>ERZ838118.4372-NODE-4372-length-12324-cov-2.926074_pt1 | contig 12324 bp, 10 predicted proteins | sample MGYA00519863_ERZ838118 | MGnify/ENA primary metagenome ERZ838118 (study PRJEB31850, sample SAMEA3708827) | human gut metagenome | biome: human gut; feature: human-associated habitat; material: faeces | place: China | collected 2014 ...
TTTGTTTTTTCCTTTTTCGATCACAAGGACGTTATTTCCTGCTGCAGCGAATATTTTCCCTTCCGTTACAGCCATGGTATTCTTATTAGCCCTTTCAGCTCCCTCGATGAGAAAGAGTTCGCCGCTGGATGGGTGGAATACCTTAATTCCTTCGTTGTCGCGCAGATAGATATCGTCGTCTCCCAGTACGGCAACATGAGTCGGACTGCTTACTTTATCTTCCAGTTCGGTCTTATAGCCGGCTTCTTTTTTCAGGGTTTCTGCATTGGCAACGATAAGATAACCGTCGTCTCCGCTTTTTTGTGAAATGATATACAGTTTGTTGTTGGCGATAAATAAGTCTTGGGAAAGAAGGCTCAGCATGCTGCCGTTTGCCTTGTAATAGGCACTGTCCGTGAGAATACCTTTCGGGCTGATGAATATCAATGTAGAAGGATCGGCCTGGTAACCTTCATTTAAAACAAAAGTACCGTATTTGTATTTACCGTACACTTCGATGGATGTTGTGGCAGAAGTCACTCCATCGGCATTGGTCGCGGTTAATTTAACATCGTAGGTCCCCAATTCGTTCATTTTGAAAGTAAATACTGTATCCTTAGAGACTTCATTTCCTTTGACGGACCAGCTCAGTGTGGTTGGCAGCGGACTTTCTACTTTCGCTTTCAGTACGATAGAGTCTTCCTGAGGCATTGCGAACACTCCGTTTACACTCTCGATAGATACTTCGGGAGGAACCGGATATTTGTCGTCATCGTCACATGATGCGAATATTCCTGCTAACAGGAGGCAAACTAAAAGCGTAAAATTAATTTTTTTCATGGTTTCTATTTATTTAAAGGATTTATATGATTCAATTAAAATTCGAATAAAAGCGAGAACAAGCAATTACGCAAAGGCATGGGATAATATTGGGTCGACTCATAGTAGGTATCGAACAGGTTATCTATCCGCATCTGAGGGGTTAGGCTTGTCCCATTCCGGAAGGAGTAGCGGTAACCGAGCAAGAGGTTATGTACGGAATAGGGATCCGTGGCATATGATTCGTCGGTAGTAATGAAACGCCGGCCGGTGTAAGTCATCTGCCAGACGAAAAAAGCATCTTTATAATCGATATTCCAGCGCAGATTCCACTTGAATCGCGGTACATATGGAATTTGCCGCATATAGGCGTTGTCGTCTACGTGTTGTTTCTTGCGGGTCCGGGATTGTGACCAGCTGTAATTACCCGAAAGAGAAGATACGAGTTCCCCGTAGTGGAAAGTGGTTTTTCCATAAAGTTCCACGCCGTAGGAACGTACGTTTCGTTTGTTTTGCGGAGTCCACACCCATTGGTTTCCGTCTTTGGGGAGCCAAAGGATCCAGTTGTCGATGTTCATTAGATAACCGGAAACTTCGGCATCGAATAAGAGATGTTTGTTTATACTCTTCCGGTAAGAAATAGAAGCATCGTAAGAATACCCCTCTTCCGGCTTTACATCCGGATTACCGCCGGGGCGCCAATATAGGTCGTTCATACTGGGGAAACGATAATTATAAGCAGTACTTCCTTTCAATTTTAATTCTTTTTTCAATAGATTGAATACTATTCCTGCCGACCAGGTGGATACATTCCGATTGTCGTTATGTTCGAACATATATTGTCCGTTGATCATCATCCACCGGATAGGCGTCCACAAAGCGGAAGTTTGCCAGGAGAGTATGTTACGGTGGTGGCTGAAAGGGGATTCCACCTGAGGAATATCAAAATCGATACCGTCGAGCGTATATTTCGATGAGTCGATGTCTATGTAGCTACTCACCCGGATCAGGTCGTGAGAATAGGTTAACGTCGTGTTGAGGATAAGCTTATCGGTCGGGGAGTACGTATAATCGGCCACGACCTGTGCCGTGTTAGAGCGGTTTTTGTTTCCCTTGGGATCGAATAAACCTCCGTCATACCGGATATCGTAAGTTTGGCAGAAATACAGCCAGGCAGCCTTTACATGTAATTCATGGATACCCCGGCTGAAATCCAGTCCGGCATATCCCCGGAAATTATTTTCCTCCTGATCTTCCTGGGAGCGGTTGACTACACCGAGCGGTTGGGGGAGGTTACGGTGATTTTTCTGATACCAGGCGACAGCTGTCAGGCGGGTGTAGGGAGATACTCTGAAATAGCCTTCCTGCATAATTCCGAATTGAGAGTAAGCGGCATCCTGCCTTTTTTCACGGAAAGGAGTATTGGTCAGCACTTTATTCAGATAGGTATAGTCGTTGTCGGAATGCTGATAATATAACCGTGTCTTTGAGGCCGATTTATTACCGCTTATATTCGCCTGTCCACCGACGGTATATGTGTTGTACGATCCATACTCTGCCAGTACCCGGCCATTTACGCCTCGGTTCCAATCGGTGTCTGTGAATAAATTCACACTACCTCCGATAGCTCCGGTACCGTTTTTTACATGGCTGCTGCCATAGTACAGGTTGATGTTATCTGTAAAAAAGACCGGGATCTGTGAAAAATCGAAAGTACCCGATAAAGGAGGTGTGATATTGATCCCGTTCCAGTTTACCCGTGTTTGGGAAGCGCTGGTTCCACGGAAAGAAGCTGTCGATAACGCTCCTGTTCCCAGACTCTTGATGTAAATAGAGGTATGGTCGGTCAGGAGTTCGGCCAGCGAGCGGGTTTTGTTGGCTTGTAAAATGGCTGGAGAAATATGGGTTACCCGGGCTCCTGCGTTTGCCTCGTTGGCGTGTTGTATACGTTGGCGGATGACCTGCACGGTGTCTAATGTGCCGTATAGGGTGATCGAATCCCGGGATTGGGCGGGAGTACGGAATCCCGACCCAAGGAATATGCCGAGGTATAAAATGAAGATCAGACTCTTGTATAGGTTCATATCGCTAGGCTAATTAGGGGAAATACACTTGGCTAGGATAGATACCGACTCGAAAATTCCGGATGGAACCGTCTTTTTTGTAATTCCGGATATAACCGCGTTGTGCACTGTAATCCAGACAGTCACATAGATAGACCTCTCCTTGCGGACTGACTGAAAACCCATACATCATATCGATTCCGGGAAGATCGAGGTAGTGTTCGAATTCTCCCGTGCCGACATTCATCCGGTAAACACTTTGGACAGAGGTAATCCCTGCTGCCGTGTTACTTTTACAGGTTTTGACGTTGAAATAAATCCAGTTCAGTGTAGGATCGATATCCGTGCGATTATAGGTGATTGTACCGATTACGTCTCCTGCTTGTGGATTTGCCTTTTCACTGATGGGAAGGGTATAAGAGACCTCGACTTTTTCTTGGTGGGGGTCGATACAAACCAATTCTATTCCGCAGACTCGATTCCCCTCCCGGATGTTCATCAAGGCCCATACTCTTTGGTATTTATCGACCAGCATCCGGCAGGTTTTGGTATTTTCGTCGTTTTTTACTTCCGGGATGACCCGGACAGCTTTTTTGCTGATATTGTCGGTATCGAAGACATATATTCCGCCGGTAGTCATTCCGAAGATTTTATTATCTACCGTTACCAGATATTCGACCGATCGCGGTATGGAGATATATTCCAGAGGTTCGCCATAAGGTTCCACAGTCCGGATACGCACCAGTTGTCTCTCCAGATCGGATACGATAGCTTCTGTCGGGGAAATGGCTACGATCTGGCGTGGAAATCCCGCTTGGGTATAGAGGATTGTACCGACGGAACCGAACGTTTCGGGATCTATAACCTCGATTTTTTTGGAGTTGTCCAAAGTCACAAAATATTTACCGTTGATCTTGGTGATGGATTGGGCCACATCACCAAGCGGTCGGTGATTCACTTCCCGGAAAATATCCGGAATGACTGATCCGTCTTTGTTTAAAACGGAGATACCGCCCATATTCTGATTGATTCCCCCTTCATTGAGAACAAGGGCTTCGATATTACCTTGGCTCACCGGCCCGTAGGGATAATCCGTTCCTGCGGAATCACAGGCTGTGAATAGCCCTGCTATTACGGCAAATATGAAAAAACAGAGATTTTTTTTGAATAGCATGATTTACTGACGTTTATGTTCTTCTTCCCTTTGAACGTTAAACAAATGAATCACGTGGCAGGTCTTCTGACTTGTTTCCTTTTCGGTTTCCTTCCCATTCCAAACGAGGAACAGTGGATAAAGCACGTCCGAAAAGTGTTATGAAACTTACAGCAGTGGATCTGTTCAGGATTTACACCTGATTCCCTTTTCATTGCCGGACGAGACAACGATCCGGCAACTCCACGCAATTTTTATGTGATGGCAAAGATATATAAATCATTTTATAAGGGAAATGATATTTTGTGAATGTTTGTTAGTCCACAGGGACGGAGGCAATACTTTGTGCTGAACGGTTACTTTGGGAAAAACCTTTAGAATTTCTTTAAAATCGGGCTTTTATCCTTGTACAGGCAATGAAGTAAAACCTGTTCTGAACGGAAAACATGTCAAACCGATTATTTCAATGATGAAAACAAGATGGATTATCTCTTTTGCCCGACTTCCTGTTTCTGTGAAAAATCCAAATGCGCCCCTGTCGAAGGGAATATCGTGCCGGAGTTGATCGGTACGAATAATAGCGATAAGCAGATTGGGGAATTAGATGATATATGCAAATTATTCAAAATTAATAAACATGATTTATTGGTTTTACCGGAATAAAATTGCAGCTTTGTTCGGGATTGATCGGGTGGGAAAGATTTTGACAGACTATTTATCCGATACTTTATGAAAATAGAGAAAGTACATGCGGTCTATTTTAGTCCGACAGGCACAACTAAAACAGTGATTACCCATTTGGTAAAATGTATCACTACGTTATTACCGGAAGTCGTGACGGAAGTGAAAGACTTTACATTGCCGTCGGGGCGGAAGAAAGTGCCTGATATTCGGGAATCGGAGTTGGCTATTGTCGGTTTGCCTGTTTACGCCGGCCGTTTACCGAATCTGTTATTGAACTACTTGACTACCTGGCAGAGTAATGGGGCCTGGGCGGTGCCTGTAGTGGTTTATGGGAATCGGTCCTATGGGAATGCGCTCGTCGAACTGTATGATATTTTAAGATATAGAGGGTTTCATCCGATAGCTGCTGCGGCTTTTGTCGGTCAGCATTCTTTCACGACCCGGTTGGCTACCGGGCGTCCCGACCGGGAAGATCTGGAAAAGGCAGAACAGTTTTCGGCAGAGATCGTGAGAAGAATATTGCAACCAGGAGAATTTACCGGAATAAAGATTCCGGGACAAGGGGCTCCTGATTACGGTGGGTATTATAAACCCAAAGGAAGGGATGAAGAGGTGGTGAATTTCCTGAAAGCAAAACCTGTTACGACCGATGCGTGCATCGATTGCAGACGTTGTGCAAAAGTTTGTCCTATGGGGGCTATCCGGCTGGATCATCCTTCTGAGGTTTCCGGTATTTGTATCAAGTGTAATGCTTGTGTAAAACAATGTCCTGTACATGCCAAACAGTTGACGGATGAAGCTTACCTAAGTCATGTCGGTTTTCTTGAAAATAGATATACCTCGAGGGCAAGAATCGAATTATTTTAATCGACCTAAATACTTGGTATATGAAGACCGGTCTTTATACGAAACTGATTTTGAAGGTAATCGCTGGCTGTTTGCTTATCACTGTCATCCGGGGTATTCATTTCTGGAATTACCCGTTAATATAAAAGATATCGAGATGCATGTCGATATTAAGTCCGCCAGTACAAGAGATGAAATGAATGTGAAGGTATCCGGTTCATACTAAAAATAGGGGAATTGTTTTTGAGGATTTTTTTTATGGCATGGAGCTTTGCCCTCCCCGGTGATTTCTTATATGTCTTGATTTTTTCGCTGGTTGCGGATAAATTTATTCCGGTATTCTGCCGGGAAATTATTTTCATGGTGTTTGACGAATCGTTTCAGGTAGGATTGACCGGAGATCTAAGAAGGACGGTATGTCCGTTTATGTCAGATCATTGAGGGTACAGTGCTGAACAGCCATTCAGGTTAATGCCGGACCCCCTGAAGCTTATCCCTTTCCAAACCGCTATGAGATAATGACAAGTAATGTCCGATAAAGATCTTAAGTTAAACAAAAGAGGGGGCTTTCCCCATTCTCTTTTCAGTCCGCCAAAACAGCCAAACAGCCAGAAGGAGGGAAAGAATGTCTGCTACAGGTTGTGCCGCTTCCGCCCCGATCGCCTGCAAGGTGTTGATATAAATAAACAGGATACCCATCACTGGTCCCGACAGCAGCAACGTCCGGACGAGCGGTGTACCATATTCCCGAATACCTTCCGAATCAATGACACAACTGATCAGTTCTTCGGAAAACACTCCGCAAATCAAGGTCAGTATCACGCCCATACCCAATCCTGCGAAGCATGACAGACGTATGACTGCCTGAGACGGTCCCACTGTTTCTTTTCTCATATTGAAACAGGCTATGGATATGGTCAGGTGGGAGTCTTTACCCGTCAGCAAGATAACGTAATATGCGTTGCTGCCGTATAACCGATGGCCGTAGCCCATGCCGCACCGGCAATCCTGTAGCCGAGCCATAGGATAAACAAGCGATTGAGTACGATATTCTGTATGGTACCTATCAGTATTCCGTTCAGTGCCTCTGTCGATTTCCCTTTGGCACGGACAAGGTTGCTGAAAGCTGTGGAGACGATGACGAAAGGAGTACTCCACGCTACATACCCGTATTTCAAGAATCTCCCTACAGCCGTCTCTATGATTTTTTTTAACAGATTACGGTTTATAATCCTTTTCCATTTTTTACAAAGGTCGTCTTTGGATATTCGGAACATTAATGGGTGTTCTCCGTTTGAAAGTGTTTTTGATTTGTAACAAACCACTGAAATAGAGGCGTTCATGGCTAAAGTTGGTTTAAACCTCGGTTTAAACAGATGCCTCCAAACCACGAAAAACCACAAAATAAAAAAGGTAGCTACTTTCGTAGCTACCTCATTCAGAGAGCGGAAAACGGGACTCAAACCCGCGACCCCCAGCTTGGAAGGCTAGTGCTCTATCGACTGAGCTATTTCCGCAAATGTATTGTTCCTCACACACAAGCCGGACTCACTATGCTTTTTCGATCCGTAATGGGGGGAGGCATAAACAAATTTTAAACTAATAACTATTTCTAATAGCTGTAATTTAAAATTTGTGGGCAGTGATGGATTCGAACCACCGAAGGCTACGCCAGCTGAGTTACAGTCAGCCCCATTTGGCCACTCTGGTAACTGCCCTTAATTGTAAAAGAACTCTCTCTTTTTGCGGGTACAAATGTATGCTTTTTTTCTGTTAACTGCAAAATTTTTGACTCTAAAAATGCGAATAATAAATGAGATTTTTTTTTGAAAGATACTATAATTCTGTGTGTCAGGTTACAAATCGTCTTATTTTTATTTTGTGGTAGGATCGTTTGATTCTTTGCCTGCTTTTATCGTAGGGTAAACCTCCTGGCTTTTTCTCGACAAGCAGTATTTCTACTCAGATGAATTTTTAGAAGAGGCTAATATTGTCAATCTGATTTTCAGACTTTGATAGATAAAAGAAAATCCCCAAAGTTCAATGACCGATCTTTGGAGATTTTCCGATTACTTGTAAGTCAGTTCGATGCTGCGCGTTGTATTGGCCGAATCGTTATATTTGACGATCATTTTTATCGGTTTTTCATAGCCTTCGGTGAGCTTCTGTATGGGGAAAGAAACTGTACCGAAATAGAGTTTATCCCGGGAATCTCCGAAATCATTGTGCCGGAATTCGAAGATGAGGCGGTCGTCTTCGGTGGGGCATTGTAATAAATTTACCATATGTGTTTTGCCTGTACTGGGATTCAGATGGGCAGCAAACATAAACTCAAAGTTCAGGAATCCATGAGCGAACCAGGAATTGACGATCTTTACCGGAGCGTTTCCGACACTGTCCAAAATCGTTTCGTCGTACGGAAGAATGGATTTGGTCAGAATTGTGTCGGCATAGACAATCCGGGCATATAAATTCGTATCCTGTTCTTCCAGAATGTTGAATCGTATCCGTAGACGGGTACTGTCGTTCAGTTTTTCAGGATTGAAGTAATATTCCCGGGGATAGAGCAGATAACCATCGTCTAGCTTGACGGTAAACTTTTCGTCGCCTGATTTACTGACCAGGCCATAACCTTCATAATAGGTTTCATAATCATCCTTGCAACCGGTGAAGGAAAAAACAAGGGGGATCAGGATAAGAACGATCCCCGAAGTTAGATTGAAATGTTTATTTTTCATGTTTTTATTTTTAGTTGTTTTCTGTTATAAAGATGAAAACTAACTAAAAAGGTTGCGTGGCCTGAAAGTTAAAATAATTTTTTTCTCAAAGAAAAAATGAACTCTAATCCACCGTCTTTCCGGTTCTTAGCCGTGATTTGGCCTTTGTGAAACAATACGGCATTTTTTACGATGGAGAGGCCCAGACCCGATCCGCCCGTTTTCCGGCTTCTGCCTTGATTCACCCGGTAGAAACGGTCGAAAATACGTTCCAGGTGTTCTTCTTCGATTCCCCGGCCGGTATCGTAGAATGAAAAATAGTAAAATTCGCTGTCTTCCATATAATTGTCGATACCGATCGTGATATTTTCTCCGGCATAGTTGATCGCATTGTCGATCAGGTTCCTGAAAATGGAATAAAGTAGGGTATGGTTACCTTCGATTTCAACTTTCGGGCCGATATGATTGTGAACGACGATTTCATTGTGTTGTAAGGATACTTCCAGGTCGGTGGTCACTTCGTCGATGGTCGTTCGGATATTGATCGTTTCTTTCTCGAATAGGTCGGAGGCTTCTTCGGTCTTGGTGATCAAAGCCACGTCGCGAATTAATTCGGATAAGCGAAGAATTTGAATATAAGCCCTCTCCAGGAAAAATTTCTGCTTGACAGGTTCCAGGTGTTCCTGTTCGAGAATAGTTTCGATGTAGCCGCGGATACTGCTGACCGGAGTTTTCAATTCATGCGCGATGTTTTGTGTCAGTTGCCGTTTCAGGCGGATCTGCTCTTCTTCCTGGGTGACATCATTGATGGATATCTCGAAGCTTAAGTCTTGGAATATAATACATTCCACAATAAACATACGTCCATTCTTATTGATGCTGATAGACATACGCTTTTCTTCCTTGCCCGGACGCTTGGGAGTCTTGTTGATGAAATCCGTGATTTTCTGGAACTCGCTGATAGAGAATATTTCCTCTGTTGTTTGTAGGTTGGAGTCTGAAATCAGGTTGCTGTACTGTGTGAACAGGTTGTTGACCAGGATTTCTTTCTTGTCCTTGTTGAATACGCCCAATCCTTCATGCGAGGTTTGTAAGTGGGTGATCAATTTCTCCCGTTCAATGTATAGCGCCTCTTTGGTTTCCCGCAGTCGCTTGTATATCTGGATGATATGCTGTGAAATCTCTCCCAGTTCGTTGTGTGGGAAGGCGGACTGCATATCTGTTTCCACAGGCTCATTCTTATCGGCACGTTTGGCAAACTCGCGTAGCTGATTGATGGCTGTCCCCAGTTTAGAGGTGAATTTATAGAAGATGAAAATTAATAGCAATGATACGATGAGGGTAAACCAGATGTAGTGCTGGTCTGCTGCAAGGTGTCTTGCAAGGTTCAGGTCATAGGGGAGGGCGGAACGTATAATGTAGCCTTCATAGAGTGTGGCAGAATAGAAGTAGGGTACTCCTGTTGTTTCGGAAGTACGGCGTACATCATATCCTTTTCCTTCTGCCAGTGCCTTTTGTACTTCCGGGCGATTGACGTGATTGCCTAACTTCTGATTCTCGAAGCTGTCATATAATACGTCACCCTGTACGTTCACTACCGTAATACGTAAGTCCTGTTTGACGTACTTTTGCAGATATCGTTCCAAAGTCTTATCCCACAGACTGTCTGGAATGTGAGTAAGTTCCTGATGTAGTCGTTCATTATAGTCCTGTAGCTGTATATCCAGCAGATCTATCTTATATTCTTTTTCACGCTGGTATTGATATGCCAGGAAGCATCCGGCAAATACCAGAAACAGTGAAATGACCGAAAGAAATAACTTCCGGCTGAACGACAGGAAATGTGTGGTATTATTCAGCTTCGAAGCAGTATCCATATCCTAAGCGAGTTACGATGCATTTACCATAAATACCTATTTTCTTACGCAAACGGGTGATATTCACATCGATGGTGCGGTCCAACACATAGACCTCGTCGCTCCATATCCGTGCCAGTATATCTTCGCGGGAGAATACGCGTCCCTTGCTCTGGAGGAGTAAAAGTAATATCTCAAATTCTTTTTTGGTAAGAGGGGCTTCTTCCCCGTCGATGCTTACTTTCTTTTTTACAATATCAATGACTAATGTCTTGTAGCTGATTTGCTCCGGTGCCCGTTCCGGTTCTCCCTGTTGGGTGCGACGCAATACAGCTTTGACGCGTGCAATGACTTCACGCAGAGAGAAAGGTTTGGAGATGTAATCATCAGCTCCCAGATTGAAGCCGGTTACCGTATCATTTTCCGTATCCTTGGCGGTGATGAATATAATAGGTACCTGAGCGGTCTTCTTATCTTTCTTTAGTAAGCTGGCCATTTTGAAACCGGATATTTCTCCCATCATCACGTCCAGCAGCAACAGGTTGTAGCTACCGATATTCATTTTCAACGCCTCTTCGGCAGAGTTGGCCGTGTCCACTTCATACCCTTCATTCTCAAGGTTGAATTTCAGGATCTCGCAAAGGTCCTCTTCATCGTCTACAACTAAAATACGATAATCGTTCATTGCTTTTTCTAATTAATATGAGGTATTCAAAACAAATTCTCCTACCACAAAGTTATACTTTATTTCTTTTCAGCGACAAAGGTGCGGTGTTTTTGTTACGGGAAAGTGAAACACGTGTTACAATTTGATTACATTTTTGTATGTGCTGAAGGTAATCCGGTACATACCAGTCCATACCAACTCCGTGTCAGATCCGTAGAAACTCCGTACCGGGTCCGTATCAGGTTCAAGCGTATAGGCACGGAGATGGTACGAACCTGACGCGGAGTTGGTAAGGCTTTGACACGGTTTGGGTAAGGTGAAGAACTGTAAACTATTACTTTTGCATTCCAGTTTTTCAGTTTTTATACTTACCTTTGTCTTAATATAAATAACATTGGTATGAAAGAGTTGACTAATATAAATTTTCGGCGATATAAATGGCGTTTGCCCGCTCTGATAGCTTTATTGGTGGTGGTTGTGGCAGGTTCCTTTTGGCTGAATACGGCTCCGTTCCGTTCCGGGTTTGAGATAACGGATGAGTTGGGAGGCAACATCTTTCCTTCCAGTATTCTTTCTGTAGCGACGACGGATGCTCAAGTCATTGTTCCGGCTGATTCCTTATATGTGGGTAACTCGAAATCCTGTATTTCCATCCGGATTCGTTCGGCGAAAGCATATAGCAGGGTGCGTATTGAAGTTGCCGAGACCCCGTTCTTTTCCCGTTCCGTATCTGAGTTTGTATTGGCTAAACCACGGACGGAATATACGATCTATCCCGATATTATCTGGAATTACGAAGCGCTGAAGAATAATAACCAGGCGGAACCGGTAAGTGTGGCTGTTAAGGTAGAAATGAATGATAAGGATTTGGGGCAGCGGGTTCGTACTTTTTCTGTTCGCAGCATTAATGAATGTCTGTTGGGGTATGTCACGAACGGAACTAAATTTCATGATACCGGTATTTTCTTTGCGGCATACGTCAATGAGGAAAATCCGATGATTGATAAACTGTTGCGTGAAGCACTGAACACCCGTATTGTCAATCGCTTCCTGGGCTATCAAGGTGGCAATGCTGAAGTGGTGGACAAGCAAGTCTATGCTCTGTGGAACGTACTTCAAAAGCGTAATTTCCGTTACAGTTCTGTTTCCAATACCAGTTTGTCCAGTAATGTGGTCTTTTCCCAGCGTGTTCGCACGTTTGATGATGCGTTGGAGTCTTCGCAGATTAACTGTGTGGATGGTAGCGTGTTGTTTGCTTCCTTGCTTCGTGCTATTAATATAGAACCAATATTGGTTCGTACTCCGGGACATATGTTTGTGGGGTATTACACGGATGCCGGTCGCAAGAATATGAACTTCCTTGAAACTACTATGATTGGAGATGTGGATCTGGATGATTTCTTTCCGGATGAGAAGCTGGATTCAACGATGGTAGGTAAATCACAGAATCAAATGTCACGACTAACATTCGATAAGTCTAAGCAATACGCTAATAATAAGTATAAGCAAAATGAAGAAGGAATACATTCCGGGAAATTGA
>ERZ838118.4384-NODE-4384-length-12303-cov-2.555519_pt1 | contig 12303 bp, 8 predicted proteins | sample MGYA00519863_ERZ838118 | MGnify/ENA primary metagenome ERZ838118 (study PRJEB31850, sample SAMEA3708827) | human gut metagenome | biome: human gut; feature: human-associated habitat; material: faeces | place: China | collected 2014 ...
ACGGAAAAGAGATTGAGAATATGACAGAGGCTTACACAGACGCTGTCGGAACAATGATCAATTCCGGAGAATGGAATGGACAGGAATCTTCTGTACTGAAGAAAGAAGCTCCGCATATGATCGAAGAGCGTGGAATCGGACGCGCAACAGTGAACTTCAAACTGCGTGACTGGGTATTCTCTCGTCAGAGATACTGGGGAGAGCCAATCCCGATCGTACATTGTCCAAAATGTGGAAATGTACCGGTACCGGAAGAAGAACTTCCACTCCGCCTGCCTGAAGTAGAATCTTACGAGCCTACAGGAACAGGAGAATCTCCACTGGCTGCAATTGATGAGTGGGTAAACTGCAAGTGCCCTCAGTGTGGAGCTGATGCGAAGAGAGAGACAAACACAATGCCGCAGTGGGCAGGATCTTCATGGTACTTCCTGCGTTACGTAGATAACCACAATGATAAAGAACTGGTATCAAGAGAAAAAGCAGATGAGATGCTTCCTGTAGATATGTATATCGGAGGAGTAGAACATGCAGTACTTCACCTTCTGTATTCACGTTTCTACACCAAGTTCTTATATGATATCGGGGTAGTAGATTTTGATGAGCCATTCCACAAACTGTTCAATCAGGGAATGATCACTGGTAAGAATGGTATCAAGATGAGTAAGTCAAAAGGAAATGTCGTATCACCGGATGATCTGGTAAGAGACTATGGATGTGACTCCCTGAGAATGTATGAACTCTTCGTTGGACCACCGGAGTTAGATGCTGAGTGGGATGACAGAGGAATCGACGGAGTAAACCGTTTCCTGAAACGTGTATGGAACCTTGTTATGGACAGCAAAGACGCAGACATTACAGCTACAAAAGAGATGATCAAAGAGCGTCATAAACTGATATACGATGTAACAACACGTCTGGAAAGCTTCAGCCTGAATACAGTAATCTCAGCATTCATGGAGCACAACAACAAACTGCTTGAGATCGCTAAGAAAGAGGGCGGAATCGACAAAGAGACATTATCTACAATGGCAGTACTTCTGTCACCATTCGCACCACACGTTGCAGAAGAACTGTGGGAAGAACTGGGACACACAGAGAGCGTATTCAAAGCCGGATGGCCAAAATACGATGAGCACGCCATGAAAGACGATGAGATCAAAGTTCCGGTACAGATCAACGGAAAGACAAAAGCAGTTATTGAAATCTCAGCGGATGCATCAAAAGAAGAAGCACTTGCAGCAGGTAAAGAAGCAATTGCTGATAAGCTGACAGGAAATGTGATCAAAGAGATCTATGTTCCGAAGAAGATCATTAATATTGTAATGAAATAAGAAATTCATATAGAATTATAATGAATGGGGAAAGAGGGTTGCCTGAAAGAGAGCGGGTGATCCTCTTCTTTTTTATAGTCAATATAAGTTATAATTTATTGCAATTATATATACTGCTGTGTTAAAATACAACAAAGCATATTTCAAAATTGTCAAAGGTGTGTGTCACCGTCTATAGTCTGATTACATTTCGGAAATCTATGCTTTTATACCAGGAAAAAAGGAAAAAAAGCAGGGGTCCGAGCAAAACAATCAGATTCCGTAATACAGATATAAGGACAGTATTTGAGATAATCCAGATGATTTATGAACGGGATTATAAAAAGATGAATGCATTCATTGTATGGAGAAAAAGAATTGATACTGAATTAGCACTCGTTGAATATGTGTAAGGCATTGGAAGAACTATCCGTTATTTGAAAGATAATAGAAGATTTACAAGGAGAAGTATAAAATGAATATTACAGTATATCTCGGAGCAAATGAAGGAAATGCCCCATTTTTTAAAGAGGCAGTGCACGAGTTGGGATTGTGGATCGGAACAAATGGAAATACTCTCGTATACGGCGGTTCAAAATCCGGCCTAATGGGAGAACTTGCAGAAAGTGTATTGCAGGCCGGTGGTAAAGTAATCGGTGTAGAGCCACAGTTTTTTATTGATGCAGGATTTGTGTATGATGAGATTACGGAACTGATCACGACGAAAGATATGTCGGAAAGAAAGGCAAAGATGATAGAACTTGGAGATGTGTTCATTGCATTTCCGGGAGGAACGGGAACACTGGAAGAGATCACGGAGGTGATGTCCAAGGTATCGCTAAAGCATTTGGATGCACCGTGTATTCTATATAATCTGAACGGATATTATGACAGCCTGAAGCAGCTTCTGGAGCATATGATAGAGATGGATCTTTCATCCAGAGAAAAGCAGGAAGGAATATATTTTGCAGAGAATCTGGAAAAAATTCAGAAGTGTCTGGCTAAATAGAGGGGATGTCATGAAAGAAAATAAGAACAGGATGATTGACCGTCAAATTAGAAAAATGATAAGATAAAAAAGGTACAAAATGAGAGACCAATGAGGAAAGGAATGAACTTCGATCAGCTGAAATTAAATCTTCAGGGAGAGGTTACATTGAATTATGGTAAGTTTATATCTACGGTTATTAATTTTCTGAACACATACAAAGGTTACAATTCCGCTGTTGAATTTAGTATCATTGGCTAATCATGATATGAGAAAGACTTGGTGTTATGTTTGTGGTGTATATGGAGGGATGTTTAGAAAAACTAACGGAGATTTGGACTCCCTTAGATTTTCTTACATCACGGAATCTTAGCCGCAAACATAACACCAAGTCTTTCTCATGGACTGAGAGGCCACGATGATAAATTAAATACCAATTGATTGAGTGAAAAGCCGCGACTTTTCTAATCGTTTATAAAATTCAGAATAAAAATCCCCATCTTCCGGATAAGGCGTAAGATAAAACTGTGTCAGCACATGCATACTGATCGTTCTGGCGGTTCCGTCAGAATTCGCAGAAGAATCGAAAGCAAGATTCATAACATATTCCTGAAGGTCTTTCAGAAAGAAATGCCAGTCGGCTATATATTTTTCATAAGTTTTCAGATTCGGTGTATCCAGCCATTTCTTGATTTTTACTTTGGAACGATCTGTTTTTGGACATTCATGTATCTGTAAGAAATACTGGAAAGACCGATTTTCATAAAAGCGTCCAAGAGGAAACATACGGCAGATTCCGGGACGGAATGCATGGACCGTACAGCGTCCATTAGTATCCAGAAAGGAACAGGCTTCTTCGGCTCTGGCCATTTTCAGATTCGGAAGAATGATACCGTCTACAACATTAAGTTCCAGAGGGCCGGTCAGCAGTTCGTTTACAGATTTGGAAAGATTGGTGGAAAGCCGGTATACATCCAGTGGATCAAGGACGATGGAATTTCCCATGCCATGACAACAGGCAGAGCAGCCATCACATCCTTTACAGTCTGTCTTGGCCATGTCATTGCTACTATATAATCTTCCATCGGATATTTCATCCAAATTAATTTCTCTTAACATATTTATTACCTCATATCTGTGTTTATCGTTTTCTTGTATAGACTTGTTAGATAAGTTGATTATAGTGTAAAATAGAGAAAGATGCAAATAAAATAGAAGGGATGAGGAAAGGTATGAAATTTTTTCATTTATCGGATCTGCATATTGGAAAGCAGCTTCATCGTTATAATTTAAAAGAAGATCAGCAGGTGATATTAAAAGAAGTTATTACTTATGCAAAAGAATTACGGCCGGATGCAATTGTAATCGCCGGAGATATTTATGATAAGTCCGTTCCATCGGCAGAAGCTGTGAATGTATTTGATGAGTTTCTGACAGATCTTTCAGAGATTACACCAGAGATTCCGATTCTGATTATCAGTGGAAACCACGATTCGCCGGATCGTCTGAAGTATGCATCTGAGATTTTAAAGAGACATCATATTTACCTTGCCGGCAATGTTCCTGAAAGACCGGAAGAACATATTGAAAAAGTAACTTTGCATGATGCATATGGAGAGGTGAATTTTTATCTGCTTCCATTTATGAAGCCGGCATATGTGAAAAATATTTTTGTTGATGGAACACCGGAAACGTATTCAGATGCTGTAAAAGAAATTATTAAACGGGAAAAGATAGATTATAAAGATAAAAGAAATGTATTAGTTTCGCATCAATTCTATGTGGGCGAAAAAGCGGAAAGCCCGGAAACCTGTGATTCGGAAGTGTTTTCTGTAGGTGGGATTGATAACGTAGATATTGGATCGGTGAAAGAATTTGATTATGTAGCGCTGGGTCATCTTCACGGTGCACAGTGTATCGGAAAACCGGAGATCCACTATTGTGGAACGCTTTTAAAGTATTCGGTCAGCGAGAGTACACAGAATAAAAGTCTTACCGTGGTGACATTAAAGGCAAAAGGCGAGAAGCCGGAAATTGAAAATTACCCGCTGCATCCGTTAAGAGATGTCAGAAAGAAAAAAGGAACACTGGATGAGATTATAAAAGAAGCCCAAGAGACGGAAAAAGATGATTATATCAGTATTACACTGACAGATGAAATCGATCCGTATAAGCCGAAAGAGCAGCTGGAACGGATATTTTCCCATATACTGGAGATCCGGGTGGATAATCAGCGGACAAGAACAAAATTAAAAGAAATGGATGAAGAACTGGTCATGAAAGATCCTTTTACTTCTTTTGCGGAATTCTATAAGGAGATGCAGGGAAGAGAGATGAATGGGGAAGAAGAGACGATCATGAAAGAAATCTTCGATAAGGCGAAGGGAGTTGAGTAGATGAGACCGGTAAAGCTAATTATGTCGGCATTCGGATCATATGCCGGTAAAACAGAGATTGATTTTACGGAGATCCCGAATGGTCTGTTTCTGATTACAGGAGATACAGGTGCGGGTAAGACGACGGTCTTTGATGCGATTACTTATGCATTGTATGACAGGACTAGCGGAGGAACCAGAGATGGAAATATGATGCGAAGCCAGTATGCTGGAGAAGAAACGAGCACTTATGTAGAGTACACTTTTTTATATCAAAAGAAAGAATACAAGATACGAAGAAACCCGGAATATCTACGACTTGGAAAAAGAAGATATGCAGACGGGTCGCCGAGATATGTGAAAGAAACTCCGAAGGTAGAACTGACATTGCCGGACGGCAGCATATTCAAAGGAAAGAAAAGAGAGACAGATCAGAAGATTTCCGAGATTATCGGATTGGATGCAGACCAGTTTACGCAGATTTCCATGATTGCACAGGGAGAATTTCTCAAGCTTTTGCTGGCTGAGTCCAGGGAACGGAAAAAGATATTTTCCAGAATATTTCAGACGCGGTTTTACTACAGGATACAGGAAGAACTGAAAAAACAGGCTGTACAGTTATATGTGAAGCTGGAACAAAATCTTCAGGAAATGAAACTTGAGATGGCCAGAGTGGAATATCCGTCATATAAGAAGGATGGAGGTGTGTGTCCGGAAGAAGTTCAGCTGGAAAAATGTACAGAAGAAAATGAACTTATAAAGCAGTGGAAGGTGATTGCCGGGCAGGATATTCCGGACAGAGAACGTATATCCGTGATTTTGAAAGAGATCATTGATCAGGGAAACCGGTGGGAAAAAGTATGCAAAAAAGAATCTTCCCGGGCGCAGACGGTACTGGAAGATAAGAACCGGCTGCTGAAGGAAGCAGAACTGCTGAATCAGCTCTTTGATTCGTATGGACAGGTACTGAGCCATCTGAAAGAAAAAACAGCGGAAAAGGCAAAATATGAGCTTATGAAGGAGCAGATACAGTCCGGTAAGAGTGCAGAACGTGTCAGGACAGAGGAAAAGAGATATCTGGAAGAAGAAAAAAGGCTGACAGAGTTAAAAACACAGGATCACAGTCTTCAAAAGAAATTACAGGAATGCAGACAATTGTTGCAGGAACTTACAGAAGATCAGAAAGAGGCTGTGAAAGAAAAGACAGAAAAAGAGATTGTACTGACTGAGAAAAAAGTGCGGATACAGGATGCAATTTTACAGTATCAAGGTATGAATGCAAAAAAAGAAGAATTAGATAAAATTACAAAAGAAATAAAAAACTATCTTAATCAATCGGAAACCATACTACAGAAGAAAGAAATCCTGCAAAATAATCAAAAAGAAATATTAACATTTCTAAAGAAATATGAAAAGATAGAAACATGCATAAATGAATGCAGGAATCAAAAAGAACATATAGAAGAACAGATACGCCATTACGAAGATCTTGACCATCAGGAAGAGAGAAAAGAAGAATTAAAAGAAGACTGCGAAAGAGCAAAGAAGGAAGCAGACAGGGAACAGAAGAATTATGAAAATGCCTGGGCGGAATATGAAATGAAGTATCACAAGTTCCTGAATGAACAGGCGGGGATTCTTGCTTTGAATCTGGAAGATGGGCAGCCTTGTCCGGTCTGTGGTTCCAGAGAACATCCACAGATTGCAGCCTTGAGTGATGAGGCGCCGACGCAGGCGGAAGTGGAACTTGCAAAAGCTGAAAGGGATAAGAAAGAAAAAATAAGAGATATAAAAACAGAAGCATTCAGGAAATGTCTTGCGGGATATCAGGCAGCACAGGAAATCTGTCTGACACTTCGAAAGAATATAAAAGATGAGGTGGAAGATATAACTGGAATTGGCTGGAAAGAGAAGATACAAAGCCTGAAGCGTACGCTTATGGAAACGGAAAAAAGATTGAAACAGCTGGAAGAAATTTTTGAAAGATGTAGAACGTTAAAAGAGAATCAGGAACAGATTGCGAACCAGATAGAAAAATTGGAAGAAAAAGAACGAAAGACCAGCCAGAGTCTGACGGAATCAAAACTTATGTATACAAAGCTGGAGGCGGAGTATCAGGCAATGGAGGAGAAGCTTCCATACAAGACGATGGAAGAAGCCGAAGAACATCTGAGAGAGATAACAGGGAAACTTGAGTTGGTCAGAAATAATTACGAGACGGTAACAAGATGTCTTACGGAAAAGCAGAATAAAGAAAAGGAACTGGAAGGACAACAGAAGACCGTATCAGCATCTGTCGTGCAATCACAGGAAGAAGTACAGAAAAAGATACGTTCCTATAAACAGATTATAAAAGAGCAGGGATTTGAGGACGAAGAAAGCTATCATAGTCAATGTATGACTGAGAGAGAACTGGAAGAAGCAGAACAATGGATAGGGGCATATCAGAAAGAATTGCAGGAACTGGAAGCGAACAGGACATTGCTTGAGCAACAGTTAGAGGGAAAAGAAAGAAAAGATACGGAACAGATTGCGCGGGAGATAAAAGAGGCATCCGGAGAGCTGGAAGAAATCCGTAAGGAATATATGAAACTTCATAATACCAATGAAAGAAACCGTGAGATAAGAGACAATCTGAAACGTAATTTTGAAAAGAACAGTGGACTTCAGAAGCAGTATGAGATTGTTGGAAATCTGAGTAAGACAGCAAATGGGAATCTGAGCGGAAGTGCCAAGCTTGATTTTGAGACCTATATTCAGAGGCAGTATTTCCGTCAGATCATACGTGCTGCGAATAAGAGACTGGTTCGTATGACGTCAGGAGAGTTTATTCTGCAATGCAGAGATGTAGAAAAACTGGGTAGCCAGGGACAGGCCGGACTGGATCTGGATGTTTATCATATGGCAACAGATACGGTCAGAGATGTAAAAACATTATCGGGAGGAGAGTCTTTCATGGCAGCTTTATCCATGGCACTTGGACTTTCAGATATTGTCCAGAATACAGCAGGTGCAATCCATCTCGATACAATGTTTATTGATGAAGGATTCGGGTCTTTGGATGATGTATCGAGAGATCAGGCAATCCGTGTGTTGAATGATCTTGCAGATAAGGACAGACTGATTGGAATTATTTCTCATGTAAATGAACTGAAGGAGCAGATAGATCATAAACTTGTGGTGAAAAAGAACGAAAAGGGAAGTTCTGTAAGCTGGTCTTTATAAGAGAAATATAAAGTATAAGATCAGAAATACAGAGAAGCTGTCATTTTCTCTATAGTATATGCAGATAAAAAAGGAAATCTGTTGCAATATATAAACATGCAACAGATTTCCTTTTTATATCATATTATTTATGGTCGTTCTGATATTTCAAAGCGGCTTCAATAAATCCTCTGAACAATGGATGCGGTCTGTTCGGTCTTGATTTTAATTCCGGATGAGCCTGAGTGGCAACAAACCAAGGATGCTCAGGAATTTCAACCATCTCGACGATACGTCCATCTGGGGAGAATCCGGAAAGCATCATTCCATTTTCCTGAAGTACTTCACGGTAATCGTTATTAACTTCGTAACGGTGACGATGTCTTTCTTCAATCTGTTTATGACCATAAAGCTGATATGCTTTGGAGTGTTCGTCAAGGATACATGGATAGGAACCAAGACGAAGTGTTCCGCCTAAATCAGTGATGCCTTCTTTATCAGGCATGATATGAATGACAGGATTCGCTGTGTTTTCATTAAATTCATGACTGTGTGCATCTTTTAATCCGAGAACGTTACGAGCAAATTCTACGATAGTAAGCTGCATACCAAGGCAAAGTCCAAGGTAAGGAATCTTGTGTTCACGGGCATAGCGGATAGAGCAGATCATTCCCTCGATACCTCTGTCACCGAATCCACCTGGAACGATGATTCCGTCTACGTCAGAGAAGAAGCTGTCTACGTTGTAATCACTTACTAATTCAGAGTCAACCCACTTAATCTCAACCTCTGCATTGTTAGCAACAGCGCCATGTTTTAATGCTTCTACAACACTGATATAAGCATCATGGAGAGAAACATATTTACCAACGAGGGCAACTTTTACTTTATGTTTTGGATGTTTCCATGCATTAACCATGTCGATCCAGTCAGTTAAATCTGGCTGTGGGCATTCCATGTTGAGACATTCACAAGCCACGTTTGCAAGTTTTTCTTTTTCCATAGCGAGTGGTAATTCATATAAAATATCAACATCTAAGTTCTGGATAACTCGTTTCTTTGGAACATTACAGAACTGAGCGATTTTGGCTTTAATATCATCATCTAAAGGAAGGTCAGAACGACATACAAGAATATCTGGCTGAATTCCCATTCCCTGAAGTTCTTTTACACTTGCCTGTGTAGGCTTGGTCTTTAATTCTCCAGAAGCCTTTAAGTAAGGAATTAAAGTTACATGGATGAGGATACAGTTCTCGTGTCCTACTTCATGCTGGAACTGACGAAGGGCCTCTAAGAATGGCTGGCTTTCGATATCGCCGGCTGTTCCTCCAATTTCGATGATGGCTACTTCTGTCTCAGAAGCGTCTTCATTGTGATAGAAACGGCTCTTGATCTCGTTGGTAACGTGTGGGATAACCTGTACAGTATGTCCACCGAAATCTCCGCGGCGCTCTTTGTTAAGAATGCTCCAGTATACTTTACCGGTAGTAACATTGGACTGCTTATTTAACTTCTCATCAATGAAACGTTCATAATGTCCAAGATCAAGGTCTGTCTCAGCGCCATCATCCGTAACGAAAACTTCACCGTGCTGAATTGGGTTCATTGTACCTGGGTCCATATTGATATATGGATCAAATTTCTGGCTGGTTACTTTATAACCACGAGCTTTTAAAAGACGTCCAAGGGAAGCAGCAGTAATACCCTTTCCTAAACCGGAAACAACTCCACCTGTGACGAATACGTATTTTACTGGCATGGATAAAATCCTCCTATATTAGATACTGTTTTTACATTAATTATATCATTATACTATAACTTAAACGCTTTTTCCAGATGAAACACGAAAAAATAATGACCAAAAGTGACGGGAAAAAAGTAAAATGGGCAGTCAAAATAGAAAATAAAAGTAGAAAATGATAAAATAATCCGGATATGCTGAAAGAAAATGATACCCGGATTATATAATATGTAAAATAATTTCAATTTATTATGCGATGCACAATGAAATTATGGGGTTTAAATCTGCCGTGAAGCCCTCCGGTATTCATTCGGAGTCATAAAAGTATTTTTCTTAAAAGATTGTGAGAAGTAAGATTGCGAGGAAAAACCAATCATAGAAGCAATGGCTGCAATAGAATGATTGGTTGTTTCAAGTAGGTTCTTACTTTCTTCAATTCGTTTGTCATTGAGATAACTGATTGGGGAACAGCCAAAGTGCTTTGTAAAAGAATGAACAAGATAATATTTGTTCATCTTACTTTCTTTTGAGAGAATATCAAGAGTGATATTTTCTGTGTAATGGCTGTCCAAATATTCTTTGACAAACTTGCAGTCCCGATTATTTTTTTCTTTAGAAGGAAAATCATAATGAATGTTGGTATTTCGCTGAATTTCGATAAGAATAAGATTCAGGTAATACCGACATGCATCTTCATAAAACTCAGAATGCTTTTCTAACTCATGAATCAGCATCTGCATTAAATGCTGACAGGTATCAGAAGGAAATGATAATCTGGTAAATAGAAGGATGCACTGTTTGGTGTCATCAATGAAAGATAGATTCTCAATCCCCAGTATCACAAAATCGAGAGGGGATTCCCGAACGTCAACAGAAAATTTCTGCTTATCAGGATTCACCAGTAATAAATCATTTTCTCGAACCGGTAAAAATTGATTGCCGAAATAAAATTGTCCCTGTCCCTTTTGAATAAAGATAATTTTTGAATACGGATGCCCCGGAAAGATGTTTGAAGCAGGGGATTCGCAATGATACATATTGACATGCGACAATTTTACAGATGACTTTAGGTTAACATGATGCTGCTGTAAAGTATACCTTGTTTGCGTCATAACTGCCTCCTTTTTTGATTTACGACTTTTCGTTTTGCATAATGATTGCTTGTGATGAAAATATCAAATGTCGATAATTATATTATATTGTCTTTTTTTAACGTTCTCAACGAAAGAAATATAAACATTTGGGATAAATCCATAATAATTATAAAAATAATATAAATTCTGATTGAAGTTTGACTTTTTTTATGGGAAAATAAAAAAGTTAGCTTAAATTTTTTTATAATTTAGATGTACTATTCAGAGCCTTTCTTACATGTGCTTTTGTAGCCGTTTTTTTGTCAGATGTACCTGAATTTCATCAAAGTATAAACTGTATACACTTCGAAAATTTAGACATAACTGATAAAAAATCTTTTCACAAAAGCAGGAACAAAAAGACTCCGAGAGGGCATGATATATTTTAGGAGGAAGAAAGAATGAAAGAACCAGTATTAATTGTAATGGCTGCCGGAATGGGAAGCCGCTATGGTGGATTAAAACAGATGGATCCAGTAGATGAACAGGGACATGCGATTTTAGATTTTAGTGTTTATGATGCAAAAAGAGCTGGCTTTAAAAAGGTAGTGTTTATTATAAAACATGCCATTGAAAAAGACTTTAGGGAAATCGTTGGAAAACGAATCGAGCCATTTATGGAAGTAGAATATGTTTTTCAGGAGCTGGATAAGCTGCCAGAGGGTTATCAGGTGCCAGAAGGAAGAGAAAAACCATTTGGAACAGGTCATGCCCTCTTATGCTGTAAAGACGTGGTAGATGCCCCATTTGCCGTAATCAATGCCGATGATTATTATGGGCCAAAAGCATTTCAGATGCTCTATGATTATCTGACAACACATGAAGATGATGATTTATACCGCTATGTTATGATTGCATTTCATATCGAAAAAACTATCACAGAAAATGGTCATGTATCCCGAGGCGTATGTCAGGTAGACAAAAATCACTACTTAAAAGAAATCACAGAAAGAACAAGGATTGAAAAACGAGGAGCAGAAGCTGCCTTTACTCTTGATGACGGAGCAACCTGGACACCAGTTCCAGACAAAACACCAGTTTCCATGAACTGCTGGGGATTCACACCAGGATTTTTAAAAGTACTTGAGGACAAATTCCCTGCATTTTTAGACAAAGGATTAAAAGAAAACCCTATGAAATGCGAATACTTCCTTCCAAGCGTAGTAGAAGAACTGCTCAAAGAAAAACGCGCAACTGTAGAGGTGATGGAATCCGCTGAAAAATGGTATGGCGTAACTTATAAAGAAGATAAAAAATCAGTAATGGATGCAATTTCTAAGATGAAACAACAAGGCGTGTATCCAGAAGATTTGTGGAAGTAGGACTCTTTTTTTCAAATTTTTTGAGCAATCTGACGAAAAACTTTGTATTGCGGCTGTCCTTAGCTGTTGGAGTAAAATCAGAATCAGAGGATCCAATCATCCAACACGAAATTCTATAAAATTCCCTCAAATATTTTGATACAGAGTACTACTGATGTTGTAAGACTACTGAAGAACAGAATAATAAATCACAGGATTTTTGACAGGAAAAAATATGTTGCGGTAGTCAC
>ERZ838118.4386-NODE-4386-length-12301-cov-34.255920_pt1 | contig 12301 bp, 10 predicted proteins | sample MGYA00519863_ERZ838118 | MGnify/ENA primary metagenome ERZ838118 (study PRJEB31850, sample SAMEA3708827) | human gut metagenome | biome: human gut; feature: human-associated habitat; material: faeces | place: China | collected 2014 ...
CGGTCTTGCCGTCCAGCACGCCGAGGTTGCAGTCGGAATCGTAGTATTTCTTGATCGCCATGGTAGTAGTCTCCTTTTACTCTTTCCTGTTTTATTTTTATATTTTGATTTTTATGAAAAACTGAGGGGTTATGCCTTACTGCGGGCAATGGGTCCCGGGCAGGGGCAGCTGGGCTGCCCGCACCTCCTGCGGGGGCTTCTGCATGTGCTGGTGCATCCCGCCGCGCTCCAGCGCGGTCACACCGGTGCGGCACTGCTCAAGGATCTTGTAGTCCGCCAGGATCTTGAGGAACGCGTCCACCTTTTCGGGGCGGCCGGTCAGCTCCAGCACCATGCTGTCGGGCGAAAAATCAATGATCTTTGCCTTGTAGATGCTGGCGATCTCCCGCAGCTCACTGCGGTTGTGGACATCGGCAGCCACCTTGAGCAGCAGCAGCTCCCGCTCCAGCGAATTCTCGTGATCCAGCACAAACACCTGCCGGGTCACTTCCAGCCGCTCGGTCTGAAGGATGAGCTGGCTCAGCGCCTTTTCATCGCTGGTGATGGTCACGGTGATGCGGCTGACCGCCGGGTCGTTGGTGGCGGACACCGTCAGGCTGTCGATGTTGAAGCCGCGGCGGCAGAACAGGTTGGACACCCGGGCCAGAACACCGCTCTGGTTGTCCACCAGCAGACTGATGACTCTGCGTTTGGATTCCATGGGTCAGTCCTCCTTATTCCATGATGATATCATTGATGTCGCCGCCGCCGGGGATCATGGGCAGGACCTTTTCGTCCTTGTCGATGATGCACTCGATCCAGATGGGGCCCTTCTGCTTGAGGGCATCGGCAAATGCGGCCTGGAACTCGGGGAGGTTGGTGCAGCGGTAGCCCTTCAGGCCAAAGCCCTCGGCCAGCTTGACAAAGTCGGTGCGGCGATGGGGGTCGGTCTGGGAGTAACGCTTTTCGTAGAAAGTGGTCTGCCACTGGCGCACCATGCCCAGCACAGAGTTGTTGAAGATGACCGTGATGATGGGCAGCTCATAGCTGACAGCGGTGCAGGCCTCGTTGAGGTTCATGTGGAAGGAACCGTCGCCCGTGAACATGACCACCCGCTGCTCCCGGCCCAGCGCCATCTGCGCGCCGATGGCCGCGCCATAGCCAAACCCCATAGTGCCCAGACCGCCGCTGGTGATAAAGCCGCGGCTCTTGGTGTGGCGGATGTACTGGGCCGCCCACATCTGGTGCTGGCCCACGTCGGTGACATACACGGCCTCGGGGCCGCACTGGCTGCACACCTCGCCGATGACCTGATGGGGCATCAGGCGGGTGGGGTCGGACACAGGGTGGTAATCCTGCGCCTGCCACTCGTGGATCATCTTCATCCAGTCGGGGTGCTTTTTCTCCTCAATGAGGGGGAGCATCCCGCTCAGGACATAGCAGACATCACCGGCAATGGCAAGATCCACATCCACGTTCTTGCCCAGCTCACTGGGGTCGATATCGATCTGGATGATGGTGGCGTTCTTGGCAAAGGTCTTGGGGTTCAGGGCCACGCGGTCAGAAAAGCGGGTGCCCAGTGCGATCAGCACGTCACAATCCGCAACCGCCCGGTTGGAGGTGTAGCAGCCGTGCATTCCGACCATGCCGATGTTCATCGGGTCACCGTAGGGCACAACGCCTGCAGCCATCAGGGTATAGGTGGCGGGGATCTCCGCCTTGTGGATCAGGTCACGCAGGGGCTGGCAGGAAGCCGCACTCCGCACGCCGCCGCCAAAATAGACCAGCGGGCGCTTGGCCGCGTTGATGATATCGGCGGCCCACTTGACCTGCTGTTCGTCGTAGGTGGTCACGGTGCGGATCTGCTCCGGCTGCTTGGGGGTGAACTCACAGACAGCAGCGGTGACATCCTTGGGGATATCCACCAGCACCGGGCCCTTGCGGCCGCTCTGCGCAATGCGGAACGCCGCACGCATGGTATCGGCCAGCTCTTCTACCTTGCGCACCGTGAAGTTGTGCTTAGTGATAGGCATCGTGATGCCCTCGATGTACGCCTCCTGAAAGCTGTCCTTGCCCAGACCGGGGGTCGGCACATTGCCGGTAAAGGCGACCATGGGCACGGAGTCCATGTAGGCAGTGGCAATGCCGGTGACCAGATTGGTGGCACCCGGGCCGCTGGTGGCCAGCACCACGCCGGTGCGGCCCGTTGCGCGGGCATAGCCATCGGCCGCATGAGAAGCGCCCTGCTCGTGGGCGGTCAGCACATGGTGGATGCGGTCAGAATTCTTATACAGCTCGTCGTACAGGTTCAGCACAGCACCGCCGGGGTAGCCGAAGATGGTGTCCACGCCCTGTTCGCAGAGAACTTCAACAAAAATTTGCGAACCATTCAACTGCATGGTAAGTTGCTCCTGTTCCTTTTCCTCTTACACTCTCAACAAAATTTCCCTCAGACACGTTACTTTTCGCATCTTGCATTCCGATTTGAACGTTGGGTCAATTATACTATAAATCGGGCCTTTGTCAATCGACGATTTGTAAAGTGAATCAGCCGAAAGATGAAGATAATTGAACACACCCTTGCGGACAGCCTTCTCTGCGTGTATAATCTGGTAAAAACCTCTCCGTCAGCCTGCCCGGTTCCTCTGACCGGAGAAGCAGGTGAAAAGTGCCGGAGAGGTCCTGTCAAGAGGAGAGTCTGATGATGCAACTTCGTGAATGGAATGCCCGGCTCCACGGGCTTGTTGTTTTCCGTGCCCTGCTGGGCGACCCCGTTGTGGCAAAGCTGGCAGCGCTGACCGACCGGCTGGAAGCTGCTGACGATACCATCGCCCCCCTGTGCGATGCTGTGGCCGCCTTTGAAGCCGCCCTGTTCGCCCACACCACCAATCTGGGCGATTATCTTTCCAACGCCGTGCTGGAGACCGAGACCTTCTGTGTGCGGCAGGCTGCTGCAGGCCAGCTCTCCCCTGTGATGGAGGCCGCCCTGAACAGTGAGCTGAACTTTTTGCAGAAGCTCTGCGGCCTGACGCTGGACACGCTGCTGGAAGCTGCCGACCGGCAGAACCGGGAGCTGGCGTTCCTGCCCCGCTGGGAGGCAAGGCAGCTCGACCTGACCGCCGCCTACAACCAGCGGATGCGGGAAGCCGGGAAGAAGGGCTACGGCATGTTTGCCAAGCACCATGTGTTCACGGTGGAGAACGGCCAGCTGGTGCCCGTGAAGTACCCCGACCCCCAGAAGCTCAGCGAGCTGCCGGGCTACGAGAAGGAGCGGGAAAAGGTCATTGCCAACACCCGCGCCCTGCTGGCCGGTTCCCCCGCCAACAATGTTCTGCTCTACGGCGATGCAGGCACCGGCAAATCCAGCACGGTCAAGGCCATTGCCAATGAGTATGCCGCCGACGGCCTGCGGCTGGTGGAGGTCAAGAAGAACCAGCTCTACCAGATCCCCGACCTGATGGATCAGCTGGCGGCCAACCCCCTCAAGTTCATCCTCTTCATCGATGACCTGAGCTTCTCCTCCAACGACGACAACTTTGCCGCCCTGAAAGCCATCCTTGAGGGCAGCGTAGGCGGCCGGGCCCGGAACATTGCGGTGTACGCCACCTCCAACCGCCGCCACCTCATCAAGGAGACCCTGACCGACCGCACCGGCGACGACATCCACGAAGCCGACACCCGGCAGGAGCTGATGAGCCTTTCCGCCCGGTTCGGCCTGACCGTTACCTTCCAGCGGCCCGAGAAAGCCCGCTTTGCCGCCATTCTGGAAGAGCTGGCAAAACAGCACCACATCCAGATGCCCATGGAAGAGCTGCTGGTCAAGGCCGAGGCTTTCGCCATCCGCGCCGGCGGCCGCAGCCCCCGCGTGGCCAAACAGTTCATCGAACAGTGCGAGAGCGGCGTGCAGAAATAATGTTTGCTTTTTCGTTTTTATGGATAAGAAAAAGCGCTGTGCAGTGAGATGACTGCACGGCGCTTTTTGCTGTTTTGAAAGAAAACTGCCGCCGCAGGCGGCAGATGAGGCGGTCAGAAAATCAAACGCGCTCGGCCACCAGCTGGAAGCCCTCTTTTGTGAGCTCCTGCCGGATCTGCTCGATCTGGGCATGGTCGCGGGTCTCCAGCACCAGCTTGAGGAAGCAGCTGGAGATGGGCATATTGGGGTCAGAGCCGTCATGCAGGACAGAGACCACATTGCTGCCGCAGCGGGAAACGATGGCGGCCACCCGCTCCAGCTGGCCGGGCTTATCCTCCAGCGCGATGGTCAGGTTGGCCTTGCGGCCGCTCATCACCAGACCACGGGTGATGACGCGGTTGAGGATGTTCACATCGATGTTGCCGCCGGAGATCAGGCAGACCACCTTTTTGCCCTCGATGGGCAGCTTGTGGAACAGTGCCGCTGCCACAGGCACCGCACCGGCCCCCTCAGCCACCAGCTTCTGGTTCTCCATCAGGGAGAGGATGGCGGCGGCGGTCTCGTCCTCGCTGACGGTCACGATGTCGTCCACATATTCCTCGCAGAGCTGATAGGTCAGCTCGCCGGGGGTCTTGACCTGAATGCCGTCCGCAAAGGTGGCCGCATTTTTCAGGGTCTGATACTTGTGCTCATGCAGGCTGCGGTACATGCTGGGGGCACCCTCGGCCTGCACGCCGTAGACCTTGACCTCGGGGCGCAGGCTCTTGATGGCAAAGGCCACGCCGGAGATCAGGCCGCCGCCGCCCACGGGCACGATGACGGCATCCAGATCGGGCAGCTGGTCAAGGATCTCCAGACCAATGGTGCCCTGACCTGCGATGACCTGTTCGTCATCGTAGGGGTGGATGAAGGTCATGCCGGTCTCAGCCTGCAGCTCCACGGCCTTGTCGTGGGCATCATCATAGGTGCCGGGCACCAGACAGACCTCCGCGCCCAGGCTCTTGGTATTTTCCACCTTCATAATGGGGGCACCGTCCGGCATACAGACGATGCTCCTGATGCCCCGGCGGGTGGCGGCCAGAGCCACGCCCTGTGCGTGGTTTCCGGCAGAGCAGGCGATCACGCCCTTTTCGCCCTCCTCCCTGGAGAGCTGGCTGATCTTATAATAGGCTCCCCGCACCTTGAAGCTGCCGGTCACCTGCAGGTTCTCGGTCTTGAGGTAGAGGCGGCAGTCCTTGGAGAGCTTGGGCGCTTCAATGAGGTCGGTTCTGCGGGCAACGTCCTTGAGCACAAAGGCGGCGTGGTAGATTTTATCCAGAGTCAGCATGACGATACTTCCTATCTTCTATCCTTGATTTTTGAACGTGAATATGCATCCCAGTATAAATTAGCAAAAGTATTTTGTCAAATGAACGTATTTCAACATTGTGTTTGCTGGGGTGACTACCAATGGCTACGCCCGGACAGGCGGCAGCCCTGCGGCCCGCTGCACGTTCTGCCTGTGCCCATGCCGTGAAAGCGGTTTTCCCTGACCCAAAACGCCCCTCTCCGGTCTTACGGATGCCGGAGAGGGGCGTTCTCTTTTTAACCTTTCATCGGCACAAATCCGACCAGATCCTTCACGACCTCGCCGCCGATGATGAGCCCGGCCACCGAGGGCACAAAGGCGTTGGAGCCGGGAACCGAGCGCCGGATGGTGCACTTGCGCTGGGTGCCCGGGGGGCAGACGCAGTGGTTCTTGCAGCTGATGGAATCATCCTCGATGGGGGTCATGGCAGGCTCCTTGGAGTAGACGACCTTCAGGTGCTTGATCCTCCGCTTGCGGCACTCGGTGCGCATCACCTTGGCCAGCGGGCAGACGGAGGTCTTGTAGATATCCGTTACCTCAAAGCGGGTGGGGTCCATCTTGTTGCCCGCGCCCATAGCGCAGATGATGGGGGTGCCGGCCTCCTTGGCCTTGACCACCAGCGCGATCTTGCCGGTGACGGTGTCAATGGCATCCACCACATAGTCGTACTGGGTGAAATCGAACTGATCCTGCGTTTCCGGGGTGAAGAAGATCTTGTAGGTGGTGACCTTGATGTTGGGGTCGATCTCGTGGATACGCTGTTCGGCCACATCCACCTTGTACTGGCCCACGGTCTTGCGGGTGGCCACGATCTGGCGGTTCAGGTTAGTCAGGCAGACCTTGTCATCATCAATGAGGTCCAGCGCACCCACACCGCTGCGTGCCAGCGCTTCCACCGTGTAGCCGCCCACGCCGCCAATGCCAAACACCGCCACACGGGAATTGTGCAGCTTTTCCATTGCTTCCTTGCCCAGCAGCAGCTGGGTGCGGGAATATTGATCCTGCATAGATACTTGCTCCTCCATTTTACACTGTGCCGCTTGTTTTACCGGTTCGGCACAGCTGCTTTCGTTTTGCTTTATCACTTTCCTGCGAAGCGCCTGAGCGGTTTATTCCACCGCAACGATGGTGCCGCCCCCCAGCACAACATCCCCCTGATACAGCACCACGGCCTGGCCGGGCGTGGGGGCACGCTGGGGCTGGTCAAATTCCAGCCGGAACTGCCCCTCTCCCGCCGGGTAGACGGTAGCCGCCTGCTCAGTCTGGTGGTAGCGGGTGCGGGCCGTGACCCGCAAGGGCGCGGTCAGCTCCGGGATGGCGATCCAGTTCACCTCGTCGGCATAGATGATGCGTTCAAACAGGTTCTCCTCCGGGCCCACCGTGACGGTGTTGGCCTGCATATCCTTGGCGCAGACATACACCGGTGCACCCATGGCAAGGCCAAGGCCCTTGCGCTGGCCGATGGTATACCGCACCGCACCGTTGTGGGTGCCCACCTTTTTGCCGTTCTCGTCCAGAAAATCGCCTGCCGGGTAATGCCTGCCGGTAAAGTCCTCCATAAAACGGGCGTAGTCGCCGTCCGGCACAAAGCAGATATCCTGGCTGTCGTGCTTGCGGGCGTTGATGAAATGCTGCTTTTCCGCGATCTCACGCACTTCGGCCTTGTGCAGCCCCCCCAGCGGCAGGCGCACATGGGCCAGCTGCTCCTGGGTCAGGTTATAGAGCACATAGCTCTGATCCTTGCCCTCGTCCAGCCCCTTTTTCAGCAGCCAGCGGCCAGTGGCCTCGTCCTGTTCCACCCGGGCGTAATGGCCCGTGACCACATACTCCATGCCATGGCTCTCAGCCCAGCGGAGCAAGTGGTCGAACTTCATATACCGGTTGCAGTCGATGCAGGGGTTGGGCGTGCCGCCCATTTCGTACACCCGGATGAACTTTTCGATGATCTTCTCCCGGAAGTCGGCGGTGAAATCCAGCACCTCATAGGGGATATCCATCGCAAAGGCCACCTCGGCGGCATCCTCGATATCCTTTTCGGAGCAGCAGGTGTGGAAACCGGACTGCCCCAGCGTTTCGTTGCGGGTGAGCCGCATGGTGATGCCGGTGCAGTCGTACCCTGCCTGCTGCATCAGCCATGCCGCCACCGAGCTGTCCACACCGCCGCTCATGGCGATGAGTGCCCCGGGGCGCTTCGTGTTCTGTGCTTCTGTCATATCGTTCCTCATTCAATAACACACTAAAACAGTAGTATAATACTACCGCAGCTTCTTTCTCTTGTCAAGACGCAGAAAATTGAGCCGCCGCTGCCAGCAGCGCGTCTTTTTCGTTGGGTGTCTGCCCGGTGATGACAGCCTCCAGCAGGGCGTTCAGCACCTGCCGCAGACCCGGGCCGGGTCTGACCCCCGCCGCCATCAGGTCACGGCCATTCACGGCCAGCTGGCTCACCCGGCAGCAGGCATTTTCTGCTGTCAGCCGCTCCGCCTCGGCCCGCAGGGCAGCAAAGGCCCCGGTCTGTTCCGGATGCCGGGCACTGCAAAGGGCGGTCAGGCGTTTTATGGTCGTCAGCTCATAGCGGCCCAAAAGACGTTTGGCCTGTACGGTCAGCGTGGTGTTGGGGGTGCCGGGAGTTTCTCCAAGGACCGTCCGCTGGGGTGGGACCCTGTTGCCGCAGGCAATAGGGCGGGCGATGGAATGGCCCGATTCGTGTCCGAGGAGAAAGCTCCCGGCACCCCCTCCAGCTTCCCTTTCCAACACTGTCACCTCATCTGTGAGCGCGTTGGAGCATTTCAGTTTGCGCAGAGCTTTGCGGGCACCGGCTTCACCCAGCGGGCAGAGAAGGGCCGCCAGCCGGGCGGGCACATTCTCCGCTGTTGGTTCGATCCGGTCGATGGTACGGCAGAGTTCCGCAAACCGTTCCGGCTGTTTTTCCGGTTCCAGCTCCGGCAGGACAACGGCCAGAACGGCGGGTTCCAGATAGCTTCCGGGCCGGGGTGCCGCCAGCAGCTTGAGCAGTTCTTCCTGGATGCGCTCCGCCGAAACGCAGTCCAGATGCGGCCCCAGTGCCCGGGCAGCAGCACCGGTGGCTGGGTCGATGGCAAAGCCGAACCGGGCCGCGAACCGGTAGAGCCGCAGGATGCGCAGCGCGTCCTCCTCAAAGCGGCGTTCCGGCTCCCCCACCGCCCGCACGAGATGGGCGGCAAGGTCGTCCCGCCCGCCAAAGGGGTCGATGAGCCCCTCCTCAGCGCTGTATGCCATGGCGTTGATGGTGAAATCCCGCCGGGCAAGATCCTCCCGCACATCCGGCACAAAGCAGACGGCATCCGGGTGGCGGCCATCGGAGTAGGCCCCCTCGGTGCGGAAGGTCGTTGTCTCATAGAGCCTGCCGCCCTGCTTCACCGTCACGGTGCCGTGCTGCAGGCCGGTGGGGATGCACTTTTCCTCCCCGAACAGCGCCATCACCTGCTCCGGGCGGGCGCTGGTGCAAAGGTCCCAATCGTGGGGGGACTGCCCCAGCAGGCTGTCCCGGACACAGCCGCCCACAGCGTAGGCCGCATGGCCCGCCCCATGGAGCGCATCCAGCAGCAGGGCTGCACCCGGGTCAAGTTTGATCGTTGTCATGTTGCTTCCTCGTCATATTGCAGGATGATCTGTTTGCCGTCAAAGCCGCACTCCGCCGCCGGGAATACCGCCTGCGCATTGGGCAGGGCGGCTTCCGGTTCAAGGATCATGGGCGAATAATGCATCAGCCAGAACCGGCGCACATCGGCCTTTTTTGCAATGGCCGCTCCCTGCGCAAAAGTGCTGTGCCCCCACTGCTTTGCCTGCGCCTCCTGCTCGTTGTCGGGGTAGGTGGCATCGCAGAGGAAAAGGTCGGCGTTCTGCGCGGCCTGTTCCAGCGCCGGGCAGGGAGCGGTATCACCCGAGAACACGAACCGCAGACCCCGGCGTGCCGGGCCCAGCACATCCGCAGGGGCGACCACCGCCCCGTTTTCCAGCGGGATGCTCTGGCCCCGCTGGAGCAGTTTCCATGCAGGCACCGGAACGTTCAGTGCCCGGGCCTTTGCAGGGTCAAAGCGGCCCGCCCGGGGCAGGTCGAGCCGGTAGCCCCGGCTGGGCACCCGGTGCCGGGTGCGGAAAGGCGTAAGCTGCGCCCCCGCAGGCCAGCCGGAGGAAAGGGTGGTCAGATCGATAGGGTCTGTGTCCAGCTGCACAGCCCTGACCGGATACGGCAGCGGCCCGGCCAGGGTGCGCAGGGCGGGCCAGACCTCCCCCAGCCCATCGGGGCCGTAAAGGGTCAGCGGGCGCTCCCGGCCCTGACAGCCCAGCGTTTGCAGCAGGCCCGGCAGGCCGAAGATATGGTCACCGTGATAGTGGGTCAGGCAGATGGCATCCAGCTTCATCAGGTTGACCCCGGCGCGGCGGGCCGCCGCCTGCGTGCCCTCGCCGCAGTCAAACAGCAGGGCATGGCCCCCGCATTCGGCCAGCGCGGCGGTCAGGGCACGGTCCGGCAGGGGCATGGTGGCCGCCGTGCCCAGCAGTGTAATGGTCAGCATAACAGTTCCTCCGTGATTTGTCGGTAACAGTGTACCACATTTTGCGCCCGCACACAATCGGCACAGCCCGGCATAGGATGGCGCAGAGCTCTGATACAAAGGGAGGTTTGACCATGCAGCGCAAAAAAGTCCCCGCCGGGCACCACCGCTTCGGGCTGGCCCGGCTTGTTCTGGTCCTGGCACTGCTGTTTCTCGTCGTGGCGCTCACCGCCGGGCTGGCGGGCTGCCTGTTCCAGCCCGTACTGGCCGCCCGGGGCACGCTGCTGTTCCTGCCGGGGTAATAGAAAGAAAAAGCGGAATCGTTCCATCTTTGCCTGATGGAACGATTCCGCTTTTTGCTATTTTATTCTGCCGTTTTCAGCTGCTGTGCTTTTTTCCATGCGCGAATGGCTTCCCCATAGGGGATTTGCTCATCCGGCTTGAACTGCTCCGTATGCTCTTCATCAGGCAGCTCCATCAGCTCGTTTTCCACGGCCCACTGTGCGGCCTGCTGTGCCGCTTCCTCATTCAGGCCGATGTCCTCATACATTGCATTTACATCCGGTACAGGCTCTCCTGCATTCCTCCAGAGCAGTTCCGCCAGCTGGATCCTGTTTTGGGGAATTGCCGCCCCACTGGGCAGCAGATATTTCAGATAGAGCTCTGTTCCCAGCTGATGCGCCTGATAGGCCAGTACAACAGCCGAAATTCCCACTGCGCCGATCATTGCAGCACTGCCCAGCAGTTCGGTTTCTCTGGCATTTTCCGCGCTTTCGTACATTGCCTCTACGGTCACATCTGCCGTCGGCATGGGAAAGGTCATGGTCTGGCTGGTGTGTGCTACATCAGGGTTCCCCATCAGTGCCGGATCACTGATGTTCCACTGCGCAAAGACCATTCCTTCCGGTGCCGCATTTGCCGCAACCGTAACCATTGCGCCCGCAGGGATCTTTCCGATCTGGGTCGTACCCTCTTTTTTCAGCACCACATTCTTCGTGATATCCACAGTCGTTCCATTTTTCTCAACCGTCACACACACAAGAGAACCGTCTTTTTCCGTCAGAGTATACTCTTTGGCCGTATCAGTATCAGGGTCAGGGGTAGGAGTAGGAGTAGGGGTAGGAGTAGGAGTAGGGGTAGGATTAGGATCAGGTTTAGGATCAGGATTAGGATTAGGATTAGGCTCAGGGTTAGGGTTAGGCTCAGGGTCAGGATTAGGGTTAGGCTCAGGGGTAGGAGTAGGCTTCACGCTCCAATGTGCGTAAACCGTCACATCTTCCTTAATTGGCTGGGTGAAATCAAACAATTCACCGTCATTTTCTTGCGTATACCAACCTTTAAACTGGTAACCGTCCGCTGTTGGCTCAGCGGGCGGGGTGACAATTCCTTCATACAGCACCTCTTTGCTGGTTCCCTCTGCCTTACCGCCGCAGTCAAAGCTCACAGTAGGGGCATAATGAAATTCCTTCGGATTATCCAACATGGAATTCACGCTTTTAATCGTGCCCGTGTAAGGATGTCCATTGACCATATACGAGATTTCCTTATTCATCAGCACATCCCATTGTGCCTTCGTTCCCGTATAATGCAGTACCTCTAATTTTTTATTTACATTGAGTCCATAGAAAAATGCCCCATATCCAATCTCTTCAATGCTCTTCGGAATCGTCAACTTTTCCATACTCGTGCAATGCATGAACGCATTATCACCAATTGAACGAACTGAATTTCCAAGGTTCACCTCTTTCAGATTTTCACAACTGATAAACGAAGCTGCTCCGACAGAAGTTACTGAATCCGGAAGTATCACCGTTGTCAATTCGGTGCGCCCACCAAACGCACCTGTTCCAATCGAAGTCACAGAATATTCCTTCCCGTCCGAAGTCGCGGTCGAAGGGATCTCTACATACGCTACCGTAGCTGTGGTATCAAACGCCGTCAATTCCACGGTGCCATCTTTAAGCGGCCTAAAGGTATAAGTATCCACACCGCCGTTATCCGGCTTTGTTACTGTAAAGGTTGTTTCCGCTGTGTCCTCCGGCTCTGCCGCAAATGCAGACAGGGGCATCAGCCCTAAGACTATTCCCAGAACCAGCAAAACGCTGGTAAGCCTTTTCAATTGTTTCATCCCAAAAATCCTTTCTCTGCATTTTCAACAAAAATCGCACAAAAAATGGCGATATATATATATATATATATCAGATGGATCTGTCAATATTCAGTCTCATCTTTAGTATATCAGTACAGTATTTTGTTTAATATTTTTCATTTTTTGTGTTGTTTGCATAAATCAAAAACAGTGAAAATTGAAATTTCCTTCTTGACTTCAGGACAATGACGTGATAAAACCCCGCCAAACCAGCGAGAGGACATCCTGCCCGCCCCCGAGAGCAGCCACGCCATCCTCTGCAAACAGAAAACCGCCGGCGTATCTCTGAACTGCACCCCATTTGTTAGACAGTATGGTATACTGTTTTGAACTGCACCCCATTTGTTAGACAGTATGGTATACTGTTTAGGAAATGGGGT
>ERZ838118.4390-NODE-4390-length-12296-cov-21.886529_pt1 | contig 12296 bp, 15 predicted proteins | sample MGYA00519863_ERZ838118 | MGnify/ENA primary metagenome ERZ838118 (study PRJEB31850, sample SAMEA3708827) | human gut metagenome | biome: human gut; feature: human-associated habitat; material: faeces | place: China | collected 2014 ...
AAAAGCTGCTGTCTGATAATGTGAAATTGGAGAAGCAACAGAAGAAATTGCAACAAGATATTGAGAAAATGGTTCAGTCTAAGGCGGTTATGGAACGGAACATACACGCTTATGACGAGGACGAGAAGTGGCAGCTGCCTGAACCGGCGGCGTTGATGTCTGCAAAGGCTTATAAGGATAAAAAAGCTTTTCCGCTTGTGGAGAAATTGAAAGAAACGATAAAAGCACTGACAATTAAATGCGTCCAGCTTGCAGAACAGGGAAAGAAACAAAAAGAAAAAGTTACCCGGCAGGAGCAGCAGATCAGTCGCTTGACAGATAAGGTCATGGAGCAGAGCGACATTATTGACCGATTGCAGGAGAAAACGGCAGATTTGGGGCGTTTGGAACGCTATTTCGGCAGAGAACAGGTGCAGTCGATAGTTGAGCGGTCTAAGGCCCTGGAATGGGCAGAAAAGGAAAATAAACGTCCGAAACGTGTATTTGATGTGAGCAGATAGGGGGGGATTGATAGAATGACAGATATGGAGAAAAAAGTTATGGTTCGGCTGTGTGCGAAAATCCTTTCAGAAACAGATTTGTATGATACAGATATGGAAGTACGCAATCTAATTGACTGGATATGTGTGTCGGAGCAGATAAAATCAAACAATAACGAGATACGAAGTATAACCGGGGAATATAAGCGGATAGAGCCGGATTGCCGGGAGGGAGTGCGGACGCAGTTGGAGCACATGAAGTCACTCTGTAAAGAACGTGAGAGCTTGTATGAGAAGCAGAATGATTTGAAAGGGCAGAAGCAGAAAATCGAGAGAGCATTGGAACGGTAGGGATTTGGGGCATGGCGGCGGCTGTGTCCCTTATTTATTGTGGAAAAATTGCTAATGGTATGCTAAAATCAAGGAGCAAAGATAAAAACGCAACGTAAGAGAAAATCCCTTACAGAGCCGGTAGGTAGCCCGGCCGCATCATCTGGTATAAGTAACCCTCCCTCCGTAGGGTCGTCCATTCTTTGTTCATACAATCATTTAAGGAGGAATTGTCATGGACAAAGTATCGGGCAGATTGACAGTATTTTTTGAGGAACCATTCTGGATAGGTGTGTTTGAGCGCATATCGGAGGGAAAATTATCTGTATGCAAGGTTACGTTTGGGGCGGAGCCGAAAGATTATGAGGTATACGATTTTGTTTTGAGAAATTACTATCGACTGAAATTTAGTCCGGCTGTGGCAACTGATGTAAAAGAAGCTGGCCGCAATCCGAAACGGGACAGAGAGAAGTGCGGAAACAGGTACAGAATACCGGGATAGGAACGAAGTCGCAACAGGCTTTGAAATTACAGCAGGAGCAGTTGAAAACTGAACGTAAAGCTGTGAGCCGGGAACAACGGGAAGCAGAGAAACAGCGGCAGTTTGAACTGAAACAGCAGAAAAGGAAAGAGAAGCATAGGGGCAGGTAACGCCTGCCCTTGGCCGCTTATAGGAGTTTTTAAAATTCAGATTAAAAAATGAAAGAGAGTAATACATGTGAAGTTTGCTTTTTGGAATGTACATCAAAATCCGGTTATAAATCATTATATTGTTGATCTTATATATGAAAATGAATTAGATATAATCGTGTTGGCAGAATATAAAGATAATGAACAGAAGTTGATTGATGAACTAACTCAAAAGGGTATATACATGGAGAAATATTTGACTTCCGGTTGTGATCGTATTATGATGTTTGGCTCTATTCAAAAAGTAATGCCCGCAAATCAAAACAAATACTATTCAATACAAATTATTGATAAAAAGTGTATTTTGTGCGGAATGCATTTGCCGAGTAGAATTTATTCGGATCACCAAGAGAGAAGGAATATTGTAATAGACAGGATTGTCGAAGACATTAATGAATTAGAGATGAAATTGAAAATAGAAAATACTATTATATTAGGAGATGTAAATGAAAATCCTTATGATGTAGGATGTTTAAATGCAACAAAATTTCATGGTATATCTAGTGGAGCGGATGCAGAAAAAGGAAGTCGAACAGTTATGAGTAAAACATTTAAAATGTTTTATAATCCCATGTGGAACCTTTTTGGAGACTTCAGATATCCACCAGGGACATACTATCATAATGGGAGCGAGCCTAGCAATTCTTTTTGGAATATTTATGATCAAGTAATGATCCGTCCAAGCATGAGGAAATGGTTCGTTGATAACAGTTTAAAAATTCTTGTGAAAATCCAGGAGTATTCTTTAGTTGATAAATTTAGACATCCTCGAAAGGATATTAGCGATCATTTGCCGATTGTTTTTGAGATAAAGGAGGAAAATATATGAGTCATGATTTTAATCTTGATGGACTTCTAAACTACGATGATGATCAGGCGGTGTCTCCAGATACAATTATATCAGAATTGGGAAAACAGTTAGAAGAAGCTACGAATGGATTTGTCAAAGGTGTAGTAAGGGAATATGAAGGGCCTATTGAATCTTATGATCAGCTATCAGCTTTTGCGTCAATTGCCTCTGCATTGGGAACTTCAGTAATACACAAAGATATTCAGGATAATCTTGGAGCGATAGGATATCAGAATTTTAAATTTGAATTTTTTTTGACGGCACCTAAAATTGAAAACTACAAATATAGGATTTTGTTTTTTGAATATGGCATTGGAATGTATCCAGTCAAAATTGTTCTTGAACAAGGGATTGCAGATGAAATATTTAAGAAAGAAAATGCTAATTATATAATTGAATATGAAACAAAAAATGAATTGGAAAATGTAATCATAAATATTTTAAAGACAAAGAAAGTTATAAAGGTTATGCAAGAACTAATCTATGCAACAAAAAGGTTTGAAAGGCTTGATAAAAAAGAGCTTAAGTTGGTAGATAAATCGTCAGATGAGAATGATGAGTAAAGGAGTCTTTGGGGTTATATTACATGGTGCTAGCACCATGTAGATAGAGCAATTAAGGAGAAATATTCGTGATACCCGTATGATACCTGTTTGAACGGAAACTATGAATAAGGCGTGAAATTTGGATATTATAAATATAAAAATCCGCAAAAGACAATTATATATTTAACGATTATGTTATAGTTGCAGGGAGTTTGAATAGACACCACATCTCTGGGAAGCCTTATTTTGTAGGCTTTCCAGAGATTTTTCTCTTTTGTTGGCTACAAATTGGCTACACCTGCCATTTGGCTACCATTCGGAACTGTCGTTCCGTTCATCACATTTTCAAGCTGAGCAGCTACTTCTGCCTGCTTATTCGGATACAGATGACTGTAAGTATTTAAGGTCGTCTGTATTTTTTCATGTCCGAGCCGGTCTGCGATCAGAAGAGGCTGGCATCCCATTTCGATCAGAAGACTCGCATGGGAGTGGCGGAGATCGTGTACCCGGATTTTTTTAACTCCTGACTTCTTACATCCACGGAGCATTTCATGGTTCAGAAAACTTTTGGTGTAAGGAAACAGTCTGTCATCCGGCTGGATCTCATAGCACTTATTCATATACTCTTTCAGACAGTTAGCAAGGGTTTGTGGAATGGTAACAACCCGATTGCTTTTTGGCGTCTTTGGCGGCCAGATCACATCCCTGCCGTTGATACGCTGAAAGGTCTTATTAATCGTGATTGTATGGCCTACCAGATCCACATCTGCAGGTGTTAATGCACATAACTCTCCTACACGCATGCCGGTATAATATAGAGTCATAAATGCGGTATAGGAGGCTGGTTTATCCTGTACTGCCACTATAAACTGCTCAAATTCTGCTTTTGTCCAGAAGTTCATTTCTTCCGCATGACTTTTTCCCATACTTCCGGCTTTGGTACATGGATTCTCATGCAGATCATAATATTTCACTGCATAATTGAACATAGCCGTCAGCTGGTTGTTGATCGCTTTTAAATAAGTCTGAGAATAAGGTTTTCCATTTTCATCCCGATAGGCAGTTAAGCTGTTCTGCCATTTGCGGATATCTTTCGGCGTAATCTCGTTGATAGGGATCTTTCCGAATACCGGAAGAATCTTTTTGTCCACCATATAATGCTTACTGATGATGGTAGACTCTTTCAGCCGGTGGCTCATATCTTCAAAATACAGTTCTACGAAATCCTGAAACAGCATTCCCATATCGGCTGTTGCTTTATTCAGAAAATCCCGTTCCCATTCTAAAGCTTCTTTTTTGGTTGCAAACCCACGTTTCTTTTTATGGATGACTTTTCCGGTGTAATCCTTGACACGGATCTGGGACATCCATTTTCCTGAAGTATCCTTTGTTACTGACAAATCTGATCATTCCTTTCTTAGAGTTATGAAAACCCTATGTTGGGAGATTATTCGCCAGAAAGCAGAGCAGCTCTTCCTTTTATACGCTCGTCCTCATCAAGTTCTTCTAATTCAGACATTTCTACACCCTGTGAAGCATAATAAGCCAGTGTCTTATCTTTCCACGCCTCATAGGCAGATTTTGACATGCCGTATTCTTTGAAAGATTCTCGATTGTTTTCCCATTCTTCTAGGAAAAGACATATATCCGCATTCAGATCAGCTGCTTTATCTTTTCCGTCAAAGGTAATGGAGCACTGCCAGCCGTCATGATGAGGCGGTCTTTTTGTCTCAATAGAAAAATGAAGTCCTGTTATTTTTTCAATCTGAAACAGGCATTCCATTACATCTGAAAGGCTGTCAAATTTAAAATCGCCGGTCTGATGCCCCAGAAGATAGGTGGAAGTAGTATCCAGCACTTTGGCAAGTTCATTGACCATAGCAATAGATACATCAATTTCTCCGCTTTCGTATTTCTGAATGGTGCGGAGTGACTTTCCTAAAAGATCTGCTAACTCTTTCTGGTTATAACCTCGTTTTTTTCGGAGAGTTTTAATACGTTCTCCAATCGTTGAAATTTCCATATCGTTCATTATTTATTCACCTCATGGATAATATAACATGAAATAATACGAATTGCAAGTGCGTATTATTTAAAATATAAGTTGACAAATATGAATATTAGCCGTATGATATAAATGCGAATTAAAAGTGCATATAAAAGACGTGTATAGTGATTTGATATGAATGTTAGGCGTATCTTTATTGCACAGAACAATAGATATCAATCAAAGGGGGGAACAAGATGCAGATTAAGGTTTCTTATATTACTGCAAACGAGATTATGGAGATTCTCGGAATTGGCAGAAGTAAGGCATATGACATTGTAAGGGAAATGAATCAGGAACTGGAAAATGCCGGATATAACGTAATCAAGGGAAAAGTTCCAGTCAGATATTTTCAGAAAAAATATTATGGATGTGAGATGAAGGTAGAATGAGTATTTTTCAAAGTGTTAAGGTATCTGTGACTGCCAGGCAGGCTGCTGAGCAGTATGGGGTGAAAGTAAACAGAAATGGAATGGTGTGCTGTCCTTTTCATAAGGACAGGCATCCCAGCATGAAAGTGGAAAAAGGATTCTACTGTTTTGCTTGCGGTGCAAAGGGAGATGTAATCACGTTTACGGGCAAATTATTTGGAATGTCTCCTTATGAGGCGACAAAAAAGTTGATCACTGATTTTAATCTTCCAATCCCATTGAAGGAACAAAAGTCTGTTCAGAACAAATCCCGGGACAGAGAAGGTAAAAAGGTACAAAGTCGGTATCATTTTTCGGTAAAAAGCAAGGTTAAAACCTGGAAAAATCATGCCGTAAAGGTTTTGACGGACTATCTTTCGTGGATTCGGTTCTGGAAACAGTTTTACGGATCCGAGCCGGAGCCTTTTGAGCAGGAATGGTTTGTGGAGGCACTGGATAATGAGAGGAAGATCAATGATTATCTGGATATCCTTTTGACCGGTGACGGAGAGGAAATAGCGGAATTTTTCATTTATAAACGGAAGGAGGTGGAGAAGATTGAGCAGCGAATGGAAGAATATCAGCGAGGAGTCCTGGAAGAAATTAGAGAATATTGTAGAGCAGGAAATGCTGACACCGGAAGAAATCCGGGACAATCTGGAAGTAACGGAGAAAGGCCGGATCCGGCAGTCTATCCAGAATTGCAAATACGTGTTGGAACATGATCCATGTCTGAGGGGAGCTGTCTGCAGGAATGAGATGACCTGTCAGATTGATATTAAGAAAAAAGTGCCCTGGAAGAGGCGGGGCGTACAGATGACGGATACGGATATGAACAACCTGTCTCTCTATCTGGAAAAAAATTACGGATTAACCAGTGATCGGGTGATCGCAAAAGCGATAGATATTGTAGCCAACGATAACAGTTTCCATCCGATCATTGATCTGCTGGAAAGTCTGAAGTGGGACGGCAGACCCCGTATTGCAGGGATGCTGACTCATTTCTTCGGGGCGGAAAATCCAGAATATTCAGGAGAGGTTATGAAGATGCACATGCTGGCAGCCATAAGCCGCCTGTATGAACCCGGAAAGAAGTACGATATCATGCTCTGTCTAGTTGGCGGTCAGGGGACAGGAAAATCTACTTTTTTCAAATATCTGGCAATTCAGGATGAATGGTTCACGGATGATGTGAAACGGCTGGATGACAAGAAAGTTTACGAATATCTGCAGGGGCATTGGATTGTGGAAATGTCGGAAATGAACGCAGTAGCGAATGCCAAAAGCATTGAGGAGACTAAATCTTTCCTGAGCAGACAGAAGGACACTTATAGGATTCCCTACGAAAGAAGAGCGGAAGACAGATACCGTCAATGCGTGTTTTGCGGTACTTCAAACGATCTTGCTTTCCTACCCTTTGACCGGACGGGCAATCGACGGTTTGGACCGGTAAAGGTCTGTCCGGAGAAAGCAGAGACTACGATATATCGAGATGAAAAAGGCTCCAGAGAATATATCATACAGGCGTGGGCAGAGGCAATGGAAATTTACCGAAGCGGGGAATTTCTCCTGACCTTCTCTCCGGATATGGAAGACTATGTGAAATCTCTGCAGAAGGACTTTATGCCGGAAGATACACAGACCGGGATGATCCAGGCTTTCCTGGACAATTACGAAGAGGATTATGTCTGCTCTACTATCATCTATCAGGAAGTGTTTCATCAGGAAGGCATTGTCCCTAAATGGCAGTCCAAAGAGATCGGGGATCTGATGGACAATGAGATTATCGGATGGGAAAAACACGGGACTCATCGGTTCCCGGGAGGAATTGGGATCCAGCGATCATGGAAACGAATTCAATCTCAAAAGGACAAGGACGGATTTGTAAAAATCAGTGATGATACAGAACTGCCCTTTGAATAAAAGATAACTTTTAAAATGTTTTGAGTCTTGTTTACATTTTCTTGTTTACAAAAAATGTAAACAAGAAAATGTAAACAGGAAGAAAAAAACTTTGAAAGTTAAAAACAAAAGAATGAAATAAGGCCCGGATACGGGCAGAAAGAAAAAGGCGGATACGCCAGAAACTAAGCCCTCGGCGCTTGAGAGCGAAATATACCCATCGCACAAACTTCGTTTATGCTCTGTGTATTTCGCGATTGCATCGAGCCAAGCGCGGCTGCTCGCAGACGGATTTGGCGAGAGCCGCGTACTGATGAAATTGCTTGCAATTTCAGAAGTTGCTCTGCGAGGCTGATGCCGGTCACGGCAATGAGTTCGTAAACAGGTGCCTATGCACCTACTCACAGGAAAGAATATAGCTATTAAAAAGAAGGGGGAAATGCCTATCGCAAGAAATTCATTTATACAGATGTCAAAGCTTACAAATGTCAAGGGAAGAATTACATACATCAGCAGTAGAGCAAAACAGGAAAATCTGTATGCTGTTTATGAAACGACCGAACGACAGTTTTGGAGAGAGCTTGCAAAGTACAATCAAGAAGAATTCAGAAAAAGCGGAACAGAGGGAAAATGCATTGAAGCGAGAGAATTGATTATAGCACTTCCTGAAAGCTTTGTAGAGTATGATCCGTATCATTTTTTGAAATTATTTACAGAATATTTCAAGAAGAATTACGAGGTGGAATGCGTTTCTGCATTGCATCATAATAAGAGAAAAACGAACTATCACATTCACCTGATTTTTTCAGAACGTCGATTATTAAAAGAGCCGATTATAAAGATTGCGTCCAGAAATATGTTTTATGATGAAAAGGGAAAACATGTTAGAACGAAAAAAGAGATTCTCGGTGAGTCTGGGGAAATAAGAACCGGTTGTCATATAATTAAAAAGGGTGAAGTATATGAAAAAAAGATCTTTACCAAAAAGGATGAAAGGTTTAAAAGCGAAAGATTTTTGGATGAAGTAAAACATTCTTTTACAGATCTTATGAATGTATATGTTGGTAATGATGAAGAAAAGTTAAATGTTTTTCAGCATGGCAGTGTATATCTTCCTACGAAAAAAATCGGTAAGAACAACCCTAAGGAAGCAGAAATCCGGGCAGATAATGTAATCAGGCAGGAATGGAACCGGGCGGTCGATGTGGCTCTGGTGGAAGGAGTACCGGAAGAAAAGATTTTAAAAATCAAAAAAGAAGAAATTTCAACTAAAATAGCACAGTCTATATCTCGTCAGGGATTCCAACCAAGAGCGTTTCGAGAGATATTGCTGGCAGCACTACAGATCTTGCGGGAATATATAAGAAAACTAAGGATTCCATCAAAACCGAAGTTGGGAATTGACATGAAAGAATTTTATGAAATGGAAAACCTGAAAAGCAAGTTGGATCAAAAGCTAAGAGGAATACGCCAGGCAGAACAAGTAGAACTTCCAAGATTAGAAAAGGATCTGAAAGACATTACCGGATTTTTCAAAGGAAAAGAGAAAAAAGAAGCGCAGAACAAAATTGATCAATGTAAAGAGAGAATAAGAAAACAGAAGGATGAACTCCATATTCTTGTTAAAAAGAGCGGCTATCCAAACGTTCAGAAATTTATGGATGGATACCGCACAGCGTATAAGATCGTGGAGCAATATAAGAAAGAACTGGAGATCTGGAAACAGAAGACCGGGCAAAATGATATTCAGCCCGAAAGGAAAAAGAGTGTTCTGGAGCGATTGAAGGAAAATGAAAAGCGTGTAAAAGAAAGAGAACGACTAAAATCCGTAAACAAACAGAAAAGACACGATTGGTTGGAGCGGTAAGAAAAAATATTCATGCATAAAATAATCCCAGGCAACAGAAGAAAACTTGTTGTCTGGGATTATTTGTCGTGTGTCAGTCCGTTGAAAATAGTGTTGAAATCTGTATGGAAAATTTCCGCAAGTGCAATCAGTTCGCTGATACGGATATTGTAAGTTCCGGCCTCAATCTGGGAATAAACACTTCTGGATGTAGGAAGATTACGCAGCTGCAACTGTGCTACGACCTGCTCCTGAGTAAGATTGGCGGCATTTCTTAGTTTGCGAAGATTATCTCCGATGGAAATATCATTAATTTGCTTTAGTTTTTGAGCCATAAAGATTTCACCTCTTTCCATTTATACGAATTCCTTGCCATTGATTTTAGTATAAAATTTTCATATAATTGCAATGTATAGATTGCAAATAAAGAGGATGTAATATAATGGAAACGAAGAGAAAGATTAGAAGAAAATGGAAGATGGTTGTTGCTATAGTGCTTGTATTTGCAGTAATGATAGGAATCGGTCTGAAGGGGGAAGAAAGAAGAGTAGAAGGCGAGCCGGATGTAATCAGTAGTATTATTATGAATAATGAGCAGTATCTGACAGTTGTGGCGAATCGTAATGAAATAGAAAATGAAGAAGAGTTTACGAAGCTACTGATAAAAATGTATGAAGAGAATTCCTTTCATTCTGTTAAGTTTTCGACGGATCTAGTTGATACGGAAATGGTATATATGGAAGTCTATTCGTGGAGAGATGGAATCAAGAAAGGTAGACATAGACTAAAAATGGAAACCACTACAAAAAATGCTAAATATTGTATTTTATTTGTAGATATATAACAATATTTGGAGTAAAATATAAGATATATATGTTAAGAATACTTAGGAATTGGAGAGGTTATGAATATCTATCGTGATATAGGAAAAGTATTATTAAAGCTAGATGACAATTATTATGAGAAAGGGATCAAAAAGATTTCTGTATCTTTAAATGGAATAAGAAGTGAAAAAATTCCACATATGAGCCGAAGGGTAATAATTCCTCAATTGATAAGATCAAAAGAGTGTGACAAGTTTATACAGCAATTTATCGAAAATCTTAGAGAAGAAATAAATAATTTTATTAACGAAGACTATATAAAAGCAATTATAGAAAATCCGTCAGAAAACAAAAAAATAGAAAAAATAAGTGAAACTAATAAACAATTATTGTATTTATATTTGGCATCGTTGCATGATGGAAAATACGAGAATATATTGCAACTACTGTTAGAGAATATTTTACAAGAAAATTTATGCGAGATTAACCAGAATACAAATATTCCTGTTGTGGAAAGAGAATTATTTGAGCTTGAAAATAAGTGTAAGCTATATGAAGAGAAAATTGAAGAATTAAAAATAATATCGAGACAACGAAAAGATAAGATAAATAAACTGGAAATGAAAGCAAATATTATTATTGATGAAAACGAAAAAATAAAGCAAGAAAATAGTAAATTGATGCTTGAAATTCAAAACTTAAAAACAAAAATTGAAAATATTAATAATACTCAATGTACTCTTGAAAATCAAAAATCTAACGAAGAGGTGTGTGAACAAAAAGAAAAGAATTCTAATGTTGTCATTATTTGTAATGATAAAGAACTAATTAAAAATCAGAATATTATTCAAATGACTCAAATGGAATTCCTTTTAAAGAATGAGAAAGAGAGAAAGGCCTTCGAACAAATATGCGTATATAAAAAAGGAATACATATTTCCAAACTTAGAAAGATAATGCAATTAGCCGGTGAAAAGGCAATTTTTTTTGAATCAGCACAAGAGTTATTGAGTTTTATTAATGCAATGGAGGATAAAAATGAGAACAGAAGCAATTGATTGGTTAGGGGTATTAGCGACTGAAGAAGAGATAAGAAATAATAATTTGGGAAGAAGTAATTGTATTGTTAATAAATGGGATACATTGCAACGGTGTACAAAGGGAACATAATAAAAAACTTAATAATGGACTGCCAATCTTACACAAAGTACCGCCCAAACGAGACTACGGGCGGTATTTTTGTATCATGGCGGAGAAAGGAGGAACTTCCCACGGGGGCTTGACTGAAAAGTTGAGCCTCTTTTTTCATGCCAAAAAACAGGAGGTAAATGCTTATGGCAGATGATAAAACCACAAAAACGCCGGAACAGCCGGTAACGGATACCGGACCGGGCAAAGAAACACCGCCTACTCCCCCAAAAGAGCCGGAGAAGGTTTCCGTTTCCCCGGAGCCGGAAAAAAAGACGGAACCGGAGGTAAAGAACCCACAGGTTTCTGTCTATAACTTCGCTGAAATTATGAAAGAAAAGAAAGCAGAGGAACGGGCGGCAGCTCCCGGCGTGGAAAAGCCTGACCCGACAAAAGTGGAGAAACCGGAAAAGCAGCCGGAGGCTCCCAAAAAGGCTGAGGGAAAACAGGAAAAGCCCAAAGAGCCGGAACCGCCGAAGCGCCGGGGCCGTCCCCCGAAAGCAAATAAGGACAAGGACGCAGCCCCGAAGTCCAAAGCTCCCGCACAGAAACCGGAAAAGGCGGTCAAAAAGGAACCGGAGAAAAAAACGGCTCCAACGGTGCAGACCGCTCCCGCTCCGAAGGAACCCGAAAAGCCGAAGGATGCACCACGCCGGGGCAAGGAGCAGATCGTCTATATCAAGCTGAACGAGCTCCACGCCTTCAAGAACCATCCCTTTGAGGTTCGGGATGATGAAGAAATGCGGGCTATGGTGTCCAGCGTCAAGGACAAGGGCGTTACCCAGCCTGCTATCGTCCGTCCCCGTGAGGATGGCGGCTATGAGATCGTGTCCGGCCACCGCCGCCAGAAAGCCAGCGAGCTTGCCGGATATGCGGATATGCCCTGTATCGTCCGAAACCTGACAGACGATGAAGCCATCACGCAGATGGTCGAGGACAATCTCAACCAGCGTGAAGAAATCCTCCCCAGTGAGCGGGCCAAAGCCTTGAAAATGCAGCTTGAGGCCATCAAGCACCAGGGCTCCCGCACTTCGGGCCAGATTGACCCGAAGGACGCAGGAAAACGCTCCAACGAAATTGTAGCCGAGCGCAATAAGATGGCGGTCAAGCAGGTGCAGCGGTATATCCGGCTCAATGAGCTGGTTCCCGACCTGATGAAGCTGATGGATGAAAAAAAGCTGGGCT
>ERZ838118.4395-NODE-4395-length-12286-cov-3.414766_pt1 | contig 12286 bp, 13 predicted proteins | sample MGYA00519863_ERZ838118 | MGnify/ENA primary metagenome ERZ838118 (study PRJEB31850, sample SAMEA3708827) | human gut metagenome | biome: human gut; feature: human-associated habitat; material: faeces | place: China | collected 2014 ...
TGCGGATGGTAAAAGCGGATGCGGAGGGACGGCTGTTGGTGCTGCCCTGCAAGGTGGGGGATACGGTGTATGAAATCATAGAGGAAACCGTACCAAACAGATATTTTTATATCAACGAATGGAAGGTACAGGATGTATCGACGCAGTCTATCAAGTATGCTGACGAATGGGAACAGTATGACTACGAAAACCTGTATTTTACAAGAGAAGGAGCGGAAGCGGCACTGGAGAGAAGGAGGAACAGAAAATGAACATCAAGGACTACCAGGAGGGAAGGAATGACGGAGGTGGGAGAAAACATGCCAAACGATGACACGACGATCCGGTGTCCCTATTATCTGCGGAGCAACCAGACAGTGATATACTGCGAGAGCGATGTGGAGTTGGAGGGTGCGGAGGGGGCGGAGCGGAGCTTTGCGCACAGCTTTGCGAATGCGGCGAGAAAAAAGGAATTTGTGCGGGCGCACTGCAGGCAGTTTCCGGACATGAACTGTGCGTATGCAACTTATCTTAACGAAATTTACGGAGGTTACGAGTATGAAGCTGAGAGGAAAGCTGAAAAAGGCAAATGTACGACTGGAGAATCAGGAGAAGATGATAGCGGGGCTGGAGAGGGGGAACCGATACCTGCACGATGTATGCGAGAGGACGAGGCAGGAGGCGGCGGAGAAGTTGGAGGAAGCGGCGCAGAACAATGAGCTGATGCTTTTTCTGATGGCGGGGTGCGCGCTGGCGGCAGGCGGAGCAGTTACGATTCAGACAGAGAATATGAGCCGCGTACTGGAGGAAAAGCGTGTATTATTCCATGCGGACTTTGAAAAGCATCTGGCAACGGTCAGTGTGGAGGAGAGGGAGCAGGCATAAAAGCCTGTTCTTTTTTTGCGTGCGGCGCAGGAGAGGGGGGCGGGGGCAAATGGTGCAGAAATGTGATAGATTTTAGAAAAACGGTACACGAGGCGGAGAGGGGGCGAGAAAAGCACCTCTGCAAGGGGGGGGAGAAGAAGATGGAAAAAAAGACGGAGCGGCGAGATTGGGGAGAGATTAAAAACGCCTATATTACAGGCAAGGAGAGCCTAAACAAGCTGGCGGAAAGATACGAAATCCCCCTACGGACGATAAAGGACAGGAGCAGGAAGGAAAAGTGGGTGGAGGAGCGGAAAAAATTCCGCACCGGCGTTGCACAGGAGGCATCCCGAAAAACGGCGAAAAAAGAAGTGAAGCGTCTGGTGAAGCTGCGGGATGTTGCGGAGGATGTGGCAGACCTGATCGGGCAGGACGTGGAGCGGATGAAAAAGCTCAGGGAAAAGCGGAAAAGCGTAACGCCTGAGGATGTGAAGATGATTAAGGATTTGACGGTAGCACTGAAGAACATCGCGGATGTGATGCGGGATGTTTACGACATTCCGACGATTCGCGAAAAGCTGCTACAGGCAAAATACAACGACTACAAGCGGATTCTGGCAGAGATGGAAAAAGCCCCTGAGGACAGCCTGATTGTGCTGGCAGAGACATTGGAAAGAGTGGAAGAAGATGACATGGAAGAAATGGACAAAGACGGTGGAGGAGCTGCGGAAGGAAAAGAAGGTAATCTGGAGCCCACAGCCGAAGCAGATTGAATTTATGCAGAGACCGGAGTATGAAGCATTTTACGGGGGAGCGGCAGGCGGCGGCAAGAGCGACAGCCTTTTGATGGAGGCACTCAGGCAGGTAAACATACCGCACTACAAGGGGCTTATCATCCGAAAGACATACCCCGAATTATCGGAGCTGATAGACAAGAGCCTGCGGTTTTACGGGGCGGCATTTCCGAAGGCGAAATACAACGGGAGCGAGCACGTTTGGAAATTTCCGAGCGGTGCAAAGATTTACTTTGGGAGTTTGCATCATGCGAAGGACAAAATCAAATACCAAGGGAAGGAATTTGACTTCATCGGCTTTGACGAGCTGACGCATTTCACATGGGACGAATACAGCTATCTTTTCTCCCGAAACAGACCGAGCGGCAAGGGGACGCGAGTATACATGCGGGCAACAGGGAACCCCGGTGGCATCGGGCACGGATGGGTAAAGAGCCGCTTTATTACGGCGGCACCACCCAAGACAACGATATGGGAAAGCTACAGCGTGGAGGCACCGGACGGCGGAGAAATCAAGATGAAGCGGGACAGGATATTTATTCCCTCTACAGTATTCGACAACCCTGCGCTTTTGCAGAACAACCCCGAATACCTTGCCAGCCTTGCGATGATGAGCGAGGCGGAGAAGAAGGCACTGCTTTACGGGGATTGGGACTGCTTTAGCGGACAGGTATTCAGCGAATGGCGCGACGACCCTGCGGGCTACGAAACAAGGCGTTGGAGCCACGTGATCAAGCCATTCCTGATTCCGGAGCATTGGAAGATTGTGCGGGGGTTTGACTTTGGGTTTAGCAGACCATTTAGCGTAGGCTGGTATGCGGTGGACGAAAAGGGCGTGCTTTACCGCATTGCGGAATACTACGGCTGCACGGGCGTGCCGAACGAGGGCATCCGCATCAACCCGAAGGAAATTGCGGCGGGGATACGGGAGACAGAAACGACGCACCCACTACTGAAGGGGAAAAGCATTACAGGCGTAGCCGACCCAAGCATTTTTGAGAAAAGCCGAGGGGAAAGCATAGCGGAGCAGATGGAGGATTTCCCGCACTTCATTTCATGGGAGAAGGGGGACAACACACGCCTTGCGGGGAAGATGCAGTTTCATTACAGGCTTGCATTTGACGACGAGGGGCGGAGCATGTTCTATTGCTTCAACACCTGCAAGCATTTTCTGCGAACGATACCGAACCTGGTATATGACGAGGCGAAGGTGGAGGACATAGACACGGAGGGAGAGGATCACATCTACGATGAGTGCAGATACATCTTTATGTCGCGCCCGATTTCGCCGAGAAAGACAACGCCGAAGCTGATGCCGCTGGAGGACCCTCTGAACCTATTCGGCGGAGAGAGGGCGGACGGAAAATATCAATTCTACAGAGTATAGGAGAAGGAGGAAGGAACATGTTTGACGAGATAGAAAGCAGCGTAATTGTGAAAAAGGGAGAGGAGCTTCTGCGAAAATACATGGACGGGAAGAAGAACCTGGACAAGCGGATTGTGGAGAATGAGCAGTGGTACAAGATGCTGCACTGGGAACAAATCAGAGACAAGGACAACGGCCCGCGGACGGCTTCTGCATGGCTATTCAACAGCTTAGCGAACAAGCACGCAGATGCCATGGACAACTACCCACAGCCGAGCTTTCTGCCGAGAGAGGAGGGGGACAAGGCGGATGCGGAGGTGCTTTCCAAGATTGTGCCTGTGATTTTGAAGCAGAACAATTTTGAGCAGGCATACAACGACGCATGGCACGACAAGCTGAAAAGCGGCACAGGGGTTTACAAGGTTTTCTGGGACAAGGATAAGGACAACGGCGTGGGGGATATCGGCATTGTGGACGTGGATATTCTCAATTTGTTCTGGGAGCCGGGGGTAAAGGATATTCAGAAAAGCCCGAACCTGTTTCACATTGAGTTGGTGAACAGGGAGGAGATGGAGGGGGAATACCCTGATTTCAAATTCAGAGGCAGCGGAGATATGCGCAATGCAAAATACATGCACGATGACACGATTGACACGACGGACAAGTGCATGGTAGTGGACTGGTATTACAAAAAGCACGAGGGCGGAAGAACAACGCTGCATTTTATCAAATTCTGCGAAGGGAATCTGCTTTATGCGACGGAGCAGGAGGAAGGAATGGAGAATGGACTTTATGCACACGGGCGATACCCTTACGAATTTGACGTACTCTTTCCCGAAAAGGACAGCCCTGCGGGGTTTGGCTATGTGGACATTATGAAGGACGCACAGATTTCGATTGACAACATGTGGATCAGCTTTGAGAAGAATGTGAAGTGGTGCAGTGAGCCGCGATATTTTGCAAAGGACGGCAGCGGCATAAACGCGGAACAATTTGCAGACCTGCGGAACACGATTGTAAATTACACGGGGGATATTGACAACATTAAGCCGATACAGACGGCACCCGTAGGAGGCATTGCAACGAACCTTTACCAGCTGAAGATTGACGAGCTGAAGGAGACGAGCAGCAACAGGGACTTTTCCCAAGGAAGCACAGCAAGCGGCGTAACGGCGGCAAGTGCAATTGCAGCCTTACAGGAGGCAGGGAGCAAGACGAGCCGAGACATGATTAAATCCGCCTACCGCACATTTGAGAGAATCAACATTCTTGTGGTGGAGCTGATTCGGGAGTTTTACGATGAGGCGAGAGAGTTTCGCATTACGGGCAAGCGTGGGGACGAATTTATCAAATACAGCAACGAAAACCTGAAGCCGACAGAGGAAATGATCATGGGGCAGGTGGCAGTGAGCAGCAGAAAGCCTATCTTTGACATCAACATTACGAGCCAGAAAAGCAGCCCCTTTTCCCGTGTGGCACAAAACGAGCTGGCAAAGGAGCTTTACGGAGCGGGTTTGTTCAACCCACAGCTGACAGACCAAGCCTTGATTTGTCTGGAAATGATGGACTTTGAGGGGCGGGAGGAAATTATACGGAAGGTAAGCCAGAACGGAACGATGCTGCAGCAGCTACAGCAGATGCAGATGCAAATTCAGCAGATGGCGGAGATTATCACACAGCTGACAGGCAGAGACATGATAGGGGCCGTAAGCGGCGAAGCGGCAGGAGAGGAAATGCCGCCGACAGGAACAGGCAGCGGCACAGATGCGTTAGGAGATGCCTACCGGAGCGCAAAGGGAAACAAGATTGCAGAGCGAGCGAAGGAGAGAACGAGGGAGAGGACAACGGTAGGATGAGAGGTGGAAACGGATGACAAAGATTTTATGGGCGGAAACGGCGGACATCTGCTGCATACAGGCGGAGGGACACGCCGGATACAACCCCGGAAACGACATTGTATGCGCAGCAATCAGCGCACTGATGCAGACGCTTTATGCAGGGCTTGACAGCGTATGTCATGCAATGGTTGCGGAGCGGCACAGTGACGGGAAGATGCTTGTTGTAGCCTACAAGGAGGGGAGCAGAAAAAGGGAGATAGAAACGCTTTTTCGGGGGATTTTGTGCGGCTTTGAGCTGATCGCGGAGGAATACGCAGACTGCGTGCGGATGGAGCGGCTGATGCACGACTGCGGGAGGGGGCAGTAAATTATTTTTTATATTACAATGGCAATAGGCACGCCGGAGAGACGGTGTTAGCGGTTTTCGAGCATAAGCGAGAAAAACCTTCCGAAAGGATGACACATCGGAAAGACGGTAGGAAAAAAGACACCACGGAGAGACGTGAGAAGGAGGAAAAACCATGAAGCATTACGAAATGAATTTGCGCTTATTTGACGGCGAAGGAGGAGCGGCGGGCACTGCAGCGGCAGGCGCGACCACGACCGGAGCAGAAGCAGGCGCAGCGGGCGGCGAAAGCAGGGACTTCAACGCAGAATTTGACACGATGGTAAAGGGCGACTACAAGGATGCCTTTGACACAAGGGTGCAGAAGATTGTGCAGGCGAGACTAAAAAACAGCAAGCAGACGGAAAGCAAGCTGAAGGATGCAGAGGGACTGCTGGCAATGGTAGGCGAAAGATACAACCTTGACGGCAAGGACTTTACGGCACTGAAGGCGGCACTGGAGGGCGACAGGCAGTACCTTGAGGCGGAGGCTCTGGAAAAGGGCATGACCGTGGAGCAGCTGGCGCAGTTCAAAAAAATGGAACGGGAGAACAAAGCATTTCAGGAGCAGATTGCACAGGACAGACAGCGGCAGGAATTTGAGCAGAAATTTGCCGCATGGACGCAGGAGGCGGAGCAGCTGAAAGAAAAATTCCCTGCGCTTGACCTTGCGGCGGAATTTGACAATCCCGAATTTGTACGAATGCTGGATCATGGTATCAGTGTGGGGACGGCTTATCAGGCGGTTCACTTTGACGACCTGATGGGCGGTGCGCTGCAGCACACGGCAGCAACAACAGAGAGAAAGGTTCTGGACAGCATCCGCGCACGCGGCGCAAGACCGGCGGAGAACGGCGCGAGCGGCAGCAGCGGGGCAAGAGAGAAACCGATTGACGTAACAAAATTAACAAAACAGCAGAGAAATGAACTGATTGAGAGGGCGAAAAGAAACCCTGACGAGAGAATCACATTCTCCTGATTGGTTCTGAAAGAAGGAGGACAGAAGAAATGAAAAAACAGAGAATGAATCTGCGTCTGTTTGACGTAATGACAACAACGACAGAGACGCTGTCGGCGGAAATGAAAATTTTTTATGACGACGTGCTTCTGGACAACGCAAAGCCGAATCTGGTACACGACCAATTCGGGCAGAAAAGACCTATCCCCAAAAACGGCGGTAAGGAGATTGAATTCAGACGCTACAAGACACTGCCGAAGGCACTGACTGCGCTGACAGAGGGCGTGACACCTGACCCGAATAAGATGAGCGTTACAACGGTAACGGCGAAGGTGAAGCAGTACGGTGACTGGATTTCGCTTTCCGACGTATTGCTGCTGACGGCGATTGATAACAACCTGACAGAGGCAGTGGTGCTTTTGGGCGACCAGAGCGGCAGAACACTGGACACCATCACGAGAGAGGTTATCAACGGCGGGACAAACGTACTGTATGCGCCTGCGGGGGCAACACCTGTAACCACAAGGGCAGGCATCAAGGCAAACAGCCTGATGAGTTTGCAGCTGATTATGAAGGCGGCGGCAATTTTGAAGGGCGCAAACACAGTGCCTTTTGACAAGAGCTATGTGGCTATTGTGCATCCTTATGTTGCTTATGACCTGATGCAGGATGAAAAATGGGAGGAATGGAACAAATACACCAATGCAGAGGCAATGTACGAAGGCGAGCTGGGGCGCATCGGCAATGTGCGCTTTGTGGAATCGACCGAGGCAAAAATCTGGGACAAGAATACCGCAGGCGGCGACGTTTCCGTATTCTCTACGCTGGTTATCGGGAAAAATGCTTACGGCGTGACAGAGGTAGAAGGCGGCGGCTTGCAGACGATTGTAAAACAGCTGGGCAGCGGCGGCACGGCAGACCCTCTGAACCAGAGAGCATCCGCAGGCTGGAAGGCAATCAAGACGGCGGAAATTCTTTCTGATGAATTCATGGTAAGAATCGAAAGCAGCTCCAGCTTCAGCGCGGCGGCGGCGAACTAAGAAAAGGAGGACAACCCTATGGCTACAAAAAAAGAAACCACGGCGGAACAGACAGCGGAAAGCACAATGCCTACACAGGAGGAAATGCAGAAGCTGCTGGAGGAAAATGCAAGGCTGAAAGCCGAAAGAGACGCGGCGGAGGCGGCAAGGATTGATGCGGAGCTACTGGCGGCGGAAAGAAAAGAAGAAGGCAAGACCGAAGAAAGGGAAACAGAGCTGACAGCCGGACAGAAGCAGGTGCAGATGGAAAAGCGGATGCAGGAGGCAATGGAAGCGGCAAAGGCGGAAAAGGAGACAATCCGCCTGCCAATTACCGGAAACGGTGATGACGATGTATTCGTAAGCGTGAACGGTTACAAATACCTGATTCAGCGTGGGAAAGAGGTTGAAGTGCCGAAGTTTGTGGCAGAGGTGCTGAGAAACAGCGAAAACCAGAAGGCGGCAACCTACAGAATGATGGAGGAAATGCAGAAGAAAGCGGAGGACGGCACAGGTCAGTTTCTGTAAGATGACGGATGGCGGAGGCAGAAATGCTTCCGCTTTTCTTACAATAGCGGATTTTTCGGAAGGAGGGAGAAGAAAGTGATTTCGATTATCGGGAAGGAAATGCTTTTTCCGAACGAGGAACAGACCTTCATTGCAGGGGACACGCGGACAGTGAGCCGCACCTTCATGATGAAACGATACGAGGCGGACAGAATTGACCTTTCGCCGCTGACTTTTCGGCTGGATGTGGAATACAAGAGCGGGAAGAAGGACACCCTGCTTTTAATCAAGACGGTGCAGGAGGAAAGCATTGCATTATTTCTTGAGGTGGATGCGGGGATTTTCAGAGAGAACGGGACGGTTTTCATTGCCGTGCGAGGGAATGACGCGGACGGCGTGCTGAACTGGACAACGGCGAAAGCACCTGTTTTTGTGGAAGGCGCGATTGACACAGACGGAGACTGGAAGGGCGAGCTAAGCGAGCTAAAGCAGATGGAGGCTTCTGTTTCCAAGGTGCTGGAAAGCGAAGCGGCAAGAGAGAACGCAGAAGCGGCAAGAGAAGGTGCGGAAAAGCAGCGGCAGACAGACACAGCGGCGGCAATACAGGAGGCGCAGGAGGCGGCTGAGATTGCCAGAAACGCCAAGGGCGACAAAGGCGACCCCTTCACCTATGCGGACTTCACAGAAGAACAGCTGGCGGCACTAAAGGGAGCAAAAGGCGACGCTTTTACCTACAAGGACTTCACACCTGAACAGCTAGCAAAGCTGAAAGGGGAAAAAGGAGATACCGGGCAGGATGGCTACACACCGAAAAAGGGCATAGACTACTTCGATGGGGCGAAGGGAGATCCATTTACCTACGAGGACTTTACACCGGAGCAGCTGGCGACGCTAAAGGGAGCAAAAGGAGATGCGTTTACCTACAAGGACTTCACACCTGAACAGTTGGCAAAGCTGAAAGGCGAGAAGGGCGACAGCGGCTACACGCCGCAGAAGGGAAAGGACTACTTCGACGGCGACAAAGGGGAGAAGGGGGATGCCTTTACCTACGAGGACTTTACGCCGGCACAGCTGGCGGCGTTGAAAGGGGAGAAGGGCGAAACGGGCAAGGGCTTGACGATTCTGGGGAACTTTGCGACAGAGGCAGAGCTGCGGAAGGCAATAGCAAGCCCCGATGCCGGAGACGCATACGGCGTGGGCGCGGCACAGCCTTATGATATTTACATCTACGACGGCAAGGCGCAGAGCTGGAACAACCACGGGCCTTTGCAGGGGGCAAAAGGGGAAAAAGGAGATCCATTCACCTATGACGACTTCACAGAGGCACAGCTGGCGGCACTCAAGGGAGCAAAAGGAGACACAGGCACAGCAGGCCCCAAGGGAGCGGACGGCAAAAGCGCATACGAAACGGCGAAGGAAGGCGGCTACAGCGGGACGGAGAGCGACTTTTCTACGGCACTGGCGGCGGCTGTGAAGGCAGGCGCGCTTGTGGACGATGTGACCGGGGAGAAATACCGGCTTGGGGTTTCGGGCGGCGGCTTATATTACAGGAAGGAGGAGAAGGCATGAACGAACCGATTTTTATTGCGCGGCAGGACACGCTGGAGCAGGAGATTCTGCCGGCACACTGGCTGGCGCAGTACAAGCTTTTCGGGGAGGAAAGCTACACCTTTCAGGACAAGGGAATTTGGAAGAAGCTCTGCATGAGCAGTGCTGCGGCAAACGACAGGGACATACACGCAGAGGCATTGGAGGAAATGCTGACGACATTTTCCGCAGAGCACACAGGGAAATGGATGCTTCTGGTTTACGGGACAGACGCGGCGGCACTGGAGGGGCTTGCAACCATGGCGGCGATTGCGGCAAACGGCACAGCCATGGGGGCGATTGTAGACAATGCGCTTTTGATGCACGCCATCGCAAACAGCGAAACAGCCATGCAGCGGATTGCAAACAGCCAGACAGCCATGCAGAGGGTCGCAAACAACAGGGGGGCGATGGATGCCATCGGCAGAAGCCGGATTGCGAGAGACGCAGTGCAGGCTTCGCCCTACTACAACAGCTGCATCAAGGAGAATGACATGGCGATTGCGAAGCTGGCGGTTGCTTTGGCAAACCTCGAATCTGCAGGCTACTCCAGCATGGCAGGAGTAGCGGCAGATTCGACAGCCATGACCGCAGTTGCTGCCTCCGGCGTTGCGCTGAAGGCGATTGCACAGGCATACAAGAAAACTGCAGATATGCTGCAATTCCTGCAGGCGGTGAATGCTTCGGATACACTGGTAAAGCGCATTTATACCACACTGACGGGCGCGACCGGGCTTTTTGGCGCAACACAGCTTGGCTCACAGGATGGTGTTGAGAGTGCGAACAGCTGGGCAACGACTTCCGCAGCACCGAATGCCTTTTTGGCGTGTGCGTGCGGCTATTACAGCAGCGGCGGCAGCAGCGTGAATGTGACATACAACGGGACAGTGATTGCACAGAACAAGACAGGCGCAAAACAGCCGGGCAGCGTAACGAGCACGAATGTGAACGCCATCACGATGGCACCCTCCACATTTACCGAAAATGGCGATGGTTGGCTGGCAGTGCAGAAATTTACGGCGAAATAAGGGGGTGAAGGAGCATGAAAGGATTTTTGAAGGAATTGCAGGAGGGCAATGCCGCAGGCGGCTTTGAGACAGTGCGCACGGGGGAGGTTACCCTCACGCCGAACAAATGGCATACCATGGCGGTAATCAGCGGAACGGGAAAGCTGCTGCAGGCGGATTTGTTTGGGGTAATTCCATACAATTCTTCAGGTGCGAATATTGGCGAAGGTGCTTGGGATATGCGTATTCTGCTAGACGGAGAGATATTTGCCGATGTGCGGATGGCTGTAGCCAGTACTAATTATGGCATGGTTGGAAATCTGCTTGCAACGGACTTTACCTACCTTTTGCCGAGCTTGGAAGGGAGAAATACAACCTACCAGCGGGATCTTTTCGGAAATTTGCAGATAGGAAACAGTTGGGTCAATATTCTGGCGGAAAAGGTTACGGAAGGAAAGAGTTTCAGTAGTTCCGCAACCGACCGTAAGGATGGTTATATGAACGTGATTCCGTTTATCGGATACCTTCCTTTTCAACGCTCTTTGGAGATACAGATGGCTTTTCTTTTTACGAATCCATCGGAGACATTGCCGGAGGGGCGGCAGTGCCTTGGGAGCGTGGACATTGCCTATCAATTAGACGAGAAATGAGGTGGAGCGGATGCAGAAGGAAGAAGCGCACGCAGGCAGCGTGGAGCGGCACTATAAAAACGGTGCTACGGTACGATTTTTAAAGGGAGAGCCGCCGAAGGAGCCTGAGCCGGTGCAGGAGACACTGACGGAGGCGGAGCAGGCGATTTTGGAGACAGCGGTGAATGTAGACTATTTGGTCTGCATGAAGGAATTGGAGATTTGAAAGGAGAGATTGCATTATGACATACGCAAGACTGAAAAAGCTGATTGAAAGAGGCGCATACGAAAAAGAGGATATGCTGAACAAGCTGGATGTGTTCCTGATGGCAAACCGCATCACGGAGGAGCAGTATCAGGAGCTGGTCGGCATGATGGGATGAAAGGAGACAGGCGCATGACGATACGAGAGCTGCTGGCGCGGGTGGACACGATTCGCCCGAACGCCTATACAGACGGAGAAAAGATTGCCATGCTGAACACCATCGAAGGGCGGATTTACAGAGAAATTCTGGAAAAGACTGCGGATTTCACGGGAGAATTTATTCCCTTCCAAGAAGGAGAGGAGGAGCGGGAGCTTACGGTTCCCGTTCCCTACACAGACATATATGTGTTTTATCTGGCGGCTATGATTGACTTTTACAACGGAGACAGCGGCAGATACAACGACACGATGGTGCTTTTCAATCAGGCATGGGAGGACTATGCAGCACACTACAGGGAGCGGCACAAGCCGAAGCAGGTGAATTTGAATGGCATGATTCCACATGGGCGGAGGTGGCGGTGATGAAATTACCAAGACTGAGCGGAAGCAGACCTACGGAGGATATTCTGATTTCCTTCAAGGGCTACAACTGCACGGAGCAGGCGGGCAAGGGGGAATTTGCCGCTATGGAGAACATGACGGGGGAGAGATTCCCCCTATTATCCCCCAGAAGGGCAAGAGGAACGGTGCGCACGCTTGGGAAGGCAAACGGACTAATGGCAAGAGAAAAGCTGTTCTGGGTGGACGGGACGGCGGTATTTTACGGCGGGGAGAAGATTGGAGAGGTTGCGGACAGCGAAAAGCAGCTTATTTCGATGGGGGCTTATGTGCTGATTTTCCCCGACAAGAAATATTACAACACGGCGGACGGTAGCTTTGGAGAGATAGAGAACCGAGTGACCGTGCAGGCGGCAAGCTGGAAGCAAACCTACCTGACGGAGACGGAGCAGGACGGTGAAGGACAGGTATACATACAGATTAGCAGCGCAGGAATCAACGAGGGCTTTCAGAAGGGTGACGGCGTGGAAATCAGCGGATGCAGGGAGGACGCGCTGAACGGCACCCATGTGATACAGGACATCGGGGAC
>ERZ838118.4396-NODE-4396-length-12280-cov-2.852515_pt1 | contig 12280 bp, 10 predicted proteins | sample MGYA00519863_ERZ838118 | MGnify/ENA primary metagenome ERZ838118 (study PRJEB31850, sample SAMEA3708827) | human gut metagenome | biome: human gut; feature: human-associated habitat; material: faeces | place: China | collected 2014 ...
CTTCAACGGCGGCACGGCAGACCTCCGCCGTGCGGTCGTGCCTGCATATCATCTCCAGAGGTACCTGATACATTCTTTCTTCTTGTTCCATGTTTCTGTTTTTTTAGATAGGTTGTCTCATATTTTCATTCCGTTGCGCCTCTTGGGTGCGTCGTTCCGTTCCGGCTCTTGCTGTTCCTGCTGCCTCTGCTCCTGCCGCTGGCTGAGAGGGGCGATGCGGAACGTCTCTTTCTGCCGGTCGAAAGTACCTCACGGTCTTTCAGGAAACCATCGGGCACCTCGATGCACTTGACCGCCATCCGCTTTCCCCCGTAGAAGTCCGCCATCTGCCCGCAGGTGAATTTCTCGCCCGTCATCTGCTCCATCAGGCGGCGCATCCGCTCCATGTCCTCCCGCACCCGGCGCTCCTCTCCGGGCTGGGGAGTCCGCCCCTGGGCCGGCGCCCCGCTCCGGTTCCGGTGCAGACCGTCCCCGGCCTGGATGGCCGCCACGGTGTGCAGCCCCTTCTCGTGCCAGCGGCGCAGGATGCCGTTCATATAGCCCCAATCCATGGACTGCTTTTTCATCACCGTCTTCTCATAGGCCAGGCGCAGGGCCTCGTTGTCAAAGCCCATATCCTGCCAGGCGGCGATATAGGTCCTCTCCCGCTCCACCAGGGGGCGGGCCGGGATGTCCAGCAGCCGCAGCACCTCCCGTTCCCGGGTGCGCAGCTGAGCCAGCTTTTTCAGGTGGGCCTCCGCCGCCTCCACGGTGTCGATGCCCTGCCTGGACCAGGCAAAGCCCTCCTTGCGCACCTGGGAGAGGAAGGGGCGCCGCCCCGGCCCGTACTTCCGCTCCGTCTCCTCGATGCACCAGGTGACCAGCATCAGGATCACCTCGCCGGGCAGGGCCAGGTGGTCATACAGGGTGAGCAGGATCTTCAGGTCATTGGCAGACAGCCGCTTGCCCAGGCGGCGCTCCACCTCGTCTGCCAGGGCGGAGAAGGTGGAGCCCGCCTCCTGGAGGGCGGCAGTGACGTCCTGGGTGGTGTATTCGGGGGGCAGCGCCTCCTGAACAGGGGGTGCCGGGGGCGGCGGAGCGGCCTCCGCCCCCGCCATTCCCTGGGCGGAGAGCAGGTCCAGCGCCCCCTGGAGCCGCTCCCGGGGCCAGTTCAGGCCGGCGGCGTTCCCGTGGCCCAGCAGGTAGAGATACAGCAGGGCGGCGTCTCCGCTGTCCAGCCGGATCAGCCGCTCGGCCGCCGCCGCCGGCATGGACAGGATGCTGCCCGGCATCAGGGGTCCGGTCATCCCATGCCCCTCCCTTCCACAAAAGTCTGCGACCATTTTACTCTAAAATCGCCCCGGCGTAAACCTCCAAAATCCCAAGGGCAAAAAAATAAAAAATTCATGGTAAATTTGTTTTTCAAGCGGCCTGTTCTGTGGTATAATGATTGCCATCTTGAAACAGCAGAGACCGGGAGGGGCTTCACGATGAAAAACAAGATCACCGTCTCCATCGCGGGACAGGAATACACCATGGTAGCCGCCGAGGGCGAGGACTATGTCCGCCGGGTGGCCGCCCATGTGGACAGCCAGATGCGGGAGGTCCTCTCCCAGGGCCGTCTCTCCCAGGCGGACGGCGCCGTTCTGGCCGCCATGAACATCGCGGATCAGTATTTCAAGGAGCAGGAGGCCGCCGAAAACCTGCGCCGCCAGATCAAGGAGTATCTGGAGGAGGCCACCAAGCTGAAAATGGAGCTCTCCGAGGCCAAGCGGGAGATCTTCAAGCTCCAGAACCACAAATAAGCGCAGGAGAGGGGTTCCCCGCCGGGGACGGGGGCCCCTCTTCCCTGCGGACGCGCCGCCTGAGGGCGGATCTTTACGGGAGGTGCCTTATGCTGGAGCTTCTCGCCCCTGCCGGGTCCATGGAGGCGGTCACCGCCGCCGTACAGAACGGGGCAGACGCCGTCTATCTGGGATATGGGGATTTCAACGCCCGCCGCAACGCGAAGAACTTCACCGGGGATGAAGCTGCGGCGGCGGTTTCTTATTGCCATCTGCGGGGCGTCAAGGTGTTCCTCACCCTGAACACCCTGCTCACCGACCGGGAGCTGGCCGGCGCCGCTCAGGAGGCCGCCCAGGCCAGCGCCATGGGGGTGGACGCGGTACTGGTCCAGGATCTGGGGGTGCTGCGGATGCTTCGGCAGACGGTGCCCGACCTGCCGGTCCACGCCTCCACCCAGATGACAGTCCACAGCCTGGACGGGGTGAAGCAGTGCGCCGACCTGGGGATGAGCCGGGTGGTCCTCTCCCGGGAGCTGTCCCGGGACCAGATCGAGTACATCTGCGCCCGCTCTCCGGTGGAGATCGAGGTGTTCGCCCACGGGGCCCTGTGCATGTGCTACTCCGGCCAGTGCTTCTTCTCCTCCGTCATCGGGGGACGCAGCGGCTACCGGGGGCTGTGCGCCCAGCCCTGCCGGCTGAAGTACGGCTGGGGGAATAAGGCAGACGGCAGCCCCCTGTCCCTGAAGGACATGTCCCTGGCAGGCCACCTCCGGGAACTGAGGAAGATGGGGGTGGCCTGTGTTAAGATCGAGGGGCGGATGAAGCGCCCCGAGTATGTGGCCGTGGTCACTGGCATCTATGCCCGGGCCATCCGGGAGGGGCGGGAGCCCACGGCCGAGGAGCTGGAGCAGCTGCGCTCCGCCTTCTCCCGGGACGGCTTCACGGACGGCTACTTTCTGGGGCAGACGGGGCCGGAGATGTTCGGCACCCGCCAGGACGAGGTGGAGCCCCGGGAGCTGTTCACCCAGGCCCGGGCCACCTATGAGAGCGGGGAGAACCGGAAGGAGCCGGTGCGGATGTACGCTATGCTCCGCCGGGGGGAGCCCGCCCAGGTGGCCGTCCAGGACGCTCAGGAACATCTGGCCTCCGTCACCGGCCCGGTGCCGGAGGAGGCGGTGAACGTCCCCCTGACCCGTGAGAAGGTGGAGGGACAGCTCTCCCGCACCGGAGGGACTCCCTTCTCCTGTGAGAAGGTCACCGTCTACGTGGATGAAGGGCTCTCCCTCCCCCTGTCGGCTCTCAACGCCCTGCGCCGGCAGGCTCTGGAGGAGCTGGGCCGGCAGCGCACCGCACTGCCGGAGCGCCGCTGCGAGCCCTTCCGCCCCGGGGTGCGCTATGAGAACCGGAAGCAGCCCCCTGTCTACACCCTCTCTGTGCGCGCCGCCGGACAGGTCAGCCCGGAGCTGCTCCGCCTCGCCCCCGCCCTCCTCTACCTCCCCGCCGGGGAGGGGGCGGCCCACCCGGAGGTGGTGGAGCAGGCCCAGAAGGCCGGGGTGCGGGTGGCCGCCCTGCTGCCCCGCATCTGCACCGACCGGGAGGCACCCGCCCTCTTCCAGGAGCTGGAACGGCTGCGGGCAATGGGGGTGACCGACGCCCTGGCCGGCACCCTGGACAGTGCCCGCCGGGCGGCGGAGCTGGGCTTCACCCTGCGGGGGGACTACGGTCTGGGGGTATTCAACGGCCAGACGCTGAAGGAGCTCAAGCGCCTGGGCTTCCGCTCCGCCACTCTCTCCTTTGAGCTGAAGCTGGCCCAGATCCGGGACCTGTCCAAGGGGCTGGACACCGAGCTGGTGGTCTACGGCCGCCTGCCCCTGATGATCACCGAGAACTGCATCATCCACAACCACAGCGGCCGGCACACCTGTGCCAACGTGAACCTCCTTACCGACCGGAAGGGGGAGCGCTTCCCTGTGGTGAAAGCCCCGGGCTGCCGCAATGAGATCCTCAATTCCAAGAAGCTGTTCCTGGCGGACAAGGCCGGAGACTGGCAGCGCCTGGGTCTCTGGGCAGGGCGTCTGATGTTCACCACCGAGAACGCCCGGGAGTGCGTCCAGGTGCTGGAGCGCTACCTGGGCCGGGGCAGCTATCAGCCCAACGACTACACCCGGGGCCTGTATTACCGGGGGGTAGAATAAAGCGCGGAACGCGGAGAGGAGGTCCCCCCTATGTTCAGCCGGCAGCGCCTGTTCTGGCACCGCGGGCCCTATGACCTGCCCAGCACAGACCAGCTCTTTCTCCAGGCGACGGCGGACTGCTGCGCCTTCCACATGGCCCGCTGCCCCCAGTACCGGGCCATTGCGGAGCACCTGGGCTTCTCCCCGGACCAGCTGCGCACCATGGACGACCTGGTCCGGGTGCCCATGCTGCCCACCCTGTTCTTCAAGCGCCACGCCCTCTTCTCCATGCCCCGGCGGCGGATGGTGATGAAGGTCACCTCCTCGGGGACCAGCGGCACCTTCAGCCAGGTGGGCTTCGACCTGGGCTGCATCTGGGCGGAGGTCCCCATGGTCCTCCGGCTGGGCTGGCGGCACCGGCTCATCTCTTTCCGCCCCGCCAACTATGTGGTGCTGGGTTACAAGCCAGACCGGCGCAGCTCTGCCGGCGTCACCCGCACCATGTTCGGCATGACCTTCTTCGCCCCGCCCCTCCGCCGCTTTTATGCCCTCCGCTGGCAGGGGGAGGGCTACGTCCCTGACCTGGACGGTGCGGTGGAGGCCCTGGAGCGGTTCTCCTGCTCTCCCTTCCCCACCCGGATCGTGGGCTTCCCCTCCTATCTCTGGTTCGGACTGAAGCGGATGGAAGAGCTGGGCATCTCCCTGCGCCTGCGGCCCGGTTCCAAGATCCTGCTGGCCGGGGGCTGGAAGCAGCACTGGCAGCAGCAGGTGGACAAGTCAGTGCTCTACTCCCTGGTCCGGCGGGTGCTGGGGGTGGGGGAGGAGGACATCCATGAGCTGTTCGGCGCCGTAGAGCACCCCATCTTCTATAACACCTGCCCCAGGCACCACTTCCATGTGCCCATCTACTCCCGGGTCCTGATCCGTGACCCGGCCACCCTGGAGCCCCTGCCCATGGGACAGGTGGGGCTGGTCAACCTCATCTCCCCCCTCATCCGGGCCACTCCGGTCACCAGCGTGGTCACTGACGACCTGGGCTATCTCACCCCGGGGGAAGCCTGCGGGTGCGGCCTGACCTCCCCCTACCTGACCCTGCTGGGCCGGGTGGGCCTGGGGGACATCAAGACCTGCGCCGCCGGCGCGGCGGACCTGCTGGGAAAGGGGGAGGGGTTTTGATCTTCGCCAACGGACGCCTGCTCCCGGACAGCCAGCTGTCCCAGGTGCTGGAGGAGCTGGAGGAGGCGGTCAATGAGACCCGCGCCTGCCGGACCCTGGAGCCGGAGACCGTCATCTCCGCCCTCCAGGCTGTGGGGGAGCGGCTGGACCGGGGAGAGCTGGACCCGCTCATCCTCCGGTACGCCGGTCCCGGCGGGCGCCGGGAAGTGGCGCACATCCGCCCCCTGTTCCGGCGGGAGGCCCTGGAATACAAGCTGGCCGTGGAGCTGGGCATCCCGCTCTACTCCTTTCAGGAGCGGCCCTTCGGCCGCACCCAGACCGTTCCTCTGGGCACCCTGTTCCATGTCACCGCCGGCAATGTAGACGGCCTGCCCGCCTTCAGCGCAGTGGAGGGCCTGCTCACCGGCAATATCAATCTGGTGAAGCTGCCCTCCGGGGACCAGGGGCTCTCCCTGGCCGTCTTTCAGCTGCTGACGGAGCAGGAGCCCCGTCTGGCCCCCTTCCTCTACGCCTTCCAGATCCCATCCCGGGACACCGCCGCCCTGCGACGGCTGGCAGATCTGGCAGACGGGGCGGTGGTGTGGGGCGGCGACGGGGCGGTGACTGCCCTGCGGCAGCTGGCCCCGCCCGGCTGCAAGCTGATGGAGTGGGGCCACCGCCTCAGCTTTGCCTATCTGTCCCGGTGGGAGGGAGAGGAGGACGCTCTCTCCGCTCTGGCGGAGCACCTCATCCAGACCGGGGGACTGCTCTGCTCCTCCTGCCAGGTCATCTTTCTGGACACGGACGCCCTCGGGGAGGGGGAGGCCTTCTGCCGGAGCTTTCTCCCCCTGCTGGAGCGGGCAGCGGACCGCTTCCGTGCTGCCCTTGGGGAGAAGGGGGAGGGGAGCCTGTACGCTTGGGAGACCCGGCTGGAGCACGCCGCCGACCGGCTGCCCGGCACCCTGTTTCCCGGCCGGGGCTGCTCCCTCACCCTGCGGGAGGACCGGGAGCTGGAGCTCTCCCCCCTCCACGGCAATGTGCTGGTGAAGTGTCTGCCCCAGAAGGCTCTGCTCCCTGTCCTGAGGCGGCAGAAGGGCCGTCTCCAGACCGCGGGGCTGCTCTGTCCGGCCCAGGACCGGCCCGCCCTCACCCAGCTCCTCGCCCGGGCCGGAGTGACCCGGATCGCCCCGCCGGGCAGCATGTCCCGCACTCTCTCCGGGGAGGGACACGACGGGGAATTCCCCCTGCGGCGGTACGTCCGGACGGTGGACATCCAGGAGCCGTCCCCGGACCGCCCCATCTGACTGTTGATACTAACTGACCGCAAAGGAGCCGATCATTATGGAACTGAACGTCAAAGCCCTCTCCCCCAAGATCGGGACAGAGATCCCCGCCCCCTTCTACGCCAGCGCCGGCGCCGCCGCCATGGATCTGCATGCCTGTGTGGACCAGGCGGTGACCATCCCCGCCGGCGGGCGGGCGGTGATCCCCACTGGCATCGCCATCGCCCTCCCCTCCGCCGGCTATGTGGCCCTGGTCTTCGCCCGCAGCGGCCTGGGCATCAAACACGGCATCGCCCCTGCCAACTGCGTGGGCGTCATCGACAGCGACTACCGGGGAGAGATCCTGGTGGGACTCCAGAACTCCGGGGACGCAGACTACGTCATCCAGCCCGCTGACCGCATCGCCCAGCTGATGGTGGTCCCGGTGGTCCAGGCCCAGGTGAAGATGGTGGACCAGCTGGATGAGACCCAGCGGGGCGCCGGTGGCTTCGGCTCCACCGGGAAATAGAGATCCGCTGAGAGAGGAGGGGTTGGGCCATGTTCGGATTTTTCAAAAAAAAGGGCGGGGAGATCCCCGAGGAACAGCAGCGGCAGCAGAAGGGGGCTCAGGAGGGGCAGACGCGGCAGGACGCCGCGGAGGTCCCCCAGGAGTTCCGCGCCCTGGGCCAGGACTTTCTGCCGGAGGAGCTGAACATCCTGGCCGTCACCGGGGCCAGCGGCTTCGGCGGCGGGCGCAGCCAGGGGGAGAAGCTGTGGACCGCCTCCATCGGCCTGACCGCCTGGATGGAGGAGGACAGCCCCGACATCCACCAGGGTGACTTCCGCCTGGTAGCCCTGGCCGACGACCGTCTGATGGACTATCTGCGCCAGCGGGTGCCCCGGGACTTCATTATCAAGTGCCGGGCCCGGCTCTCTGTGGACGGCAGCCGCCTGCTGATGCTGGAGCTGCCCCAGCCCGGCTTCGACCCCGACCTGAAGGCCATCCTGGATGAGCAGAAAAAGCCTGTGAGCACCTGGGTGGAGGGGCTGGGCACCTTCACCCTGAACCGCACTGTGGACTGGTTCGAGGCCACCGTGGACTGGCTGGGCAGCGAGATCGCCCTGGACTTCGACCGGGGCGTGCCGGAGGAGATGGCCTCCGCCCAGGAGACCGGACGGGCCCTGATGGCCAGTCAGGCGGACTGGGACCACCGGGTGCGCTCCTATGCCGCCCAAGAGCTGCTCTCCCTGGCCAACGACTGGGCGGCGGACGCCCGGGAGGAGGAGGATGAGGACAGCGGCGCGCCGCTGGTCACCCAGGAGCAGTTCATGGAGCGCATGGAGCTGGAGTCCATCCAGCTGCTGCCCCAGGGCGGGTTCGAGTTCTGGTTCAACGACGGGGATCTGTTCTGGGGCCACTCCATCCACGTCACCGGCTCCCTGGAGTCAGGGCCGGAGAGCGCCCAGATGGAGGGCTGAGTCCCCGCGCTCCAATTCATGGAATTTCGAGGTGTTCTCATGTCCATTATCCTGGCTTCCCAATCCCCCCGGCGGCGGGAGCTGCTGGCCCAGATGGGGGTCCCACAATTTGAAGTCGTCCCCGCCCTGGGGGAGGAGATCGCTTCCCCGGGCCTGTCCCCCGCCCAGCTGGTGGAGGTCCTCTCACGCCAGAAAGCGGAGGAGGTGGCTGTCCAGGCCGGGCCGGACGATGTGGTCATTGCCGCCGACACGGTGGTGGCGGTGGACGGTGCCGTGCTGGGCAAGCCCCGGGACCCGGCGGATGCCGCCCGGATGCTCTCCCTTCTCTCCGGCCGGGCCCACACAGTCTACACCGGGGTCACGGTCCGGCGGGGGACCTTCAGCCTCACCGCCCATGAGGCTACCCAGGTCCGCTTCCGCCCGCTGACCCAGTCTGAGATCTCGGCCTATATCGCCACTGGCGAGCCCATGGACAAGGCCGGGGCCTACGGCATCCAGGGCCGGGGCTGTGTGCTGGTGGAGGGGATCGACGGGAATTACCACAATGTGGTTGGCCTGCCCACCTGCCTGCTGGCCGGCATGCTGCGCCAGGTGGGGATCGATGTGCTCACCGGAGGACAGGAGGGGCGTCCATGAAACATTTTCTGCGGCAGAATGGCCTGCTGCTCCTGATCATCGCCCTGCTGCTGTCGGTGCTGATCGGCATCGTGTCCGCCGTGATGGGGGGCAACGCCGACCCTCTCTCCAACGCGGTGGGCTTCATCACCACCCCCATCCGCAATGGGGTGAGCGCCGTGCTGGACTGGGCCGACGGCGTGCGTGCCTATGTCTTTCATTATGAGGAGATGGAGCAGCAGATCCAGGACCTGGAGCGCCAGGTCGCTGAGCTGGAGGAGCAGGCCCGGGAGGGCCAGGAGGCCAGCCGGGAGAACGAGCAGCTGAGGGAGCTGCTGGATCTGCAGGCCAAGCGGAGGGACTTCGTCTTTGAGTCCGCCAAGGTCACCGCCCGCTCCTCCACCAACTGGGACTCCACTCTCACCATCGGCAAGGGGAGCAGCGCGGGTCTGGAGGTCAATGACTGCGTGATCACCGAGACAGGCACCCTGGTGGGGGTGGTCTCTGAGGTGGGTCTGAACTGGTCCAAGGTCTCCACCCTGATCAATACCGACATCGAGATCGGCGGCCAGGTCACCCGCACTTACAGTGCCGGGATCCTGGAGGGAGACTTCACCCTGATGAGCCAGGGCAAGCTGAAGCTGAGCTATCTGCCCGACGGTGCCCAGCTGGTAGCAGGGGACGAGGTGGTGACCTCCGGCAAGGGGGACGTGTTCCCCTCCGGCCTGGTGGAGGCCGTCTTCACCGACCCCTCCGGCATGAACCGCTACGCGGTGGTGGAGCCCGATGTGGACCTGGACAGCCTGGTGGAAGTCTTTGTCATCAAGAGCTTTGACATCGTGGAGTGACGCCGCCGCGTTTCCTGCCGTCTCTCTCCCGATCTTTTCCGAAAAGGGGGCGCCCCTGTGACCCGACGAGACCAAATCTATAAGTGGTGCATCTACGCCCTGGGGCTCTTCCCCATCTGGGTGCTGGACGCCTTTGTCCTCAGCCGCTATCCCCTGCTGTGGATCACTCCCACCCTTCTGCCTCTGGCGGTCTCCGCCGTGGCGGTGCTGGAGGGGGCCCTTCCCGGCTCCGGCTTTGGACTGGCGGTGGGGCTGCTCTGGACGCTGGCCTACCCGGGCAGCAGCAGCCTGCTGGTCTTCGGCATGGCGCTGGCCGGCTTCCTGGTGGGCATCATCTCCCAGTATGCCCTGAACCAGAACTTCCTGGGTTGCCTGATCTGCTCCGCGGCTGTCCTGGCCGTGCAGGAGGTCGTCCGCCTGCTGGCCGGCCTGTTCACCCAGATCGCCCCCATCCAGTCGCTGCTCCAGGTGGCGGTGCCGGAGTTCCTCTGGTCTCTGTGCTGGATGCCCTTGGTCTATCTCATCTTCCGATCCATCTTCCGCCGGGTGGGGGGCACCCGCCTGGCGTGACCTGTCCGCTCTGAAAGGGGGCGTGCGCCATGGAGAAAAAACAATTTCACCGTCGGGGGCTGGGGATGCTCCTCCTGCTGGCCGTCATTCTGTTCGGGCTGGGCTCCTCCCTCTATGACGCCCAGATGATCCACGGGGCGGAGTATCTGGCCCGCTCCCAGAACAGCATTGCGGAGACCCAGACCGTGGAGGCCGCCCGGGGGGACATCCTGGACCGGTACGGCCGGGTGCTGGTCTCCAACCGGGTCACCTATCAGGTCGCCCTGAACACCGACGCCATGGAGAAAAACCGCAACGACATCCTCCTGGCCCTGATCCGCATTGCCCGGGATGCCGGCGTGGAGTGGGAGGACACCCTCCCCATTACCGCCCAGCCCCCCTTCCGCTACACCACGGACACCCCCTTCCAGTATCCCACCACCGATGAAGAGGGCAGCCCCACCACCAGCCTCACCCGCCTGGGGCGGCTGGCGGTAAAGATGAAGTGGATCGATGACCCCACCGCCGACGGGGCCCAGGGCGCCCCCCTTCCCACCGCCGAGGAACTGCTGGAAAAAATGCGGGAGAGCTTTCAGCTGGAGTTGGAGGGCGCGGATATGCGCGCCGTGGCCGGAGTACTGTACGAGCTGTACTACCGCTCCATGGTGAACAGCTGGCCTCCCTATGTCTTTGCGGAGGGCGTAGACATCGACTTCATCTCTAAGGTGAAGGAGCAGGGCCTCTCCGGCGTGGAGATCGAGGCCGCCACCGTCCGCACCTACAACACCGAATACGCTGCCCATCTGCTGGGCCGGGTGGGGGCCATTGAGAACTGGGATGCATATAAGGACCTGGATCTGGACGGGGACGGCACGCCGGACTATGAGATGGACGACACTGTCGGCAAGGAGGGGGCCGAGCTGGCTTTCGAGTCCTACCTGCGGGGCACCGCCGGGGTCCGGGAGGTGGAGCGGAACACCAGCGGCAAGGTGGTGTCCGAGAAGTGGACCACCGCCCCCCAGCCGGGGGACAACGTGGTGCTCACCATCGACATCGACCTTCAGAAGCAGGTGGAGGACATCCTCTCCCAGGCTATCCCCCAGCTGGCCAGTGAGGACACAGAGGGCGCCGCCTGCGTGGTGATGGACGTGAACCGGGCAGAGGTGCTGGCCTCCGCCTCCTACCCCTCCTATCACCTGGCTACCTACTCTGCCGATTTGGCGGAGAACAGCGCCGATCCCCTCAAGCCCTTCCTGAACCGTGCTTTCCAGGGTGTCTATGCCCCCGGCTCCACCTTTAAGATGGTCACCGCTGTCGCCGGACTGGAGAGCGGGATCATTGAGCCGGATACCGAGATCATGGACACTGGCGTCTACACGTATTATCAGGACGACGGCCCCCAGTGCTGGTATTGGCGCCAGTACCGGCGCAAGCACGGCCTGGTGAATGTGTCCGAGGCGTTGGAGGTCTCCTGCAACGTATTCTTCTTCGATGTGGGCCGCCGGGTGGGCATTCAGGGGCTCCAGGAGTTTGCCGCCAAATTCGGCCTCGGGGAGCCCACCGGCATCGAGCTGTATGAGGAGACCGGCGTCATGGCCGGACCGGAGTACACTCAGTCCATGGGGCAGACCTGGTACGAGGGCAGCACCCTGTCGGTGGCCATCGGCCAGGAGAGCAGCCAGTTCACCCCCCTCCAGCTGGCCAACTACATCGCCACCCTGGTCAACGGGGGAACCCGGTACTCTGCCCATCTCCTCAAGGAGGTCAAATCCAGCGACTTCTCCCAGGTGCTTTACACCTACGAACCGGAGGTGCTGGACTCCATCGACATCCAGCCGGAGAATCTGGATGCGGTGAAAGCGGGGATGCTGGCCCTGACCACCGGGAAGGGCTCTCTGGCCCGCTATTTCCAGGACCTTCCTGTCCAGGTGGGCGCCAAGACCGGCTCCGCCCAGGTCAACGCCGAGACGGAATCCAACGCTGTTTTCGTCTGCTTCGCCCCCTATGACGATCCGCAGATCGCCATCTCCCTGGTGGTGGAGAAGGGCGGCAGCGGCTCCACTCTGGCCAGCATCGCGGCGGACATCCTGCGCTACTACTTCTCCGCCGAGGAGTCGCGGGAAGAGACCTTGACGGAGAACACCCTTATCCGGTAAAATAGGGGCCGCTGATCCTATCGGAGTAGAGCCCTCTTCTTCCCACACGCCCCGCTTCCACGGGGCCGTGGATCTTCCCAAGGAGGTTTCCTTTTATGACTGACCGATCTTTGATCCGCAACTTTTCCATCATCGCCCACATCGACCACGGAAAATCCACGCTGTCTGACCGGCTCATTGAGCTGTGTGACGCCGTCCCCCAGCGGGAGATGGAGTCCCAGCTGCTGGACAACATGGATCTGGAGCGGGAGCGGGGCATCACCATCAAGGCCCGGGCCG
>ERZ838118.4401-NODE-4401-length-12273-cov-11.845147_pt1 | contig 12273 bp, 9 predicted proteins | sample MGYA00519863_ERZ838118 | MGnify/ENA primary metagenome ERZ838118 (study PRJEB31850, sample SAMEA3708827) | human gut metagenome | biome: human gut; feature: human-associated habitat; material: faeces | place: China | collected 2014 ...
GAGAAAAAAGAGAGAAGAATTTTCGCGCAGGGCGAAGGTTCTTCTCTCTTTTTATTGCCTGCTTTAAAGCCTCCCTTGAGGGGAGGTGGCCGCGGGCCGGATGGATGGGTGGGAGCTGCTGTCTAAATCGTCAGCCTGCCGCCCACCCCTCACCGCCTGCGGGCGGAGCTCCCCTCAAAGGGGAGCCTTTACGAAATCTCAATTTCCGCCTTACTGCCCGCCCGCGTTTTGGTCACGTGGATCTGTCTCGTCAGGCGGTCCTGCAGCGCCTCGACGTGGGAGATGACGCCGATGAGCTTATCGCCCCCGGCCAGCCCGGCCAGCGTGTCCACGGCCTTTTCCAGACTGTCGGAGTCCAGTGAGCCGAAGCCCTCGTCGATGAACAGCGTCTCGATGACGACGCCGCCCGCGTTCTGCTGGATCGTGTCGCTGATGCCCAGTGCCAGGCTCAGCGCGGCCATAAAGCTCTCGCCGCCGGACAGGCTGCCCACGGGGCGGGTCTTGCCGGTGTAGGCGTCGAACACGTCGAGGTCCAGCGCGGTCTTGCCGCCGACGGCCTCGCTCTTGCGGCGCAGCAATCGGTACTGGCCGTCGGTCATGCGGGTGAAGCGCAGGTTTGCGGCCTCGACCACGCCGTCAAAATAGAACGCCTGTACGTACTGTTCAAACGGAAGTTTGATTTTTCCGGTCAAGTTGCCGTTGATCGTTTTGGACAGATTGTCCCACATGGCGCGCTTCTCGCGGGCGGCGGCGCTCTCCCGCATCGTCTTTTGCAGCGCGTCGATGGCGGCGCGGTTCGTGTGCAGACGGTGCACGGCGGCGTCCCGGGCGGCCATGGCGGCAGCGCGGTCCCGGCGCAGGCGGGCCAGCGCGTCCTGCAGCTGGGTCAGTGCGTCGGGGTTGTCGCGCTTGGGCATCGTCTCGCGCATCTGCTGCACGCGGGCGCTGGCGGCAGCGTGCCCGGCCTTGGCGTTGGCGGCGCGGCGGGTGGCCGCAAAGCGCTGCTTTTCCAGGTCTGCCAGCTGGCCGTTCAAAAGGTCGGCCTGCTTGGCCAGGCTGCGGGCGCGGTCCGTCTTTTGCTTCAGCTTCAGGTGGTCGGCCTGCAGGCCGCGCAGACCCTCGGTCAGGCCGGTCTGCTGGGCGGTCAGCGCAATTTTCAGCTCGTCGGGCGTCAGCTCGGCGGCGGGCTTGCCGGTGTAGCGGTCCCCGCGGCGCGCGAAAAATCCATCCGCGTCCCGCTGCAAAGCCGCCCGCAGCTCATGCGCGTGGGCGGCGGCATCACCAGCGGTGCGGCTGGCCGCGGCAGTGCTGCGGCGCTGGGCCGTCAGCGCCTTCTCCCGCTCCTCCAGCTGCTTTTCGGTGATGTGGTCCTTGGGCAGCGCGGCGATCTTCGGGTGCTTGGTGGAGCCGCAGACCGGGCAGGGCTTGCCCTTTTGCAGGTCCTTAGCCAGCAGGCCCGCGCGGTTGGCATTTAATTGGCGCTGCATCGTGCTGTATTCTTCCTCGGCGCTGTCCAGTGCAGCCTGTGCGGCCACATACTCTGCCTGACGCGCGGCGGCGTCCTCGTCGGCCTTGTCGGCGTCCGCCAGATTTTGCAAGAGCTGCCTGCAGTCGGCGGAAAGCCCCTCGGCCAGCTCAATGCGGTGGTCGGTCTTGAGCAGGTCGGCCTCGGCCTGGCTCAGCGCGGCGCGGTCCGCCTCGTTTTTGGCAATATTTTCCTTTACGTTCGCCGTGCGCTTTTCCAGATCGGTCATAATGAGGTCAGTCTGGTGCTCCACATCGGCGGCGCGCTGCTCCTCGGCCACCAGCCCGGCCAGCTGGCGGCGGCGGGCGGCGCGTTCCTCGGCAATTTTCAGGCCGGCGTCACCGCGGGCGATCTTCTCGTCCAGCTCGTTCATAACGCTGGTCTGTCGTTTTTCGTTGGCGTCGTCGGCCTCCAGCAGCAGCCTGCCCAGCTCGGCGGCAGCCCCTGCGGCAAACGGGTCGCGCTCGGCCTGCATTTCGGCCAGTTCGGCGGCGGTCTCCTCGTCGGCACCGTCACCGATCAGCGTGCCGACGTGCATCAAAAGTACATCGTCCAGACGCTTGCATTCCTCGTCGGCCTTACGGGCGTGCTCGACGGCGGCCTGACCCAGGCGCTGGTGGTCGGCGGTGTCAAAAATGCGGCGCAGGATGGCCGCGCGGTCCGCGGACGGCGCGTTGAGCAGCCGGGTAAAGTCGTTCTGCGCCAGCATCGACACCTGGGCAAACTGTTTGGCGTCGATGCCCAGCAGCTTGACAACGGCATCGGTCACGGCTGACGCACCGCTGACCGGCTCGTCCGGCTCACGGATCAGCTCGGCCTTGGCGGGCACCTTGACCATGCCGGTGCCGCGCTTGGCGGCGCGCTGCTGGTCGGGCCAGCGGCGCACGGTGTAGCTGCGCCCGCGGTGGGTAAAGGCCAGCTCGACGCTCGTCTCGGCGTCGGGGGCAGCAAAATCACTGCGCAGCATCGTTGTTTTTCGGTTCTCACCGGAGGTCTCGCCGTAGAGCGCAAACGTGATGGCGTCAAACAGGGCGGTCTTGCCCGCGCCGGTGTCGCCGCCGATCAGAAACAGTCCGCTGCCGCCGAACGCCGAGAAGTCCAGCTCGGTGCGGCCCGCGTAGGGGCCGAAGGCGGTCAGGATCAGCTTTTGGGGTTTCATTCGCTTTTTGACGCCTCCTCGCGCAATCTTTTCACAGCCACGGTCTCCTCCACTGTCAGGGGGCGTCCGTTCATCTTGGTGAAAAAGTCCTGGAACAGCTCGACAAAGGGCTTGCCGCGCACGGCCTGGGTCATGTCCAGCGGGTGCGCGACCTCACCTTGGGGCAGGTAGTCGAGCCGCATGGCGTTGGGATAGGCGGCGCGCAGCTGCGCCATGGCGTCGGGCAGCGGCGTCGGGTCGGTCAGGGTCGCCCAGATGTAGTCCTCGGTGTCGGTTGGCCGGGCGGTCAGCCGGGCCAGCGGGCCGGTCAGGTGGCGCATGGCGCGGCGGGGCGTCAGCGGCAGCTGCTCGATTTTTTCCACGCCGCGCTTGCCGACCCGCACGAGGGTGACGGATTTCTGCATCCCGCACTCGTCCAGATGGTAGCAGAGCGGCGCACCCGCGTAGCGCACGGCGTCGATGCCGACGCGCTGGGCGCGGTGGATATGGCCGAGCGCCGCATAGCAGAAGCCCGCAAAACGCGCTGCATCGATGGAATCCACCGTGCCGACGGTCAGGGGCGCGGTCTCGCTGCCGGAGAGCTGCGGCGGGCAGACGCCGGAGACCACCATCTGGTGGGCGACGAGCACCCGGCGCGGGGCGGCGGGCTCACAGACGGCCAGCGCCGCGCCGACGGCGGAGTCGTAGTCGGTGATGTCGGCGTCGGGCAGGTAGTGGCGCACCGTGGCCGCCCGCACAAAGGGCAGCAGCGTGAACTCGATGGGGCCGTGACGGTCATTGAGTACGACCTGCTTGGGGCAGCCGGTGAAACGCCCGGCAATGTGTACGTTTTGTTCGGCCAGCAGACTGCTGGCAAAGTCGAGCCGCTCGGCGCTGTCGTGGTTGCCGGAGACGGCCAACACCGGGATGCGGCGGGCGGCCAGCTGGGTCAGGAACCAGTCCAGCAGCGTGCAGGCCGCGGCGGGCGGCACCGGCGTGTCGTAGATGTCGCCCGCGATGACGACGGCCTCGACGCCGTGTTTTTCACAGAGGGTCAGAATTTGTTCAAGGATGAACCGCTGATCCTCCAACATATCAAACCCGTTGACCCGTTTGCCCAGGTGCAGGTCTGCAAGGTGCAGAAATTTCATGGTGTATCTCCAGATTTTGCGTTTACCGCCACAGCTTCTCCCAGGTCGTGATGTCCAGCGTGGTGCCGGGCAGGACCTCCACGGGGGCTGTCTCGGCCTTGCGGAAGCGGCACTTTTTGGCAAAGCCCTCGGCCTTCAGGTCGCGTGCCCACACCCGCATATACAGGCGGCTGCGGCCATCGCCCTCGGCCAGCTTCTGCGCATAAGCCACGATGCTGCGGCCAATACCCTGCCCGCGGGCCTTTTCCTTTAAGAAAAGGCGGCTCAGGCACATGGCACCCGCGGGGCCGAGGTCGAGCGCGAAATAGCCCACCGGCTCGGTGCCGAGGTAAATTAAGAAGTAGTTGATGACGCCGCTGTGGATCTCGTCGTCGGTCAGGATGTCGCTCTGGTACTTATCGGCCAGTGCAGCGGCGACCTTGGGCGTCAGCTTGGTGTAATGCTGGGCGAAAATCTCCTGCGCCAGCTCGGAAACCAGCTGGACGTAGCGGGTCTTGGTTACTTGCTTGAAGGTTGGATTCATGGCTGCTCCTTTTTTAGAGAATAGATAATAAAATTGATGGTTCGCGTCGCTCAAAATTTTCTGCCGCCGTAGGGGCGCATTCTATATGCGCCCGCTGGTCGTCTGCCTGTTGACGGGCGGATATGGAATCCGCCCCTACGGATTTTGTTTTTATCTTTTATCTATTATCTTTTATTTTTTCTTATTCTATCGTCAAACTTGCCTTCGCCGGCATGCACGCGGCCCAGTCGCCCTCGTTTTTCAGTGTACCGAAGCCCTCGCACAGGTGGTCGGGGCAGGGGCTGTCTACAAAGGCGATGCCGCCGTTTTCCACCCGCAGGTGGATCGTGTACAGGCCGGTGTCAATGTCATATTCGGCGTTTTTACGCAGATCAATACGCTGCTCGACCTGCGGGTTGCCGTAGCGCAGCACCGCCGTGCGGCCCGTGCCGCCGTGGTGGGCGGCCAGCCACAGCACCGCGGCCAGCGCCAGAATTACAGCGATAAACAGCAGATTTTTTCGTTTCTCGGTCATGGCTCTCTGTCAAATTCCAGTTCTTCGGTCAGGCCGTCATACCCGGCCACGGCGGCGGGGTACGCGGTGCGCGCGGCGGCCAGGCCCGGCGCGGGGTCGGTCACGGCGGCGCTGTAGTGGGTCAGCCAGAGGCGGCGCACGTTGGCCGCGGCGGCCAGTGCGCCGGTCTCCCGGCAGGTGGCGTGGCCGTACAGCTCCGCCTTGGGCAGGTCGGCGTCGTCGGCGTAGGTCGCGTCCATGCAGAGCAGGTCGGCGTCCCGGGCGGCGGCCTCCAGCGCGGCGCAGGGGCGGGTGTCAGTGGCGTAGACCACCTTCAGCCCGCGGCGCGGCGCACCCAGCACCTGCTCCGGCGTGCAGCCGCCGACGGGCTCGCCCCTTTGCAGCGTTTTCCAGTAGGGCATCGGGATGCCCGCAGCCCGCGCCCTTGCGGGGTCGAACCGCCCGGCGCGGGGCAGCGCAAGCACATAGCCGCAGCAGGGTACGCGGTGGGTCAGCGGGAACGGGGTGATTTTCAGCGTGTCTATGTGGAATGGTCCGTCTGCGACCTGCCAGCGCACCGGGTACGCCTGCGGCCCGGCCAGCGCCGTGACGGCCTGCGCCACAGGCTCGATGCCCTTGGGGCCGTAGATCGTCAGCGGCTCGGTGCGGTTCAGGCTGCCCAAGGTCTGCAAAAGACCGGGCAGGCCCAGAATGTGGTCGCCGTGGTAGTGGGTCAGCAGCACCGCCGAAAGCCGATACGCGCTGACGCCGTACCGCCGCAGGCCGACCTGCGTGCCCTCGCCGCAGTCCAGCAGCACGCTGCGCCCACCCACCGTGACCGCGGCGGCGGCCAGTGCGCGGTCCGGCAGCGGCTGCGTGCCGCCCGTGCCCAGCAGGGTTACTTTCAGCATGTATGCACCTCTTTTCCAATACTTCCCCATTATCAAGCGTATTATAGCACAAATCGGGCGGGCGGTAAAGGGGCGGTGCGGAAGCCTTCCCCCGAGGGAAAAACCCAAAAAAGTTGAAACACCCCGCCCGTTTTTGTCGTATAATCTTTATGAAAGGGGGCGACGCCCATGACAGAGCACGAGTTGGACACCCTGCTGCGGGACTACGGCGGCGCAGTGCGGTCCGTCTGCCGGGCCATTCTGCCCGGCCACCCGCAGGACGCCGAGGAGGCCGAGGCCGACACGTTTTACAAGCTCTGGCGCGGGGCACACCTGCCCGCAGACGAGACCCACCGGCGGCGGCTGGTGGTGCGGACGGCGCGGCAGTGCGCCATTGACCGCTACCGTGCGCTGCTGCGCCGGGGCGAGACGCTGCCGCTGGATGACCGCGACGACGCCGAGCTGGCCGTTGCGCTGGAAAGCGAGCTGGAAACCCGCGAGCTGATGGCGCAGATCATGGCACTGCCGCCGCCCGACGGGGAGCTTTTTCTGCGCAGGTACGTGTATGGCGAGACCGCGGCCCAGCTGGGCGTACATTTCAACATGCCTGCCGCAACGGTGCGCACCCGGCTGCACCGCGCACGGCTGGCACTGCAAAAGCTATTGAAGGAGGGCTGACCTATGACCGAACTGGAACGCTGGATGAACGACCACCCGCCGCTGGCAGACGCCCTGACGGCGGAAGAAACCGCAGCACTGCGCCAAAAAGTGCTGGCCCGCCGCCCGAAGCCCCGGGTTTTGCGCGGCTGGCGGCTGGCAGCCGCGGCGGCAGCACTCTGCTTAGTGGCCGCGGGCGCGGTGGTGCTGGGGCTTTTCCACCCCATGAGCGCCGCCAACGAGACGAACGCACTGGTGCAGAAATACGGCGAGGTGCTGGACGAACCGCTGACCGCCGAAATCAACGGCCACACGGTCAGTGTAAAGGCGCTGCTGCGCGGGCAGTACACATTACGGATATTGTACGATGTGGATAATGCGCGCGGAATGGAAGGCGATGATTTGGTGTGGGACACCGCGAATTTTACGCTGTACAAGCCCAAAGGCGCCAGCGAGCGGAAGTGGGACTACGGCGCAAGCAACGTCGATGTCGGGCCGATCAGCGGCTATGCCGTCGGCCCGTGGGATGGCCGTTATGAAGCAAGCGAGAACGACACGCTATCCTGCTTTGTGGATATACCTCTTTTGTACGAGAAAGGCAACAATCGAACACTGTATATCGGCGACCTGACAAACTATAGCGCCAAGGCAAGCGTAAAAATCACGCTGCCGGATGCGCCCCCAACACTGACAGTGGATGTGAAGAAAACCATCGCGCTGAAGGGTGGACACTGGTTCCATTATGATATGACCGACGAAGAAGCCGAGCAATATCCCGACGCAACGTTTGACATTCAAGAGGTTCGTATTGAACCGCTGGCGGTCAGCGTCATCGGCATGAATCACGGCAGTCTGCCGCTGGGCGATACCTCGCGGTACGATGTGCAGTCCCGCGTAAAGCTGTTCCGCGCCGACGGCACCGAGTTGACCTACGGCTGGGACGGGGAATTTTACAAGGGTTTCTATGGCCGTGAGAACAAAAATTCCGGACAGATGACCTTGCGTGTTGACAGCTACGACATCCTCGACCCCGAGGCCGTGGCATGGGTCGAGATCGACAGGGAGAGGTTTGAGGTGGAATAAGTGGGAAAGGACGGTTACAGGAAACCACCGGGCCGGGCGTGCCCGGCCCCTACAGGGCAACCGCTGATGGCCAATCCGTAGGGCGGGGTGCCCCCACCCCGCCGAGAGCGTGCGGCCATATGCCGTTCCCGGTTCGCCTCCGTAGGGGGGCGGCGTCCCCGACGCCCTGCGGCGGTTGCCCGGCAAATGACGCTTGCGGGAAATGCCCGGGCGGCATATATGCCGCCCCTACGAACCGGCGGATGATTTGCGGCATTCAGAGACAAACGCGGAGGGGTCAAGACCCCTCCCTACAGGCCTCCAAAAGCCTTCCCCCTTGGGGGAAGGTGGCCCCGCAGGGCCGGATGAGGGGGAAACCGCCCGGCAGCAGCCGTTTGCTTATAACGTGCGGGCCGGGCGTGCCCGGCCCCTACGAACCGGCAGGGGCAAGCCCCCTCACAGAAACAAAAGCCAAAAAAGCACCCGCATGGCGCGAGCCATGCGGGTGCTTACTTTTTATGTCAATATCAGCCGAACATATTGATCAGGATACCAGCGGCAACGGCGGAGCCGATAACACCGGCAACGTTGGGGCCCATGGCGTGCATGAGCAGGTAGTTGCGGGGGTTGTACTCCTGGCCGACCTTCTGGGAAACACGGGCGGCCATGGGAACGGCGGAAACACCGGCGGAGCCGATGAGCGGGTTGATCTTGCCGTGGGTGACAACGCACATGACCTTGCCCAGGAGAACACCGCCGGCGGTACCGACACCGAAGGCGACGATGCCCAGAACGATGATCTCAACGGTCTGGATGTTCAGGAAGGTGGCGGCGTTGGTGGTGCAGCCGACGGAGAAGCCGAGGAAGATCGTGATGATGTTCATCAGCTCATTGCCAGCGGTCTTGGTGATACGCTCAACAACGCCGGACTCCTTCATCAGGTTGCCCATCATCAGGCAGCCGACCAGAATGGCGGCGTCAGGCAGGGTCAGGGCAACGATGATGGTGACGATGATGGGGAACAGGATCTTCTCGGTCTTGGAGACACGGCGGGGGGCCGTCATGACGATCTGACGCTCTTTTTCAGTGGTCAGGGCCTTCATGATGGGCGGCTGGATGACCGGCACCAGCGCCATGTAGCAGTACGCGGCAACCGCGATGGAGCCCAGCAGATGCGGGGCCAGCTTGGTGGTAACGTAGATGGCGGTGGGGCCGTCCGCGCCGCCGATGATGCCGATAGCGCCGGCCTCCTGGTTCGTAAAGCCCAGGATCTTAGCGCCGACGAAGGTGAAGAAGATGCCCAGCTGCGCGGCAGCGCCCAGCAGCAGGCTGGACGGACGGGCGATCAGCGGCTCAAAGTCGGTCATCGTGCCGATGCCGAGGAAAATCAGCGGCGGGTAGATGCCCAGCTTAACGCCTAAGTAGATATAGTCGACCATGCCGCCGGACGAGCCGAGCAGCGCCCAGTCGATGTGGTTGGTGGAGTTGATGAAGATGTCCATGTGGAAGATGCCGTCGAGGGGCAGGTTGGTCATCAGCATGCCGAAGCCGATGGGCAGCAGCAGCAGAGGCTCAAACTGCTTGACGATGGCCAGATACAGCAGCACGCAGGCCACTGCCAGCATGACGGCGTACTTCCAGCCGCCCTCGGTGAAGAAGATCTGTGCCCAGCCGGACTTTGCGAAGATCTCCGCAATATTGGTAAAAATCGCACCCATTTCCGTACCTCCTTACATAAAGGGCGTCGTGTGCTCACGCACGCCGGCGTCGCCCCAGGCACCGCGGCGGGAACCGGCGGCAGGCTTGGAAACGCGCTTGATGCCGCGGATAACGGCATTGCCGCCGCACACAGAGGCTACGGCAGCGGAGATCGCGGCGATGATCTCGCCGGGGATGGTGCCGTTGTCAGCCTTGGCCGCAGGGGCGGCGGGCTTGGCAGCGGGGGCAGGAGCAGCCTTGGCCGCAGGGGCCTTCGGCGCGGCAGGCTTGCCGTTCTTCTTATTGTTGATGTTGTCGAAGATCTTGCCTTCCAGCGTGATGATGAGGCACAGGGCCACCAGCATCGCGAAAACCAGTGTGATGCTGGTCAGCACAACGGTACCGTCACTGGCTTCAAGGGCAAGAAGAGCTAGGTTGGGCATGGATGATCCTCCTTTGAATGGTAGCAGCCCCCGATAAAGGGCTATTTGATGATATTATAGCACAAAGAAAATTTTTTGGGTAGATTTTTTTACAAAAAAATGAATAAATTTAGGGAAATGTACAGATGGTGCATGTAGGGGGCGGCAGGTTTCGGCGGGGTGAGGGCACCCCGCCCTACGCACGGGTTTGATGTGGGGGTGTAGGGCGGCCAGCCCTCTGGCCGCCGTGGCCCTTTGCGGCGGTGGGAGGGTGCCCGGGAGGGATGAATCCCTCCCCTACGAATTGAACCGTGAAAGGGATATGCCGGTAAGCTGCGGGCCGGGCATGCCCGGCCCCTACAGGGCGGCGATGGGGAAACGGGATATGGCGGTAAGCTGCGGGCCGGGCATGCCCGGCCCCTACAGGATGCACAATTTTCCAGCGGTATTTTCGGCTGGTTGTACAGCATTTTCTACAAATATGAATAAAATATGTCCCCGCCCTCTTGACTAGGCCGCAACTCTGTGATAGCATAAGCGCAATGAAAGAACGGCAAAGGCGCCGGACAGTGTGATTCTGTCCGGCGCCTTTCTGTTTTGTAAAGTAAGAGAGGGGTTCTGTTCTATGTACAATTCCGCAGACGTTACATGGACACTGGTTGGAGCGTTTCTGGTGTTCTTCATGCAAGCGGGCTTTGCCTTGTGCGAGGCTGGCCTGACCCGTGCAAAAAATACCGGCAATATTCTGATGAAGAATATGATGGATTTTTGTATCGGTACGCCGTGCTACTGGCTCGTCGGCTTCGGCATCATGTTTGCCGGTTCCGGTGCGCTCATCGGCGGGTTTGATCCGTTCATCCGCGGCAGCTATGACTTCGGCACGCTGCCGGTCTGGGTCTACGCGGTGTTCCAGACTGTGTTCTGCGCCACTGCCGCGACCATCGTCTCCGGCTCGATGGCCGAGCGCACGAAGTTCAGCGCCTACTGCTGCTACTCCGCCGCCATCAGCCTGATCGTCTACCCCATCTCCGGCCACTGGATCTGGGGCGGCGGCTGGCTGGCACAGCTCGGCTTCCATGATTTTGCCGGCTCCACCGCAGTTCACTTCGTCGGTGGCGTCACGGCCTGCCTGGGCGCCTGGATGCTCGGCCCCCGCATCGGCAAGTACAACAAGGCCGGTAAGGCCCGCGCGATCCCCGGCCACAACCTGACCGCGATGGCTCTGGGCGTTTTCATCCTGTGGTTCTGCTGGTTCGGTTTCAACGGCGGCTCCACCGTCAGCATGACCGGCGATGACACGATGGTTTCCGCAGGTCTGATCTGCTTCAACACCAACCTGGCCGCCGCGCTGGCTACCGTTGCGGCGCTGATCGTCTCCTGGGTGCGCTACGGCAAGCCCGATGTCTCCCTGACCTTCAACGGTGCGCTGGCCGGTCTGGTCGCCATCACCGCGGGCTGCGACGTCGTTGACCCGTTCGGCGCGGCCACCATCGGCATCGTCGCCGGTGTGCTCTGCATCTTCTCGGTTGAATTCTTCGACAACGTTGCCAAGATCGATGACCCCGTCGGCGCTGTCTCGGTACACTGCATGAACGGTGCGTGGGGCACCATCGCCGTCGGCCTGTTTGCCACCGAGGGCGGCCTGTTCTACGGCGGCGGCTTTGCCAAGCTGGGCATCCAGCTGCTGGGCATTGTCAGCGTGGCGGCCTGGGTGCTGGCCACGATGTTCATCATCTTCACGGTCATCAAAAAGACCATCGGCCTGCGCGTCTCCGAGAAGGAGGAGATCGACGGCCTGGATTACCACGAGCACGGCCTGGCCAGCGCCTATGCAGGCTTCGCCATCAATGATCCGACCTACGCCGAGCTGGACGTGAACGAGAATACCGATCTGGGCGAGGACGACATCACCAAGGCCAGCCCCGAGAAGGTCGCCGTCGCGGTCAAGGTCGTCAAGGACGCCCCGCTGCCCGCCGAGCTGGATTCCGGCATGCACAAGGTTTCCATCATCGTGCAGCTGGCCAAGTTTGAGACCCTGAAGAAGGCGCTGAACGACATTGGCGTTACCGGCATGACCGTGACCCAGGTCATGGGCTGCGGCCTGCAGAAGGGCAGCGGCGAGAAGTACCGCGGCGCCGAGGTTGACGCCACGCTCCTGCCGAAGGTCAAGGTCGAGGTCGTCGTGAGCAAGATTCCCGTGGACAAGATCATCGACACGGCCACGAAGGCCCTGTACACCGGCCACATCGGCGACGGTAAGATCTTTGTCTACAATGTGGCAAAGGTCGTGAAGGTCCGCACCGGCGAACAGGATTACGCCGCGCTGCAGGACGTGGAGTAAACATCTCCCTATTATAATAAGGTATAAAGGTCAGTAAGCCAGCCCCTTCCGAAGTGGGATTCGGAAGGGGCTGGCTGTTTTGTGGGTAGGATCGCGGCGGCGGGAGGTGGACGGCGGGGGATGAATTTTTCCCTGCGGGCGGAACATTGACGGGATTTAACGTGAAGCGGCGGAGGGGTCAACGCTTGGCGGCGCACAACGAGCGCCGCCAGTTTGCTTCGCAAACACGCTCGTGCGGTTGTTTGCCCCGCAGGGGCAAACATTGCTCACACCCCGGTTTCGCTCCGCTCAACCGTGGCCCCTGTTCGCAACCCCGCAACCCCTCCCTACGATGCAAAAGATAAAGGGGCGGCAATGGCAAGGCTGCGGGCCG
>ERZ838118.4402-NODE-4402-length-12273-cov-3.854231_pt1 | contig 12273 bp, 9 predicted proteins | sample MGYA00519863_ERZ838118 | MGnify/ENA primary metagenome ERZ838118 (study PRJEB31850, sample SAMEA3708827) | human gut metagenome | biome: human gut; feature: human-associated habitat; material: faeces | place: China | collected 2014 ...
CCTGTGACCGGTGCCAGAGCCGTTCCGATTTATCAGACATCTTCTTATGTATTCCGCAACTGCGATCACGCAGCAGCCCGTTTCGGACTGGAAGATCCGGGTGAGATCTACGGCCGTCTGGGCAACCCGACACAGTGCGTCTTCGAGCAGCGTATTGCAGCACTGGAAGGTGGTACCGCAGCTCTGGCGGTAGCCAGTGGCGCAGCAGCTATCTGCTACACGATCCAGAACCTGGCAAAACAGGGAGATCATATCATTTCTGCAAATAATATTTACGGCGGCACCTACAATCTGTTGGCGCATACTCTGGTGGACTACGGTGTGACCACCACTTTCGTGGCTCCTTCCGATTATGATAAGATCGAAGCAAGCTTTCAGGAGAACACCAAGGCTCTCTACATCGAGACTCTGGGTAACCCCAACTCTGATGTGGTAGACATCGAACGTCTGGCACAGATCGCCCATGCACACAAGGTGCCTCTGGTAGTGGACAATACTTTTGCTACTCCTTATCTGGTACGTCCTTTTGAGTACGGTGCAGATATCGTGGTACATTCCGCTACGAAATTCATCGGCGGACACGGCACCAGCTTAGGCGGTGTGATCGTGGAAAATGGTAAATTTGACTGGGAGGGCAGCGGCAAGTTCCCTCACCTGTGCACTCCGAACCCCAGCTATCATGGCGTTACCTTCACCAAGGCAGTACCGGGTGCAGCTTTCGTGACAGCAATCCGTGCAATGCTTCTGCGTGATATGGGCGGATGCATTTCTCCCGTGCATGCATTTATTTTTTTACAGGGACTGGAGACGTTGTCTCTGCGTGTAGAACGTCATGTAGAGAATGCACTGAAGGTGGTACAGTATCTGAACAATCATCCTCAGGTAGAGCGTGTGCATCATCCTTCCGTATCCACCGATCCGGAGCAGCAGGAGTTGTATAAAAAATATTTCCCGAACGGAGGCGGTTCCATCTTCACCTTCGAGATCAAGGGCGGCAAGGAGACAGCGAAAAAGTTCTGTGATAATCTGGAGCTGTTCTCGCTTCTGGCAAACGTGGCAGATGTGAAGTCTCTGGTCATCCATCCGGCTTCCACCACCCATGCACAGCTGTCTGAGGAAGAGCTGAATGAGCAGGGAATCTACAGCAATACGATTCGTCTGTCTATCGGTACGGAGAATATTGATGATATCATTGAGGATCTGGAAGGCGGTTTCCAGTCTGTTTAAGGAGAGACCATGCTTTCATTAGCTGTTTTCTATTATGGAAAAGCAAAACCGGGAATCCCACTGCGTTCAAGGCAGTGGGATTTTTCTTGTCGGTGCCGGTGATCGCCAACAGCCTTATTTGTCTCCCGTGCGCTGCTCTAGCGGCATGTTTTCTGCGTTGAATGAGAAGACCGGCACCAGGAGCCGCATCGGACTGATTCAGTTCTACTATAACTGGGAAGAAGACAAGAAATATCTATTGGTGGAATATAGGGTAAAGTTTTTGTCAGTTGAATAAAAGAAAAAAAGAGAGTACCAACATCTCTGTTATAATGGATTTGACGAGAATCTAAAATACAGACGATGGAGGCACTCTCATGAAAAACATTATAGCATATTCAATGGAAAAGCTGTACAAGGATTTGGAAGAAGCAGATAAACTTTTTCTCTCATCCGGGATGAAGGACATGGAACTGTACGAGAAGCAGCTTGCGGAGGCTGCAAGGAAGGCTGCAGCAGAGCACATGGCAGCCCTTTACAGCGACATGGATCGTATGTTGTGTGAGGATATTTCCAGAGCTGAAAAATATACCATCCAGAGGCATGATGAACGCCAGCTGCTGACTACAGTGGGGCCGGTTTGCTTTACCCACACGCTGTTCCGAAGCCGTAAGGATGGAACCTGCCATTATCTTCTGGATGAATGGATGGAACTGGATGCCCATGAAAGACTGAGCAGCCGTGCGGAAGCTGAGGTGCTGGCCGAAGCGGTAAAGACCAGCTATGCCAGTGCTGCCAGGGTACTGGGAGAAGATTCGTTGATCAGCAAGACTGCCGTCATGGATAAGGTACACGGAATCCAGACAGAACTGCCCTTCCCGAAGCCGGAGAAGAAAAAGTGTGTGGAATACCTTTATGTTGAGGCAGACGAGGATCACATTCACAAGCAGGAGAAAAACGGAACAGAGAAGAAGGGCAGCATGATCGGGAAGCTGTTGTATCTGTATGAAGGACAGGAAAAGAAAGACGGGCGGAAGGAACTGAAGAACGTCTTCTACCTGGGAGGTCTTTGCAGCGGAGGAGAAGCAAACAGACATCTGTTTGAACGGATGCAGGAATACATCGACACGAACTACGAGAGCCGGTATCTGAATGCGGTGTATATCAGTGGAGATGGAGGAGCATGGATCAAAGCAGGGGCGGAATATATTGAAAAGGGAGTTCCGGTACTGGATAAGTTCCACATGATGAAATATATCAACAAGGCGGCCAACCAGATGCTGGATGAGGCAGGGGAAGCCAAAGGACGGCTGTGGAAGGCTCTGTATAAGGGCAAGAAGAAAAAGTTTGTAAAGACTATAAAAGCTATCCGGAAATGTGCGCCGAACGAAAAAGCAGTGAATGACTGTGAGGAATACCTGCTGAACAACTGGGATAGCGCAGTGAGAAGAATGCAGGATAAGAATGTCTATGGATGCAGTGCAGAAGGTCATGTGAGTCATATGTATTCCGACCGGATGAGTTCCCGTCCGATGGGCTGGAGCGAAGCCGGAGCGGATGCGATGTGTCAGCTGAGATGCTATGTGAAGGATTACGGAGAAGAAAAGATCCTGGAACTGGTAAAGTACCGGCGGAGCCATAAGCAGGAAGAAGCAACGGGAACCGAGGGGATATCAGTGCGTCCAAACAGGGGATACATGAGGAGTCTGTTACTCCACAGTCATGACAATGACAGGGTATACATCGAAAAGCTGCAGGCAACCATCCCGAGTATAGACATCCGGAAAAAGCTTGCAATCCGGGAGCGTCTGGGAGGTATTTGACAAAACACTGTGGGAGAAGTAGACTATGAGAAAACGATCTGGGCAAGTTCATAGCAGGGAATCTTCTGCGACTCTCCAACTGACAGTAAGTTTACTCTATCCTACTTGATTTTCTAATTGCTTATGCAATTCATGAAATGTATAATTATACTGTCTTGATATTAGACACACAAAGGTAAATAGGGACAAATATAATAAGTTATGATGATATTGAAATAGAAACAGGTAAAAAATATATTTTACCTACAATAGCTAAAACCAGGAGGGGAATATGTTATTATCATATCATGAATGTCTGGAAAAATATGGTATAGATTATCAAATTAAAAAAACATACAGGAAGGTCATCTATTTATAACAGAAAAGGGTCTCTATTCAGAGGATAGGTATGTGCCGGAATTAGAGATCATCATGAAAAAATATCCGAATGCAATACTGACACTTAACAGCGCATTTTATTATTATGGACTGACCGACACCATACCGGATCATTATTATGTCGCAACGCCCAAAAGTAATAGAAAAATTGAAGATGTACGGGTGAAGCAGATTTATGAGAACAGTAATGCTTTTGAAATGGGGAAGACAACGATAGAGTATGATGGAGTGGATATAACAATTTATAATGAAGAGAGACTGCTGATTGAATTAATACGTAATAAGCGCAAATTTTCTTTTGATCTATACAAAGAAATAATAAGTAACTATAGAAAGCTGATCCATAAAATGGACATGACACAAATTATGGAATATGCATATGAACTGCCAAAGACAAACATGGTGATGGAAACTATCAGACTGGAGATTTTATAAATGATTTCTATACGAAAGCAGATTGAGCAGGAAGAATATTGTTTTGATATCGCATATGATGATGAAGGAGCCAGTCTGCTGATTAATTCTAATGAGCAAATGTTAAGTGAAAAGCTACGGTCTTTATTAAATTTCGGAACATTTTCCACAAGATTTAAGGATATATACGAATTATGTTTCACTGTGTAACACCGTGCTGTCTCGTTGAATCAAATGTGGCAGGGCAGTATAGGTCTGGATCAGCATCTCCGGGTTCTGTATCTTTTTCAGCAGAGATGCTCCGGCACGGGTGCCAAGACTGTACATATCAATATCCACGACAGTCAGAGATGGTGTGATCAGAGGTGCATAAGGGTAATTGTCGAAGGAGACAATAGAAATGTCCTCCGGAATGCGCAGGCGGAACTGACGGATTGCCTGGATGACGCCGACGGCGATAAGACTGTTAAAGCACAGAATGCTGTCGGGAGGTTCCGGTAGTCGCAGAAGCTCCGTGGTATGTTGGATGATCTCTTCCAGATTGGAAGAAGTAGGGATGACATAAGCATCTCGGGGTGAGAGATTGTTGCGCTCGAGAGACAGCCGATATCCCAGAAAACGATCTCTGTAAATATTGTCTTTGTCAGAACCGCCGACGAAGGCGATTTTTTTATGCCCGAGAGAGACCAGGTGAGTGATTGCCAGATTAGAAGACAGAGAATGATTGGTGTCAATCCAGGACAGCATGGAGTCGAAAGAGGGTTTTCCGATACAGATATGCGGGAAATCGGTGGCTAATAGTACTTTCTCAATTGCAGGAGTTACGTAATAACCGTTGATCAGAATGCCATCTGCTTTTTTAGATTGTATGGCGTTGATGATCTGCTCTTCGGCTTTTTCTTTGGAACAATCCAGATCCAATAAGCCGAGAAAATATCCTTTTTTGCGTAATTCATGGGATGAACCGGAGATAATGTCGAACATATGGGGATTCTCGTAGGGGCGTCCCTTGTAAAAACTGTCAGCATAGAGGACAGTTGTGCTGCTTTTTTTAACCAGGGATACCGCGGAAGAATTGGGAATGTAATTCAATTCGGCTACGGCATCCTGGATTCGCTTATAAGTGGAAGAAGAGACATGCATCTGATTGCTCAGTACTCGGCTGACTGTGGAAATAGATACATTGGCCTTTTTGGCTACATCCTTGATTGTTGCTGCCATCTGAAATCCTCCATTGGTAAAACGTTTGCGTAATTTGTGCATTTTTTATGGGCTGTTTCGTTGCTATTTCGCAGGCGGTCTGCTATTTTTAGTATATCGAATTCGCAAAGAAGATTCAATACTTTTTAAACATAGCGCTGTGTTTTATAAAAGTAGAAAAACGTTTTATCAAAAGGAGGAAGCTATGAAGAAAAAAATTGCAATGTTGCTAAGTTCACTTTTAGTAGTATCCATGTTAAGCGGATGCGGATCAGAGGCAACCGTAAATACAGAAAGTAATGTAACCACGACAACGGAAAATCAGAATACGCAGACGACAGAGCCGGTGAATATTACCGTATGGCATTGTGCGGATGCCACTATTGCCGATACGTTACAGAAGCAGGTCGATGCACTGGCACCGGAGATTGTAGTCACTTTTGAAAGAAAAGAAAATATGTCGGATGCCTTAAAATTAGTGGGTGACGATCAGGAAAGTGCGCCGGATATGTTTATGTGGGCACATGATAAAGTAGGTACCTTTGCACAGATGGGAATCCTGTCTCCGATTACCGATGTGTTGACGGAGGATGATCTGGCGGATTTCCTTCCTATGACGTTAAGCGCCGGGGAGTATCAGGGAGACAAATATCAATTACCGTTGTACTATGAAGCATTGCTGTTTCTGTACAATAAGGATCTTATGGAGACTGCACCGGAGACCACGGATGAATTGTTGGAACTTATGAAGAATGAGACCACGGCAGATCAGTATGTATTTGTCGAGCAGCATTCCACTTCCTATAATGCAGCAGCCTGGATCCAGGGCTTTGGCGGTTATCTGATCAATGAGAACAGAGAGCCGGGATTGAATCTGCCCCAGACGGTAGAAGCTATGGAATATCATAAGCAGTTTGTGTCATATATGCCGGCAGATGGTGAGTACAATACCGTGACAACTCTGTTTACGGAAGGAAAAGCAGCAAGTACTATCGGAGGTCCCTGGCTGGTACCGGGTATCAAAGAAGCCGGTATTGACTTAGGAATTGCGCCGATGCCGGTCCTGCCGAACGGCACATCTCTGACACCTTTTTCCGGAGTACAGGGCGTTCATGTACTGAAGCATGCAGCAGAGACGAAAAAGGAGGCGTTGGCAGAAGTGTTGAAGGTACTTGGATCCAAGGAGACCGGTGTGGCACTGGCAAATGCCGCAAGCTGTGCACCTGCCAACAGTAAAGCTTATGAAGATACATCTGTGTCAGAGGACCAAATGATCATGGCACTGAAGACTATGGCAAACAATGTAGTACCTATGCCCAACATTCCGGAAATGGATGTGATGTGGTCAGTGACAGATGACCTGCTGGCAGCAGTGAATAAGCGTGGAGAGGATGTGCAGACGGCATGCGATGCACACCAGAAGGAAGCTTTGGAACAGATTTCTGCAATGCAGTAATTTGCAGATGTAATGACAGGTAAGGAGTGAAAGCAGGATGAAACGAGGAAAGAAGAAAGCATGGTTCTACAGTATGCCGTTTCTGATCATTGTAGGGTTGATGATTGTCGTGCCCTTATTGTATACCGTAGAAATATCCTTTACCAATATGAGTATTTATCATTGGAAGGATTATCATTGTGTTGGACTGGACAATTATAAAAAGGCATTGCTGGCTTTTGATTCTGGATTTCTTCCTGCTTTTTTACGGACTCTATTATGGACTGTATCCAGTATGGCATTACAGTTGATCTTTGGCTTTTTCGTTGCCGTTGGGCTGAATGCGAAGGGATTAAAACTGAGAAGGGTCTACAAGACTCTGCTGATCGTGCCCTGGGCGATGCCGGCATATGTATCAATTCTGTTATGGCGCATGGGAATTTTTAATACGGAATTCGGACTGTTTAATCAGATACTGAAACAGATTGGAGGCAAAACGGTAAATTTTCTGTCCACAAACGGTATGGCATTTATCAGTTGTCTGGTGGTGAACCTGTGGCTGGGAGTTCCGTATATGTTCACGATGATGGACGGTGCCATGCAGAGTATTGACCGGAATATCTATGAAAGTGCGGAATTAGATGGTGCGGGATTTTGGAAAAAACATTTCTATGTGACCATTCCGCAGATTCTTCCCATTCTGATGCCGGTGATCATTATGGCTACATTCACGGCGTTTAAGCAGTTTGACATTGTGTATCTGATGACGATGCAGACCGGTTCGAAGACTGGTGCAGATATTAATACGGTAATCACCTATGTATATGAAAAAGCGTTTATTACCAGCAACTATGGATATTCATCCGCTGTGGCGTTTATTGTATTTTTGATTATACTGGTGCTTTACAAGACCATGAACCGAAGAGAGTTTTCAATCTCGGAACAGTGAGGGGAATATGACAGGGAAAAAAATTAAAGAAAAAGTAAAGCTGATATTGCTGAATATAGGATTCATTTTACTTTCTTTCCTGACACTGATTCCTATCCTGTATGCATTCAGTATATCTATCAGTGGGAGTAACAGTATTATTTCCACAGAATTTCATATTTTGCCGAAGACAATCACTATGGATAACTATATTACGATCCTGACGGAGAGACCTTTTGGGAGATGGTTTGTGAACAGTCTTCTGCTAAGCGCACTGACCGTTCTGCTAACTATGCTGGTGGCTGTGCCGGCTGCGTATGTATTTTCCAGAATGCGGTTTGCCGGACGAAAGAGGACTTTATATATTTTACTGGTGTTAAATGCGTTCCCGGCAATTCTCTCCATGTTTGCAATTTATCGGATTATCAAGACTCTGAATCTGTTGAATTCTTATATGGGATTGGTATTTATCTATGCGGGAAGTATGGCGATTTTTGTTTTCTGGAATATGAAGGGATATTTTGACAGTATTCCTGAGGCTATCGAGGATGCAGCGAGAATTGATGGTGTGAATGACAGACAATTGATCACGAAGATCGTCATGCCGCTGGCAAGGCCAAGCATCATCATCTCTTCTGTTCTGGTGGTGATCTATGTGTGGAATGAATATATTTTCAGCACAGTCTTTTTGTCAGGCGCGGAGAAAAATACACTGGCGGTAGCGCTGTATTCTCTGCAGGCTACGGACTATACGCGTAACTGGCCGCTTTTTTCGGCAGCGGCAATTCTGACAACACTTCCTGTATTGATTTTGTTTTTCCTGGTGCAGAAATACATGGTATCGGGACTGTCTTCGGGAGGTGTCAAAGGTTAAAAGCAGGAGGAACTTATGATTTTACAAGAAGCAATTTTACATATACCGCTGTCGCAGTATGCATTTGCGAACAGTGAGATGAATCTTACAATTCGTATCCGGGTGGCGAAGGATAATCTGACAGATTGTGTTCTGTGGTACGGAGACCGCGTACAACCCGGTGATCCTATTGTGTTTACGGCAGTGTACATGAAGAAGATACTGTCGGATATGCATTTTGACTATTATGATGCAACTTTTGAGACTCCGTATGACAGGGTATGCTACTATTTTGAATTGAAAGACCCGGAAGAGACGAGGTTTTATTATGCAGATATCTGCGCAAAATATCTTCCGGTAGAGAGAAGCGAATTTTACCAGTATCCGTTTATCCGCAGAGAAGAGATCTGTGAGGAACCGAAGTGGTTCCGGGAGGCAATCGTTTACAATATTTTCCCGGACAGCTTTGCCAGCGGACACCGCGAGATCGTAGGACAGGGAAAAGAGATGGAATGGCAGAACGGCATCCGGTTGAAAAGCCGTCTAGGCGGAACCATACAGGGGATCCGGGAGAATCTGGATTATATTCAGAAGCTGGGATTCAACTGTATCTACCTGAACCCGGTATTCACGGCGGGAGAGTATCATAAATACGACCTGCTAGACTATTTTCATGTGTCCCCCAATATGGGAACGGACGAAGAGTTCCGGGAATTGGTGCAGGATATTCACAACAGAGGAATGCACATTGTCATTGACGGTGTGTTCAACCATTGCAGCTGGTATTTCCCGCAGTTTAGCGATGTGGTGGAAAAAGGAGAAAGCTCCGAATATGTCAACTGGTTTTATCGGCTGCAGTTTCCGGTGATACGCCCGGCAACGGAAGAAGAAAAGCCGACATACAGTTGTTTCGCTTATGAGCGGAAGATGCCGAAGCTGAATTCTTCTAATCCGGAGGAAAGAGCTTATTTTATGGAAGTATGCCGTTATTGGATTCGGGAATTTAAGGTGGATGGCTGGCGTCTGGATGTGGCAAATGAAGTGGATCGGGGATTTTGGAGAGATTTTCGTAGGGCTGCTCATGAGGAAAATCCGGAGAGTGTTATGATAGGGGAGATATGGGAGAGCTCGGAGACCTGGCTGAACGGAGACATGTTTGATTCCACCATGAATTACGATTTCCGGAAGAACTGTCGTGATTTCTTTGCCCTTCGGAAAATTTCCGCAGAGGAATTTCATGATCGTATCGTGAAGATGCTACTGCGATATCGTACCGGAACACTGCGGGGGCCCATGCCTTGGGAAAAGGTGCAGGATGAAGAGGATGATTTCTTTTCCCGGCTGATTGCTATTCGTAAAGAACATGAGGAGCTGACCTATGGAGATTACACTCTGCGATATATGGATCATGACGGAGGATATATCTATCAGAGAACCTGGGGAGATCACAAGATTACAGTCTGTCTCAATAATGGCAGTACAACGATTGATCTGCGGGAGTATTTGGGAAAGGGCAGCGTGCTTTTGAGTGAATCCTATGAAGCCGGAAAGCTTGGAAGTATGGGATATGCGATTATAGAAGAAAAATAGAACAATAATAAGAGACCGGATGGTGAGCGATCACTGTCCGGTTTTTTTGACTACATTTTACACAGAGTGTTGCTGGTTTTCGGTCGTGTTTTCCCGCAGAATATGGTAAAATAAATAGCAAGGAAACATTTTCAACAATTAAAAAATGGACATTCAGAAAGAAAAAACGGATATTCAGAAGGTAAAGGTGGACATTCGAATATAAATGTAAACATAGGAAAGGCAGGGCGAGGTTATGAAGGATTATGATGTGATCATTATCGGCGCCGGAGTCAGTGGCTGCGCCATCGCCAGGGAACTGGCGAAGGGAAAGCTAAGGATCGCTGTACTGGAGGCGAAAAGCGATGTCTGCGAAGGCACTTCCAAGGCAAACAGCGGCATTGTGCATGCGGGGTATGATGCGGTGCCGGGAACCCTTAAGGCAAAATTAAATGTCCGGGGCAACGAAATGATGGAGGAACTGTCGAAGAAGCTGGACTTTCCGTTTCGCAGGAACGGTTCCCTGGTACTGTGCTTTGAAGAAGACGGCATGCCCGGACTGGAAGAACTGTACAGACGTGGCATAGAGAATGGGGTCAAGGAATTGAAGCTTCTGTCTCCGGAGGAAGTATGGGCGATGGAGCCGGCGGTTTCCCGGAATATCGTGGGAGCATTGTATGCACCCACCGGCGGCATCGTATGTCCTTTCGGACTGAACATTGCGCTGGCAGAAAATGCGGCGGAAAACGGCGTAGAGTTCTATCGTGACCACAAGGTGACAGCCATCGTGGAACAGAGACCGGTATGGACCGAGAACCCGCCTGCGAAGGAAGGACGGATGTATCAGGTGCAGGTGGATGGTGAGATATTCGAGGCTCCCATCGTCATCAATGCGGCAGGTGTCTATGCGGATGAAATTCACAACATGATCTGTGAGGAGAAGATCCGCATCGTGCCTCGCAGAGGCGAGTATCGTCTGATGGACAAAAATTGTGGCGATCTGGTAAATTCCACTATTTTCCAACAGCCCTCTAAAATGGGTAAAGGTATCCTTGTAACTCCTACTGTCCATGGCAATCTGCTGGTAGGTCCGACAGCGGAGGATATTCCGGATAAGCAGGATGTGGACACCACGGCAGAAGGACTGACGAAGGTTCTGAATCTGGGAAGTAACAGTGTGGACGCGCTGGACGGCAGACAGACCATCACCTCTTTTGCCGGACTGCGAGCTCATCTGGTACATGAAGATCCTGCGGAAAAATCGGATTTCCTCATCGAAGAGGCAGCAGGGCATCCCGGGTTCATCGATGTGGCGGGTATTGAATCTCCGGGACTGACCAGTGCACCGGCGATCGGTGAGTATGTGGCACAGATTGTTGAAAATATTTATCCCGCAGAACGTAAGTCGGATTTTATAGATACCAGAAAAGGCATTCCCAGCATGGCACTTGCCACGGAAGAGGAGAGAGAAGCACTGATCCGGGAAAATCCTGCGTTTGCCAATGTGATCTGCCGTTGTGAACTGGTGACGGAAGGTGAAATTCTGGAAGCCATTCACCGTCCGGTGGGAGCGACGACCTTGGATGGTGTCAAACGCCGCACCAGAGCCGGCATGGGAAGATGCCAGGCGGGATTCTGTTCCCCGAAGACGCTGGAGATCCTGGCGAGAGAACTGCAGCTGGATCCGGCACAGATCACCAAGGAGGGGATCGGTTCCGAGATTTTAGTGGGTAAAAACAAAGAAACCGCACCCGGAGAGGGCGGAGCGTGGAAAAAGCCACAGGCACCGGTCGGAAAGGAGGCACTCCATGAGTAAACGTACGGAAGATATTGTGATCATCGGAGGAGGTCCCGCGGGACTGGCGGCAGCGCTGTCTGCGAGAAAGGCCGGCTGTGAAAAAGTACTGATCTTAGAGCGTGACAGAGAACTGGGAGGCATTCTGAACCAGTGTATCCACAATGGTTTCGGACTGCATACTTTTAAAGAGGAGCTGACCGGACCGGAATACGCGGAACGCTATATTGACATGGCAGAAGAAGCAAAAATCCCTTATCTGCTGAATACCATGGTAACAAATATTTCCCTGCGCTCCGATGGACGCAAGAAAGTCACCGCCATGAACAAAGAGGACGGTCTGTTGGAGATCGAGACAGAGACCGTGATCCTGGCGATGGGCTGCAGAGAGCGTTCCCGCGGTGCGTTAAACATCCCCGGCAGCAGACCGGCAGGCATCTACAGCGCCGGAACGGCACAGTATTATGTAAATATCAGAGGGCGGATGCCCGGTAAATGTGTGGTGATCCTTGGTTCCGGAGACATCGGACTTATCATGGCGAGACGTATGGTGCTGGAAGGTGCCAAAGTACAGTGCGTGGCAGAGCTTCGCCCCCAAAGCGGCGGACTGAAGCGTAATATCGTACAGTGTCTCAATGACTACGACATCCCTCTGAAGCTGAGCCATACGGT
>ERZ838118.4418-NODE-4418-length-12233-cov-4.521678_pt1 | contig 12233 bp, 20 predicted proteins | sample MGYA00519863_ERZ838118 | MGnify/ENA primary metagenome ERZ838118 (study PRJEB31850, sample SAMEA3708827) | human gut metagenome | biome: human gut; feature: human-associated habitat; material: faeces | place: China | collected 2014 ...
GCGGTATGCCGGGATTACCGGCTTCGGACCTGTAGTGGGTTCTGTCTCTATATTGCTATTAGAATGTCAGGCGCATTTGGTACCAGGTTACGTTGCCGTGGACGGATGCGGAGACGCCTTCATTTACGAAGCCGAACTTTGCGTAGTAATGGATGAGCTTATCCTTGCAGGTCAGCACCAGTCCTTTGCGGCCCTGGGCTTTTGCATCGGAGATGGCGCGCTTGATGAGGTCTCCGGCATAGCCATGTTTGCGGTACTCCGGGATGGTGTTGACGCCGAAGATCATCTGCCAGGCACCGGATTCCTTGTGGAGCTCGGCGCGCTCATACATTTCATCGGTCAGGTCAGCTGCATCGGTAACCATGCCGTCTACAAAAGCAATGAGCTTACTTTCATCAAACATGAGCCAGAAATGATCACCGTAATGGGAAAGGCGGTGTTCAAAATCGGCACGGGTAGCGGCCTCCGACGGCGGGAAGCATTCTGCTTCGACAGTGGTGACAGCATCAAGGTCTTCTATGGTTGCGGTTCTGATTAACATAAGGAAAGTCCTCCTGAGTATTTTCTAGACAGATTGTATTGTAGCATGATGACCATGGAAAATCCAGACAGAAGCAAAGGTCGTTATCTGATGAAAATGACATGATGGATTAATATCCGGAATGAAACAAAAAATCCCTGTGGCACATAGACATTTATGTGCCGCAGGGATTTTTTGGTAAAAGAAAAATGCGTCTGATAGGAATCGAACCTACGCATTATTGTCTAAAAACCTAGTGTTTATGCGGCTTCTCAATTTTCGTGTTGCATTTCGTGTTGCATGCCCTCAAAATGACTGATGATTTTTGCATTTTGCTTTGTAGTTTCTTCATCGATCGTATTCCGGTAAACAGCTTTCATGACATGATCAGAGGCCCAGCCACCGCGCTGCATAATGTACTGATCCGGCACACCAATGGCATGCAGGATACTGGCAGAGTAGTGTCGGAGATCGTGAAAGCGAAACTTCTGCAGTCCGGATGATCGGATCGCACGCCGGAAACGCTCAGAGAGTGCATCTGGATGTACTTTGATGATTTGCCCGGAGATACCGGACATTTTTTCGATGACAAAGTGCGGCAGCTCTATGGTGCGGTTGCTGGAAAAGGTTTTGGGCTCTTTTAAGACCCATTCGTTATGCTCGTCTCGCACATAGGCTTTATTAACCGTAATATAGTCCCCGTGGATGTCCTGATCTGTCAGCGCACAGATTTCCCCACGCCGGAGTGTGCCAAACGCAGCCAACAGCACGGCAATCTCCAGTTCCGTGCCGGAGATCTGCATCAGCAGGGTTTTGATGTCGGCATCGGACGGAGTGTAGAAGTGCGCGTCCTTTTTCTGCGGCAGGACAATCTTCAGGCGTAGGTCTGGAAGAAACATATCCAGCGTGGCCGCCAGAAAACCGTAGGTGTTTGCAATCGTCTTCGGGCTCAGCCGTTTGGTGAGATCACTGACCCATGCCTGTATGGTGGTGTTTGTAATATCCCGGATAGACAGGTTGCCGATATCATCAAAATGTGTCCGTCTTGCGCTCTTATATGTACGGACCGTAGTGGGAGACAACACGCCCTCTTTTACCTGGATATATTTGTCCAGTGCTTCGTATACCGTCATGTTATCCGGGCGTTTCTTTATCTCTTTGGTTGCCGCGTATTCTGCGGCCAGACGTTCCGCTTCGCGGCGTGTGTCGGCCGTAAACGATTCATAGTGCCGTTTTCCTGTTCCATCTGTGTAATCATAGACCAGACAGCGGTAGGAACCGGATTTCAGTTTTTTGGCCTTTGCCATATATCATTCTCCTCTCGTGTGGTTGTTGCGATGTCGCAACGGTAAAAATAGGTACAAAAATAACACCCCTTGCCAGAGCGCTCTGAGAATGATATAATTCAGGTGTCTAAGCTGATTATATCTTTCCGGTTCATCCGGCAAGAGAAAATCTATGTAAAGCCGTTCGGTGTTGGTAGCACCGGGCGGTTTTGCATTTTATAAGATTTACAAAGTGGTTAAACTATTAATCACTTTATTTGGCATAAAGTTTACGAATAAGCTGTTCAATAATATCTGCATTGGAGAGATCCAAAACATATGACTTATTCGACTGCTGCAGGACTAGTTCATCACATGTTGATGACATGTTTGTCAATTTTTCCAGCGAAATTTCAAATGCCTTTTGTGGGTGCATGAACGAAATTCGTTGGTTTGTAATGGAAAGAAGTCCAGAATATTGTGTTGTAACATCTTTATATATTCTTCGGCTGCCAGATCCTCCGCTCCGAAGATATACTCCTTTGGCTATTCGTATTGATGATCCCGAACTTCTGCCAGTGGATCCAATCATTTTATTTTGTGTAATGAGAAGAGTAGCTGTTTGCTCAAGATAGGCAAGCTCATTTTTCTTTAACATGATACTGGGGCTTGAAATTACATGTGTAGAGTAATTATCAAGAAGATTAAGGAGACTCTGACGCTGTTCGTCCAGCACTTGAGTTATTTCGCGATTCTTCTGTGCAGTTGTTTTGGCTTTCCGGGATTTGTATTTAAAAACAGCAAAGCACGGAACAAACAAAATAAATAAAATAACAATCCAATCAGTTGTGGAATAATGGGTATAATTCTGAGATATTCCAAAAACGGAAAATATTATCCATATAGCTATGCCAATATATCCTAACATTATGATGCCCCCTTATTATCTTAATCGTAATTCTATCAACTCCTTCGGGTACCCAGTGCATCGGCAAAACTGGTCCTGCGTGTAATCAGAGTATTCCAAAAGCGTGTCATCTGATATGAGCAGATATGCCGCAAATTCATTTGCCTCCCTTTCAATCCCGGATGTAAGTAGTAGCGTTTTGTTTTTAATGAAGGCACAATTTTCTTTTCTATGTAGAAGAGCATGCCCGAGTTCGTGTGCTACAACCACTTTAAACATTGGACTGTCTGTAGGAATATTGTCATTAACAAAAATCCAACGTTTTCGATTTATAAGTTTATAATTTCCTGCTATTTCCCCCAATGGAAGAATGGCAATCCGGATGTTTGCATACACTGCAATTTTAACCGGATCACGACTACCAGTCATCCGTTCGTAGTAACGGATCAAACGCTGAGTTTTATGGTCTATGCTTTCCAAAAAGTATCACCTACTTTTTATTCTTATTGGGATTGTACTTAACTTTGTTTTCTTTCTTTGTTTCTCTGAGTGCATATTCAATGGCGTTTTGAAGCAGATTCAGGGAAGCATTATCGATTTCAATGCCGTTATAATATAATGGTCCGTCATCGCCTTTTTGTATTTCACTCATAATGCGGTCTAAGTCTTTTGCGATATCTCTTTCGTCCCGAGCGGTAAGTTCCGGGGCTTTTTCTTTTACCTCATTTCGACCAGTCATAAGATAATCAACTGTTACACCAAAATAATCGGCCACTTTTTGCAGTGTTTTGGAAGACGGTGTACTTCTTCCTGATTTCCAGTTACTTAATGCTGTTTGTGTTACGCCTGCTTCTTTTGCAACTTTGTAAGGGGTAACACCATGCTTTTGTAGAAGTTGTTCAAAGACTTCGTACATTTTTGTGCTCCTTTCACAAAGATAGCATACTTTCGCAAAAGTTAGTAAAAATGCTTGACTACTAACGATTAATGTTGTATTATTTACTTACGCAAGCGAAAGCAAGCGAAATAAATACTTTCAACTGCGATATGCTTACTTTTATAAGATGTGGTAGTTTTATACTTGAAAGTATATCACAGTACGAAAGTATTTTCAATACAATACTTACGGAAAGGAGATGGTATTTTGTACAAAAAATTTCAGGCTCTTTTAGAGAAAACTAACAAGACGACATACCAGATTTCAAAAGAAACAGGAATCAGCCAGACGGCATTTTCTAATTGGAAGTCCGGAAGATCGACTCCGAGTTTAGAGAGCCTCAAAAAGTTATCGGCATATTTCGGCGTCGCAATCGAGGACCTGCTGGAATAGGAGAGGAGGCGAGCAGAGTGAAGACATTTAAGCTGAGAGCACTGGAATTAAATTTAGAAAAAAAGACTCTGACGGTTAATGGAAAAACAGTTTCCACAAATGGGTTGACTGATTTCTCATTATCGGCAGAGCCTGACGGGACTTGGTGTTTAACCGGGAAAAGAGATGTGCTCATGGAGTTTTTCGAAGAGTCTCCTGAGCCAAACTCATAATACTCGGCAATGCAGATGTCAATGCAGATGTAGTGATAGACGCCATTTGGTTTATGCTGGCGCTTCCGGCAATACCAATGAAATTTTGAAGCATTTTGAATACCTTGGGTATTCTGAGATTGGCTAAAAGTGCATGAGCTTCCGGCATGATGTCCATAAAGCATAACCCACCATTAACATCTAGTTTTCCGTGATAGAAAAAGCCTGATAAATAGAGCTGTTGACAATGATATGCCAGTTCTTCTGGGGTGTATTCAGAAAGAGAATCGTTTTCACGGAGATCTTCCATAGATTCGAAGTAGTAAGTGGTATTGGCATCCTGGACCGTTGTTTCAAAAACTTCCAGTAAATCTCGGATGCATTTGGGATTAAGTTTCATGCGGACTCCTTTCACAAGTGCTTGGTAGTGATAAGGAAATTGTAAAACGAAAATGGCGAAATATCAAGAACCTGCTGGAATAAGAGAGGAGGCGAGCTGTATGCCAAAGGTAAGACCAAACCCCACAGAGGAAGCCAGTCGGGTGGTCCGTGCATGTGTCAGTGGCAACATGGCGCTGCACAACATCAGTGAGGAGCAGCTAGCGGTCAAAATGGGTGTGACGAAGCGCACAGTCCAGAACCGGCGTGACGAACCTAGAAACTACACGCTGGAGGAACTGTGGGTGGTGGCAAGAGCATTGAAGTGGACGCCGATCCAGGCGGCGAGTGTTATCCTGGGGCGTCCGCTGACAAGCAAAGAAGTTAAAGAGTTTATTCTGATGTAGGAGGTAAGCAGGATGGTTAGAAGAAAGACTGCGATGTTTGGAATGACAGTCATGGCTGTCGGATGCACGCTCTGCAGCGTGCTGGCGATGTTGATGATTATGTAGGGAGGTGAGGAAATGACCAGACTGGAAAAAGCACAGATTATTCTGGAAGCAATCGACAAGCACGCACCGACCTGCGTTGACTGGAATCTGGATGATTTATGGCTGGAAGCCATTATGCACGGATTGTCGGAGATCCGGGTAGCAGAGTTAAAAGAAACCCCGGAAGCTGCAACTTCCGAGGAATCGGGTAAATAAAAAATCAATTTACAGTCTCATTATAGGTGAGGCGCGGAGGGAAATCAAGATGGTAAAGGTAATTATTCAGATGGATGGCGAGCAGGATAAGGTGCTTTCTGGCAAGTTCGCGAATGTGATGACAGCATCAGACGTGGGAGATAAATATAAGGTACATGGTGGTGTCTTTGGTGAGATTAAACCGGGCGAATTGCCGGGCATTCTTGCACAGGCAACAGCTGAGACAATAAGAAAGGCATATGAAGATCCGAAGGATTGTATTGCGGCAATGTTTCGGATTTCGAAGTTATTCCAGGGCGTGCTTCTGGATGAAATTACTGAGAACAAAGAAAGGTTAGAGTTGTCGGAAGGTGCAAAGGAGTTATTGGATCTGGCAATTGCAGTGAAAGAGGGGATGCGCAATGGCAACTAAGACATTAATCAGCCTTGGCCGTCACCCGGTCAACAGTCTGCAGGTCGGCCAGATGATCCGCTTCCAGTCCCGTTGCTTTGTGCAGGAGATGGTGCTGACCATCCGGCGGCTGCAGTGGCTGAAGGATAAGGTCATTATCTCCGGTGACGAAGCAAATGACGTGGCACTCAGCGTGTATGACTGGGTGGAACTGGTGCAGGAAGAGAAAGAGGCAGTGTAATGACAGTAACAAAGCGGATATTTGACAGCCGGGAAGCATGGCTGCAGGCAAGACAGAACCATATCGGCGGCTCTGATGCGGCGGCCTGTGTGGGAATGAGTCCTTATAAGGATAATGTCCAGCTCTGGGAAGAGAAGATGGGACTGATCGAGCCGGAAGATATCTCTAACAAGGATTATGTCCGGTACGGCACGGAGGCGGAGAAACATATCCGCGCTCTGTTTACTCTGGATCATCCGGAGTACACAGTGTCCTATGATGAGGATAACATGTTTCACAATGACCGATACCCCTGGATGCATGCTTCACTGGATGGTGAGCTGACAGATGAGCGTAGTCGACGCGGAATCCTGGAGATTAAAACCACAGAGATTCTGCAGAGCAGCCAGTGGGAAAAGTGGCGTGGCAGGATACCGGACAATTATTTCTGTCAGATACTGCATTATCTGGCGGTCACCGAATGGGATTTCGTGGTACTGAGAGCGCAGCTTAAGAGTCAGAGAGCCGGCGTACTGCTGATTGAGACAAGAGATTACATAATCGAACGGGAGGATGTGGAGGAAGACATTCAGTATCTGGTGGATGCGGAGCGGAGCTTCTGGGAGCATGTCCAGAGTGGCCGACGTCCTAACCTCATTCTTCCGGCAATATAAGGAGAATAACATGGAACTGAAAATTTATAGCCCGCAGGATGCGGGATTTATCCAGAAAATTGACTGGAACTTCGAGGAACTGAAAACAGAGATCAGCGCGGTGGCGCAGGAATATGAAACCTCTGTTTATACGGATGACACAATCAGTGATGCCAAGGCGGACCGGGCGAAGCTTAATAAATTCAAGGATGCCCTGACCGGCAAGCGTACCGAAATCCGCAAGAAGCTCCTGGAGCCGGACGAGCTCTTCGGGCAGCAGGTGAAGGAGCTGACCGGGATCGTACAGAAGGCCATTGATAACATCGATGGCCAGGTGAAAGGCTATGAAGAGCGTAAGCGCAATGAAAAGCTGGACAAGGTCCGGGAATTTTACGAGGACAACATCCAGGATCTGGCGGAGTATCTGCCCTGGAAGCGCGTGATGAAGCTGGAGTATGGCAACGCCTCTAAGACCATGAAATCCATCAAAGAGGAGATTCTGGCGTTGATCCAGAAGGTTGCTGAGGGCATTGCCATCTTAAATGAGGTAGACAGCCCCTATGCCGGAGATATGAAACAGGTGTTTTTAGAGTCCTATGATATCGGCGCTGCGATGGCAGAGCGTAACCGTCTGGAAGAGGATGAGAAGCGCCGAAAGATCTACGCAGAGCAGCAGGCGAAGCTGAAGGCCGAACGTGAAGCAAAGCGGCAGCAGGATGCGGAGCGGGTGATGAGCGCCGGAAGACAGTCAATGCCAGAAACGGCAGCGCAGCCGTCACAGCCGCAGCAGGGCATTCCAGTAACGGAAACCGTGGAAGATCCGGTGCATGTGCTGGACTTCCGGGTATATGTAACGAAGTCCCAGATGGAGCGGTTAAAGAAGTTCTTAAATGAATCCGGTATCCGGTTCGAGCCGGTACCGAAACAGTAAAGGAGGATATTACATTATGGCAGTAGGAAACAGTTTGGCAGCAAAGTCGCAGAAGCCTGCGGAACAGAAGGTAGAGTTTGAGGTAGCTGGAGAAAAAGTGGTTCTGACGCCGCAGACGGTGAAGAATTATCTGATTAGCGGTGATAAGGATCGTGTCTCCATGCAGGAGGTCGTGATGTTTATCAACCTCTGCAAGTACGCAGGTCTGAATCCGTGGCTGAAGGAAGCGTACTGCATTAAGTATGGAAATGAACCGGCAACCATGGTGGTCGGCAAGGAAGCATTTATGAAGCGTGCGGAGAAAACTCCGGGATACGACGGATTTGAAGCTGGCGTGATCGTGCTGTCCGGTGGGGAAGTTATTTACCGCACTGGAACACTAAAACTGCCAGAAGAGGAAATCATGGGCGGTTATGCAGAGGTATACCGGAAAGACCGTTCTCATCCATACCGCATTGAAGTTGCTTTTGACGAATATGCCGGAAGAAAGAAGGACGGCAGCTTGAACAGCCAGTGGTCGAAACGGCCGGCAACCATGATCCGTAAGGTTGCCCTGGTACAGGCACTTCGCGAAGCATTCCCGGAGACCTTCACCGGTCTTTATACAGCGGAAGAGGTCGGGACAAATGAACCGGAAGCAAATTCTTCTGATGTTTTTCTTGGTGAGCAGGATGTAGCAGCGATTCCGCAGCAGGATCCGGTCAGTCAGGCCGCATTTTCACAGCCACAGCCTGCTGAAACCGAGAACATTGAAAAGGATTTCTTTAATTAAAGCGAAAGGAGCAACACATAATGGCAAAGTATATGAGCCTTGACCGGTTCGCTGGGGGGGCCTTGCTGGAGCGTTTTAATCTGGCCATGCGTCAGATTGTCCAGAACATTGCGGATACCAATGCGGATCCGCAGAAGGCCAGGACCTTGACAATCAAGCTGACATTTAAGCCGGATGCCGGACGCAGTGTAAAAACGTCCATCGCAACCAATGTCAGCCTGGCTCCGCCTCTGGCGGATGAAACCATGATGCTGATCGGCAAGGATGCCCGGACCGGTACGGTACAGATGAGTGAGATTGATGATGCAAGCCAGATGGTTTCCGTCCAGGGCAGCATGATTCCGGTAAAAGCCGAGGTGGTACCCCAGGCTCCGCCGGTTCAGGCGTTTGATCCAGAGACCGGGGAAATCTATTAGACGGCAGCTCAGCAGACGCCTATTGATTTACGGAGGGCGCAGTGAGCGAGAATTGCAAAACCTGTAAGTATCATACCGCGGTAGACGATGGATTTATGTGTGACTGCGAAGAATCGAAAAACTATTGGGACTGGACATCATTTGATGATTCATGTCCCTATCACGAGAAAAAGGAGAGTAAGAATATGTTAGAAGGATTAAGAGAAGCTTTAGGCTATGTAGTGGAACTTGGAAACAATGCAGCAAAGACTGAGGTAGTCGAGATTGCGGGCAAGACTTATGCCCGCAGCGGTGGTGGAAAACTGGAGCGCTATGACGAGGCTGATTATGCAAAGCCGGTAACTGCATCCACTTTGACTGCGCTCTCTGATTATATTGAAAACTGTCACGAGGAATTCTGTGGTCGCAAGATGATTATTCACGTGGAAAGTCCGACCGAGGTGCGCCTGGTATCCGTTCTGGATGCGGATCGTAGACGTGAGACGCTGTTTAGAGCAGAAGCCATCGTGTCAGAGTTCCGTTTTGACCGTTGGTATGATCAGGAAGGTTTTATGCTTGGCTTGCAGGCAAACTTCCAGCCGACCGCAGATCTGAATCTGATCCTGAAGGTTTCTGGAAACATCGAGAAGAAAAATAACGCAGCCTACAGTGATGATGGTGTGAGCCAGGTTGTTACCATGCAGACCGGTGTGGCCACAAAGGCGGATGCTCTGGTGCCGAATCCGGCCAGATTAAAACCGTTCCGCACTTTCCAGGAAGTTCCGCAGCCGGAAAGCAATTTTGTGTTCCGGATCGGTGACGATGAGGAGCCGACCTTTAAACTTGTCGAGGCCGAGGGTGGCATCTGGCGCAACGAAGCAATCCAGAATATCAAAGACTACCTGGCAACCCTGTTAGCAGACATGCCGAAGGAAATCCAGGACATGATCACCATTATCGGTTAATAAAGTTACCTCTGCGGTTTAATGTGTCACGAACATGAATGCCGCTGGTACTGCCCCGCTGACTTTACGGCGGGGCATATAAAGAGAATATAGGAGGGCACCATGCAGAGAGACAGCATGGTTTTTTACAGAAGCTTCCATGAAGCAACCCGGGAGCTGCCTCCGGAGATTTATAAAGAGGCCATGGTGGCTCTGATGGATTATGCGCTGGATGGCAGGATCAATGAGGTATCTGCTTACGCAAATATGTTTTTGCAGATGGCAAAGCCCCAGGTGGATGCCAATAACCAGCGTTACATAAATGGCAGCAAGGGCGGGCGGAAGCCAGAACCGAAATCAGAAAAAGGTGAAGTTCAGAAAACCAAACCCGAACCGAACCGGAACCAAACCGGAACCAAATCCGAACCTAATGTAAATGTTAATGTAAATGATAATGTTTTAAAAGAAAACACCCTAAAGGGTGTAAAAGAAAAGCGCTTCGCGCCACCCACCCCGGAGAATGTGAGGGGATATTGCCGGGAAATGGGGTATGCGAACGTAGATGCTGAGCGTTTTGTGGATTTCTATGCCGCAAAAGACTGGATGATTGGCAAAAACCGGATGAAAGACTGGAAAGCTGCTGTCCGTAACTGGGCGCGGCAGGATCATTCTTCAGCGGCAGGGAAGCAGAAGAAAAACGCATTTTTGAACTTTGACGATCGAGGTACTGACTACGATGCCATGGTAGCTGAAGAAGCCAGACGGATGATACAGGATAGCGGAGGTGGTACGGATGAACAGCACTGAGAAAATGGTCCTGGAGCTGCATGCTGCAGGAAAGTCTATCCCTGACATTGCTGCCCGGATTGGAAGAACAGAGTCCACGGTGTACATGTACCTGAGTCGGCATGGGCTGAACCCGTCTAAGTGCAGAAAGCGGCCGGAGCTGGGCATAGGATCCTGGAGAATCAAACAGGCCCGCAATAAGGCCCGTGTCGGCAACCGGATCCGCGTCAAAAGCGTGAAGACGGTAGTGCTTGGAGATGAAAATGCGAAGCTGATCAGCGTGTCGGTTCTGGCCCGCGTGATATCCACGGCAAGTAAATATTTTTGCCTAGTGGAGTTGCCGAGTGGCACACGGGAGTGCATCCTGTGGATTGATATGGTTGGGGAGAATCTGGACAGATACTGAGGGAGAGGAACATGGAGGAAGAGAGAAGCACTGCTGTGGAAGCACAGCAGGATGAATGTGAAGATTACGTGGTTGATGTTACGACCGCGAGCAGCTGGTATAAAAATGTGAGTTACGATGATGCGAAGATCTTTATCCGGACAAACATCGAATCGGCGGCACGGAGCTTTATTGCCATCGGATATTATCTCAAACTTATTCGGGACGGCGAGCTGTACCGCGAGGAGGGTCATGAGAACATCTGGGATTTTGCAATGGCGGAGTACGGTATCGGCAAATCTACAGCCAGCCGGTATATGAGCATGAATGACCGGTTCTCCCTGGACGGCAACAGCCCGATCGTGGACCAGAAATACAAGGACTTTGAGAAGTCGAAGCTGCAGGAGATGTTATCCCTTACGGATGAGCAGCTGGAGCAGGTAACCCCGCAGATGAAGGTCCAGGAGATCCGGTCCATGCGGCAGCCGAAGGAAATCCCTTACTTTGAGCTGGAAGGTCAGATGGATCTGGAAACAGACTTTCCAGAGGTGCTCCCGGAAGCGCCGGCGGTGACTCAGCCCACTACGATCCAGACTACGATGACATTGGAGGAGATGATGGGTGGGGAGAAGCTGGGAGAACCAGATGAGCAGCCGGAGGTTGTTGCGACATCGCAACAGGAAATACCATCGATGGTTTTGGAGACCGCTGCTCTACCATCGGAATCCGCTGCCGAAAAGCAGCACTCCGGGAAGTGCCTGCATAATCCGTTGTATGATTGCAGCCTGGCAGATGAGGATAAGGTTATCCCGGGAACCGGCGAAGATTGCACACATTGTTGCTGCTGGGAGTGCCCGAAGCATGGAGGCTGCAATATTGAGTGCTATGCTTCTATCCGCCGGGAATTGCTTGAGACTGATGATGATCTGGAAGAGATATCGGAACTAACACCGGATCCACCAGAATATGACCGGGAACAGCTGGAACATATGATATGGGTGCAGGAGCAGCAGCTGGAATGTATGGGGAAAGACTGGAAACAGAATGAACCGGCGGTGTATACCAAGCACCGGATGATGCTACGGGCGTATGAAATGTTGCTGCAGGCACAGGATGTAGCTGATCAGGCGCCGAAAGTGGTTGCACAGCCGGAGCTGTCGCAGCTGAGAAATAACGATCAGCGAGCTGCTTTTATTGATAACTATGAGTCGTGGCCGTTGTGGATTGAGACGCAGGAGACCGGAGAGCGCTACTATCGGTATGATTTGCCGGATGGGACAAGCTTTGTGGTAAAAACATATCACTCGATGCTGTATGACTATAAAGCGGGAATTGGGATGCGACGTAAAGAGGGGTACGGAGCAAACGAGCAGTATATCTTGGAGCCAGGCAGGTTCTTCCGGGACTGCAGTGCAAACCGATCGGCAATGATCGAAAAGCTGAAGGAATTACAGAAAG
>ERZ838118.4419-NODE-4419-length-12227-cov-3.258462_pt1 | contig 12227 bp, 10 predicted proteins | sample MGYA00519863_ERZ838118 | MGnify/ENA primary metagenome ERZ838118 (study PRJEB31850, sample SAMEA3708827) | human gut metagenome | biome: human gut; feature: human-associated habitat; material: faeces | place: China | collected 2014 ...
TGAAAGAGCAGCTTTTTTTCCATTTCGTTTAATTCCATGGGGATCTCCTTTCTCTTGAAAATAGGTATGAAAAAAGGGCGTCCACCTTAAAAGTGAAACGCCCTTTGGCTTATACACTATTAAATTTTATATACAAAGCAAGTTTGCCGCTGTTATGCCACATTTTGCTGGTATCTCAATGTTACCTTTCCATCTGAAAAAGGGAGAACCGATCGATTTACGCACCATTCCCTCCATCATTGGTGGGAGTATAGAGGATCGTCACGGCATTGTTCTGGCAAAGTCCACCTCTGCGAAAAAACACGGCATTGTGACAGGTGAGCCGATTATACAGGCAATGCAGAAATGTCCGAATCTGATTGCCTATCCACCCGATTTTGCGCTGTATTCCAAATACTCTCGTGCCATGTTCGATATTCTTTCGGAATATTCTGACCGAATTGAGCCATTCAGCATAGATGAAGGATTTCTGGATTATACGGGAATGGAAGCCCTGTTTGGGCCTCCAATCGAAGCCGCAAAAGCCATTCAGAAGCGCATCCTTGCAGAGCTTGGCTTTACCGTCAATATCGGCATCAGCACCAATAAGCTTTTGGCGAAAATGGCAGGTGAGCTGGAAAAACCGAATAAGTGCATCACCCTTTTCCCCGAAGAAATCGAAACAAAATTTTGGCCCTTGCCGATTGAGGATTTGTTCATGGTCGGGCGGCGCACCGCTCCGCGTCTGCGAAAAATGGGAATTCGCACGGTTGGCGAGCTTGCTGCGTATCCGCCATTGCTTTTGGAAAAGGAATTCAAAAGCTTTGGCAAGCTGCTTCACGCTTATGCAAATGGGATAGATGACAGTCCCGTTGCTCCTTCCGTTTCCGAAAGCAAATCCATCGGCAACAGCACCACAACGCCCTTTGATGTGACCGACCGCAAAGCTGCGCACAAAATTCTGTTGGCCTTATCGGAAACCGTTTCCATGCGTCTGCGGCAGGAAAAGCTTTGTGCAGAGGAAATCGCTGTTACGCTGAAAACCGCCGATTTTCAGGTCTATTCTCACCAGAAGCAGCTGGCAAATGCCATCGACTGCACCAATGCGGTTTATGCCGCCGCAGCGGAAATCTTTGATGAGGTCTGGAAGGGCGAACCTCTGCGGCTGTTGGGGGTGCGCGCGGGCAAGCTTTGTAAAGAGGATTGTATACAACTTTCCCTTCTGGAGCAGGATTGGAGCAAACAAAAAAAGGCAGATGCCGCCATGGATGCCATCCGCAAAAAATACGGAAAAAACAGCATCTGCCGCTCTACCTTTCTGGGCGAAAAAAATACATTTCAAAAGGAATAAATGGCAACCTGCCTTGGAATGATTCTATTACGCCGCATATTTCATAATTAAAAGCTCTACCGCGGTTTCCTCTGCTGCCCTGCCCGATTTGATATCCAAATCCGCTTGCAAGCAGTCTCTGACTGCCTGTTTCCAGCCTGCCACAGGGAAGCGTTTTGACTGCCGCTGATATTCCTTCACCGCAAATTCGCGCAGCTCCAGCCTTGCCGCAATCTGCTCCTGTGTTAGCCCGTTCTGCGTCAGCAGCATTGTTTCCAGAATCAGGCGAAATTGTCTGGTAATCAGCGAAAGCACCATATACGGGGATTCCTTCATGGAAAGCAGTGTGCGATAAATCTGAACCGCCCTTTCGGGATGCTTTTCCGCCACCGCCTTCACAAGGTCAAACACACGCGCCTCCAGAGAAACCGTACAGACCGCACGAATATCCTCCGCGCGGATTTCTGCTTTCTCTCCCTTATAGGCAATCAGCTTTTGCAGCTCGCCATCCAGATTTTCCATATCATGATCCACTGTCTGCAAAAAGAGATTCAGTACGCCATCACTCATCTGCATCCCGTTTGCCTTGCAGCGCTGTTTTATCCATGTGCCCAAGTCCTTTTCCGCCTGTTTTTTGAACTCAACTGCCTGTCCGTTTTTGACAACCGCCTTATAAAGCGCATTGCTTTTTTCTACCTTTTCCTCAATGAAAAGCAGGCAGACCGTTTCGGGCAGATTAGAAAGAAAAGCTTTGAGCTTTTCGCCCTCCTCTTTTCTGACGCCCTTCTGGAAAAACGCACTGTTTCGCACGATGACCAGGCGTTTATCATTCAGAAACGGCAAAGTTTCCGCCGCATCCATGATTGCTGCCGCAGTTGCCCGTTTTTCCTCGAAGCTGTCCTCATTCATCATCTCTGCAGCATCGGGCAGAATTGCCTTGCGCAGTGCCGCTTCATATTCCCGAATGAGGTAGGTTTCTTCGCCGAAAAAGAGATAGCAACGGCTAAATTCATGATTTTTCCAGTTTTTCTTTAACGTTTTCATATAACGGTTTCCTTTCCGTCATGGTTTCTATATTCATTGCACCGTCTTTCCCTATGGTCACAAGGATGGTTCCATCCTCATCCGTACGAAAAATTTCGGCACCCGTTTTTTGCAGACGTTCCATGGCTTCCTTATGCGGATGTCCGTATACATTGCTCACGCCGCAGGAAATGACTGCTGCCTTCGGCGATACCTTTTCCAGAAAAGCGACATCTGAGCTGTATTTTGAGCCATGATGCGCCACCTTCAGCGCATCCGCCGAAATATTCTGCTCCAAAAGCTGCTGTTCCTCCTCTGCGGTAATATCCCCCGTAAACAGCACCTTCGTATCACCATAGCTGTAGCGCAGCACCATAGAGCCTCGGTTTTCCTCTCCTGTCCCAGCAGAAGCTCCTGTCGGATATAAGCAAAGGAACGTATCTTCTAAAGAGGAATCACCTGTTTTTATAGTATACAATGGAATATTGTGTTTTTCCACCATTTCTTTCAGCAAATCGGTCTGCTCATTTTCCGCAAAGGCATAATCAGAAAGATAGAGTCCCTTTGTGGGAACGGTTTCCAGAACCTCAAGCAGACCTGTCATGTGGTCGCTGTCCGGATGGGAAAGAAACGCACCGTCCAGTGCGGACACCCCAAGATATTCCAGATAGGGCAAAACAATGCGCTTGCCGACATTTTCACCAAAATCCTGCCCGAATTTCCCGCCGCCATCCACAAGATATGCCGCGCCATCGTATGTAGAAATCACCGCTGCATCGCCCTGTCCCACATCCAGAAAGGCAATCGTATTTTCCTTACGGAACAGCGGATTTTCAAACACAGCACAGAACAGTGCCGCACTCAGCACCGCCCCAACCTTCCAGCTTCCCTTTCTGCCGCCGTATTCCAGAACGAAAAACAGCAGGACATAGTACAGCACAATGGACAAGTAGGATGGACACCCAACGAGTATATACGCAAAGGGCAGACGAACCAGCGCTGTGCAGACAATTTTGAAAGCCTGCAAAATGGCATAGACACTCCCTGCCGCAAAGATGCCCGCAGGCAGACAGACTGCACCAAGCAAGACACTCAGAAGTCCGAATCCCAGAAGCAAGCCGCTCAACGGCACAATCAGAAGATTCGCGAAAATGCCGACCAGAGAGACGGAGGAAAAATAATACGCCACCGCAGGATAGCTGAACAGAGATGCATAAAGGGAAACCAGCAGACTTTCCTTCAGCCAATCAAACTTACCCCTGTCCTTCTTTTTCTTCCGCTCCATTCTGCCTATACCAAACCAGATGCCGAATACCGTCAGAAACGAAAGCTGAAAGCCTGCATGAAACAGATACAGCGGCTGAAAAAGCAGAAGAAAGAACGCCGCAATCGCCATGGTATTCAGCGCATCCGGCAGGCGATAGAACGCTCTGCCCAGAAGCACAACCGTAATCATCAATGCTGCGCGATAGGAGGACGGGGAGGATTTGATAAAAAGCAGGAAGGCGAACACAGCAAAAATCGTCACAAGTGCGGAGGTGCGTTTGCTCCTTCCCAAAGCCTTTTCCAGAAAAAACGCCAGATACAGCGCCAATATGGACAAATGCAGCCCTGAAATGCAAAGCACATGCACGACACCTGCCTTGCTGTATAAATTATAGCTTTCCTCCGGAATTTTTTCCTTATCTCCCGTCAGCACCGCCTGCATCAAACCGCTTTCCTCCGCAGGCAAAATTCTATCCAGAACCATCTGCACACCAGCTCTGGCTCGCGCAAGCCGAACGGAAAAGGAGGTATCCTGTCCTGTCACCTTGATTTCATCCGGATAAAGCTTGTAATCATAGCCTTTCGTCAGAAGATACAGCTGTTCATCATAGCCGCCGGGGTAGCTTTGCTTGGAAAACGGCACGATTTCACCCGAAAAGGCAACCCGCTCTCCCTCCTGAAAGCGTTCCTCTCCTGCCCAGATGGCATAGACCTTGCAGGGCTTCTCCTGCTTTTCAAGACTACAGCGAAGGGTCAGCTTCTGATTGCCGGAGGTGGTTTCTCCTTCTTCCAGAATTACGCCCTCGCCTGTTACGTTTTTTGTCAAGAGGCTCTGCTCTGCCTGCCAATGCACCCCTGTCGAAAAGAATCCAAGCGGAACAAAGAACAGAAGCAGCAGATAAGCAGGCTTTTTCTTGTTTGTCACAAAACGAAACAGAAAAAAGAGCAGAAAAAGAAAAGAGACCAGACATATCACTTTCGATATGCCCAGTCTCATATATATTCCACAAATCATGAAAATTGTTGTCCAGAGTATCGGACGCTTCATTTTTGTTCTCCTCTTATCTCTCCTCAAGTCTTCTGATGCTGTCAACTGCGGTAAACGGCGTTTTGAACTGCAAATTATCCTTATAGGTATCCAGCTTTTTCCCTTCTACCAGGAACTGCACGCGGTCAATCTGATCCAGTTTGCACAGAGAATTTACAATCGAATAAATCGTCAGCAGTTCCTCCCTTTCGCCGCCGGTGTGCTTCAGCACAAATTCCTCACTCAGATTGACATAGCAGGTGCCGTCATCTGTTGTGGTTACATCCTTGATTTTTGTACCGATAGGAATCGTTGCAACACTGCCTTTTTCCTCCGGTCCTGCAATCAGCTGTTCCAAAACGGTTTTTTCTCTGGTCTGGTTTGCGTTTACCTCTACCACACGCTCCTCCGCCACCAGATCCGTGCCTTCCGCATTTGCGAAATACAGTGTCAGAATTGCGTAGCCTGTGGTTTCCGCGGAAATTTCCGTATCAATCCAGACATTATCTCTGTTGAAAATCGCATACGCCTCACCGTTCTGATTTTTCAGCGGCTCACCCTCTACCAGAATCCGTACATTCTTCACGAAATCCAGAGAGGTCAGCGTCCAGACGACAGAGGAACGGCAAATAGTCTCCTCCAAATCATTCATCTGCAAATATTCCTCGGAAAAATCCACCGTAACAGTGGCTTGCTCCAGTGTAACAGAGCGTATCTCAAGATTCTGTGGCATAGAAGCCGTCGCTCCATCCGCATTAGGGCCCTCCTGTAAAATCGCAAGCACGTTTTTCAGCATTTCCTCCCTGTCCGTTCGTGGAATATTTTTTTTCAGAGCACCCATGCCGCCGTCACTCATCATATAATAAAAATCCACTCTTTCCTCATTCGATGAAACTACGGTATCATACACCAGAACGGAACAAGGAATCAGTATGACCAGCACAATAAACAGGACAATCAGCTTTCGCACCAAAGATTTTCGTTGTGTCATAAAATTCCTCCTTTATCCGTGTGTGGTCGGCTGCTTGAGAGGAATCCGCACCAAAATGGTCGTGCCTTCCTCCTCCTTGCTGTTTACCTTAATGCTGCCCTTGTGCATCATGATGGTGCTGTGGGTAATGGAAAGCCCAAGCCCCGTGCCGCCGGTTTCTCTGTCTCTTGTTTTATCCACACGGTAGAAGCGTTCAAAAATACGGTTGACCTCATCCTCCGGAATCCCAATGCCCGTATCTGCCACGCTGATAAATACGTTTTGATGGTCTGCATCTAAAGAAACCTTTACGGTTCCTTCTTCCGGAGTATATTTCACTGCATTATCAACCAAATTAGAAATCGCAAGGGAAAGCTTCATTTCATCTGCCTCCGCATGAATTTCCTTCGATGCGTCCCATTGCAGAGAAATATGCTTGGCATCAGCCATCGGCTGCAAGCGCTTGATGATATCCGTCATCATCTGCGTAAGATTTGTTTCCTTAAAATTCAGGGGGATTTCCTTTTGATCCAGCTTAACAAGCGTCAAAAGGTCATTGATGATTGCAGTCATACGGTCAACCTCAGAGGTAATATCATGCAGAAATTCCACATACATTTCCTTCGGAACATCCTCCTGCAGCAAAATAGACTCACTCAGTACCTTTACAGAGCTTAAAGGCGTTTTCAGCTCATGTGATACATTGGAAACAAACTGCTGGCGGCTGGATTCCACCTTTTCCAGCTGGTCTGCCATCTGGTTACAGGAAATCGCAAGATCCACAATTTCATTATGCACAATCCCTCTGACCTTTGCACGCTGTTCAAAATGCCCCTCAGACATTTTGCGAATAACGTCAATCAGATTTTTCACAGGCTCTGTAAAGACCTTTGAAATAATAACCATCACAATCAGCACTAAAAGGACAAGCGTTCCCAACAGCAGATATGCCTCCCTGCCGATATCGCCAAGAATATCATGCACATCTGCCAAGCTGTCTACAATCAGCACAACGCCCACACGCGTATCACCTGCACCAACAATGGAGGCTGCGGCATAAACCGTACCGTTTTTCTGCTCCTTTGCGGTATCCTTATGCTGTAATGCCTGCACAACCTCAGGCAGAAGCAGCGTTTTCCCAACATCCTCATAGCCTGTATCATAGGTTACCAAGCAGGAGGAATCTAAAATCATAACACGAAAATTCTTTTCCTGACTGGTCTCTAAAATGGTCTCCTCCAGCGCGCTGCGGTTTTCTTCATCAAACAAAAATTCCGAGGATGTAACCTGTCCGGAGATAACATTTGCCTGACTGAGCAGGACCTTCTTTCGCTCATCCAAGAAATATCCCTGAACAGAGTGAAGAATGGTACTTGCCAAAAGCAGGAGCGGAACAATCCCCCCTACCAGATAGCCTGCAAGCATAATCCAGCGCAGAGAAATAAACGGGAGTTTTTTCTTTTCTTTCGTCGCTTTAGTTAAAATAGTAACCAACTCCCCATTTTGTAAAGATATACTTCGGTTCGCTCGGATTTACTTCAATTTTTTCTCTCAAACGGCGCACATGTACATCCACCGTACGCACATCGCCGGGGTAATCATAGCCCCAGACGGTATCCAGAAGCTTTTCTCTGCTGTAAACCTTTCCGGGGTTTTCCATGAGCAGTTCCAGAAGGTCGAATTCCTTCGCGGTCAGGTTTACCTCCTTTCCGCTGATAAATACGCGCCTGCTGTCGAAGGAAAGCTCTAGGTCTCTTGCCTTCAGGACTTTTTTCTCCTGTGTCTCGGCAGGTGCTTTTTTCACACTGCGGCGCAGAATGGCTTTGATTCTCGCCTTCAGTTCCAGAATGTTAAAGGGCTTTGTGATGTAATCATCCGCGCCGTATTCCAGCCCCATAATTTTATCCATATCCTCGCCCTTCGCCGTTACCATAATAATCGGCACCTGTGAAAATTCTCTTGTCTGCTGGCAGACCTCAAGCCCATCCATCTTCGGAAGCATCACATCAAGCACCACCAGATCGAAGTTCTTTTCCTTAATATTTTGCAGAGCCTCTTCCCCGTCATACGCCGCAGTGACCTCCATGCCGTCCTGCTCCAAGGAAAATTTAATCCCCTTTACGATGAGCTTTTCATCATCCACCACTAAAATCTGATACGCCATTTTCAGCCTCCTTATTCTCCCACTGTAATTTCATCCTTTATTTCTGCAAAGGTTTTTTCTCCGATACCGGAAACACGCATCAGCTCCGCAATATCAGAAAAGCCGCCGTTTTTCTCCCGATACGCAATAATTTCCGCTGCCTTTTTCTCGCCAATGCCGGAAAGGCGCGTCAGCTCCTTCGCTGTTGCGGTGTTGATATTCAACCTGTCTGCATCATTTTCTGCGGTTATTTCCCGTTTTTCGGTAATTTTCTCCGCAGAAGCAGGTGTTCCCATTTCCAATGCGCCCGTTGCAAAGCTATGGCTGTACCAGATGCCGCTGAACAGAAAAAACAGCAGCACCGCCAGAAGCTTCAGGCGTTCTGTACCGATTTTTTTAAAAAATGTATTCTCATGCAACTTTAATACAAACCTCTTTTTCTTTTTCGCTTCCTGTGATAAAATAAGGTATTGCCGTTTCCTTCGGAAACGCAGATACTCATACGAAATAACTATATCACATCTAAGATAAATTTTCAAATATATAGGAGATTCACATGAAAAAACGATTGACACGATTCCTGCCGTTCTTATTGGCATTTACAATAGCTCTCCCCTCTTATTCCGTCTTTGCAGAAGAAGAAAACCAAACAAAAGAACCGCAAACAAATGAAACGCAGGCAAAGGAGGCCACCGCGAACGATACGCTGAGCCTTGCCGCAGAAACCGCTGTTCTAATAGATGCGGCAAGCGGAGAAATTCTCTATGATAAGGATGCAGACAAAAAAATGTATCCTGCCAGCATCACAAAGCTGATGACAATTCTTCTGGCATTGGAAAACGGCAAGCTGACGGATGAAATCACATTTTCCCACGATGCCGTTTACAACATTGAGCCCGGCAGTGCGCATATTGCCATTCTCGAAGGCGAAACGCTAACCTTGGAGCAGGTGCTGCGTGCAATTATTCTGCGTTCCGCGAACGAAGCCTCCAACGGCGTAGCGGAATATGTGGACGGCTCTGTGGAGGCATTTGCCAAGCACATGACGGAGCGGGCAAAGGAACTCGGCTGTACAAATACAAATTTTGTCAACGCCAATGGACTGTTTGATGAAAACCATTACACTACCGCACATGACATGGCACTGATTGCAAGGGAGCTGCTCAAGCACGAGGAATATCGTTCCATGATGAGCGAGACCGATTACGAAATTCCCCCGACCAATCTACAGACAGAAACCCGTTATCTGCACGGACAGCACCAGATGCTGAACCCCAATTCCATCTATTATTATAAGGATGCCATCGGCGGCAAAACAGGCTATACCGTCGAGGCAGGCAATACACTTGTGACATACGCCGAACGGGATGGGCTGACACTGATTGCCGTTGTGATGAAGTGCAATGGTGCGGAGCATTATACCGATACCGCCGCTTTGTTCGATTATGGCTTTGCAAATTACGCATCCGTGAAGGTTGCCGCGGTCAGCGACTATACCTCAACCGTACCCGTAACCGAAACCTATAACAAAAAAGCCGTTGACTTAGGCAAGGTGACGATTGCACCAAGCGAGGATGTGTATTACACCTTGCCGAAGGGAACGGATGCCTCTGCCGTTACCATAAAGACGGATATTCCGGAAGGTGTAGAGGGCGCAGTCAAAAAAGGGCAGACCCTCGGCACATTGCAGCTTTCCTATGACGGCAAAACGCAGACCGTTGATTTAATTGCACAGAATGCTGTAGACGCGCTAACAGATACACAGAAGGCAGAATTGGATAAATCCTCTCTTTCCGGCATAGTGAAAAGGGTCGCCATCGGTGCGGGGATTGCGGTAATCGTTCTCCTTCTTATTTTCTGCATCACCCGATTCATCGGCTACAGAAGCTATCAGCGAAGAAAGCAGCTGCGCAGACAAAGACCCCACAGAAGAAGAAATTACAGAAGATAAACAAAAAGCAGACATTCGTAGAAATAAATTCTATGGTGTCTGCTTTCTTTTGATGTTTTTTATAATCCCAAAGGCGCAAGGCTTCTTTCCAGAATCCCATGAATGTAGGCGATACAGATGCCGTAATTCGTCATTTTTGCACTCTGCTCCTTCGCTATGGAAAGTCGGTGCTGCATTTCCTTTTCATTCAGCATGCAGCCGCCGCAATGCACAATCAGCGCGTAGGGAGATAAATCCGCAGGGAATGTACCACCGCTTGTAAATTGAAACTCTAATTCCTTCCCCGTATATTCCCGAATCCAACGGGGCAGCTTGACCGTTCCGATATCCTCGCACTGGCGGTGATGAGTACAGCCTTCGGAAATCAGCACCGTATCTCCATTCTTCAACTGCTCCAAGGCTCTCGCCCCTTTGACATTCTGCTCCAAATTGCCCTTATACCGCGCCATCAAAATCGAAAACGAGGTCAGTGGGATATCCTCCGGTACGATTTTAGAAACCTTCCCGAAAATTTGGCTGTCCGTAATAACAAGCCTCGGTCGTTTTCCGAGAGAGACTAAGGTTTCCTGCAATTCGGAATCCCTTACGACAATGGCATTTGCGCCCGCCTCCAGAATATCCCGAATCGTCTGCTGCTGCGGCAAAATCAGCCTGCCCTTCGGCGCAGCGGAATCAATCGGCACAACCAAAACCACAAAATCATTTGGTTCCAATAAATCTCCGATAATTCTGCGTTCCTTCTCCTCCTTTGGTGCTAACGCAGCAATGCGTTCCTTCAGGACAGAAATATTTTCGCCTGTTTTTGCGCTGACGAAAATTTCATTTTCTCCATCCTGCTTCTGCGTCAAATCCGCTTTGTTTTTTACGATGATATAAGGAATGCTTCTCTTTTGAATTTCTGCAAGAATTGCCGCATCCTCCGCCGTTTCCCCGATAGACGCATCTATCACGATAATGGCAATATCGGTTTTCTGCAAAACCTGATATGCCTTTTCTACGCGCAGTTTTCCAAGTTCCCCCACATCATCCAGACCGGGGGTATCAATCATAACAACAGGTCCAAGCGGCAACAGCTCCATTGCCTTCTGCACAGGGTCTGTTGTTGTGCCTGCCACATCAGAAACGATTGCTAAATTTTGTCCTGTCATAGCATTGATGACACTGGATTTTCCTGCATTTCTTCTGCCGAAAATCCCGATATGTATCCGTTCCGACAACGGTGTATTGTTCAGTCCCATTTTTTCCTCCTATTCTACCAGAGAATCCCCACGGGCGCTGACCACCCGATAGCCGATGGATTCCATCTCTGCCTTTAAAAGGGTAAGCCCCTCCGCCGCTTCATCCCCCATGGAGCGTTTGTTATCATACAGACTGTAAAGCTTTCTGTTTTCCTGCGGGGAAAGGTTCGGCATGACAACATTTGCCCCTGCCAGAACCCCCATTTTCCGCCCATCAGGATGAATGGTGCTGAGTGCCGTTGTAGAGGGCAGAAGCACCTTTGGCAGCATCAGCCGCAGAAGTCCCAGAAGGAAAAGCGTTAATTCCAATGTACCTGCCCTTTCCTCCCGAAAGGGCGTATCCTTCTGGGGAATGAAGGGCCCAATGCCAATCATGTGGGGATTCAGCTCCTTCAGAAACAGCAAATCCTCCGCCAGATGCTCTGCCGTCTGCTTGGGCGAGCCAACCATAATGCCGCTTCCGACCTGATAGCCGATTTCCTTCAGGTTCCGGAGACAAGCCTTGCGGTGGGTTAAATCCAGCTCCGCAGGATGCAGCGTACGATAATGTGCTTCGTTTGCCGTTTCGTGCCGCAGCAAAAAGCGGTTCGCCCCTGCCGCAAAATACGCTTCATATTCTTCCCTTTCCCTCTCCCCGATGGAAAGCGTAATCGCACAATCCGGATATTTCTTACGCATAGAACAGATAATATGCGTCATTTTCTCCTGCGTAAAATACAGATCCTCGCCGCCCTGCAAAACGAAGGTGCGAAAGCCGAGCGCATACCCCTGTTCACAGCAGGAAAGAATTTCCTCCTCCGTCAGCCGATAGCGCTTCAGCCCCTCATTCCCTCTGCGGATACCGCAGTAATAGCAGTTATTTCTGCAATAATTCGTAAATTCAATCAGCCCTCGAATATAGATATCCCTGCCGTAATGCTGATGGCGAATGTCTCTCGCCTTTGCAAAAAGATATTCCGCCAAATCGGGCGTTCTGCCATTCAGCAGGGTAATCCACTCCGTCTTGGTGAGGGCTTTTTCTCTCTCCAATTTGTCAATTAAATGCTTCATCTTAATTCCCATCAACCTTCTATCTTTTGCATTTTCTCTGAGTATACCATAAACGGATTCCTGTGAAAAGCACAGAAAAAATCCTCGGACGAAATTATCCGAGGATTGTATATGCAGCTCCCAATCAGTTTCCACATTCGATACTGATTTTCGTGAAGATATCCAGAATATCATCCACCTTTGTATTGACCTTTTCTTCTCCTGCCTTATCCAGCACGATATGACCTTTATCCATCATAATCAGACGACT
>ERZ838118.4424-NODE-4424-length-12217-cov-87.011758_pt1 | contig 12217 bp, 17 predicted proteins | sample MGYA00519863_ERZ838118 | MGnify/ENA primary metagenome ERZ838118 (study PRJEB31850, sample SAMEA3708827) | human gut metagenome | biome: human gut; feature: human-associated habitat; material: faeces | place: China | collected 2014 ...
AGGAAATTTTTGTATAGTTTGTGCAAAAATACGACATAAATCTTTTGTTTCTCCACGGGCGTTTAGTATCTGAAACTGCTCAAATAGTTTTCGTTGCAAAGTGGCAGAACGTTTTTTTCTTTCTATCTTCATTGTTTCTATTTTTGTGATGAAAGTATCGGCCTCTGCTTGTAGTGAAGCGATTTTTTCTTTCCACATTTTTTCCATGCGTTTTAATTCAGCTTTTTGAAACTGGCTTTCGCGTATCATTGCAGCTAATTCCTTTGCGTCGGGAACTCCCGTCTTACGCCGGATTTCTCTGTTTTTTTTAGCGGATTTGAAAAATTCTTTAGCTTCTGTCAATTCCTGCTGGGACTGCATTGTTTCTTTTTCAATTTGTCGGAGCAAATCTATGTAATGGGGATCGTTCTGTGTCTTTTTAATGCGTACATTGATGGCAGATATATGTTCTTCCTCTATTTTGAAGAATCCTTGTGGTTGTAACAAATCATAAATTGGTGGGACGAAGAAAGGATGATGGCTTTTACTAGCCAATGTTCCTGAAAATGCGGCCAAATAACCTATTTTATTCTCGGGTGTTTGTACAATTAGGACGCCAAACATTTTTCCTTGTTGCAATTCTTTTTGCCATTGGGATTGACTTGTCAGATAGGCTTGTACTTCTTTAGTCGCTATTATGCAAAGTGGATGAGGGGTATAGTGAAAAGGATAAGTGAACTTATCGGGTAACTTTATAGCGGCAATGGAATTCTTAAAAAAATGTATCATAATTCGTTTAATATAGTTGATAATGATTCGTTCTTCTTGTGAGGTTATTATGCGGGCAAGTCGGAATGGATAATAAAGTTTTTGTTTAATTCCTGTAATACTTCAGTTAACTGTTTTTCAGCCTGTAACGGGAATATAGATATACGATTTAAGATTAGGATGATATCACGTTGAAAATTGCGGAGTTCTATTATTTTTATAAGCGTTTCTTTCTCTCTTTTTACCATATAATTCCCTTCTATTTTGTTCGTGTCTACATTGCTTTCTATTTTGAAACCGCTAGTTGTTTTTATGACGGTTATTTGTGGCTCTTCTTTTCGAATTGTGATTTGTCTTTCAGGATTTTCGTCCGAAAATACCAAAGGATATCCTACCAGCTGCATAATAGGCTTGGCGCCACTGAAGCGCATACGGCTTTTTTCTTCCCAATCATTAGAAAGTTTTTTAATACATAAAGTTAATGCGTGATCTGTTTCATTCATCTCGGACATACCTTGCTGAAAAGTAGTGAGTGAAATGATACGTCCTTTACTCCATACAATGCCGTCCTTTGATTTTTGTAAGTATGGATTAATGTTGTTGTGTCGGTCTATACGGTAAATAATCCGGCTTTGTGATTCGGAACTTTCTTTTTTTTCTTTGTTTTTGGGTGAGAGTTCTTTGGATTTATCTAAGAGTAATGCAAGAACTCTTTCCCATTCATTCATTTTTTGAAAGGGAGGGAGTAAAGGGGGAAAGCCTATTTCTTGAATCAGACAGTCTGCTTTGCCAATGTAAGGAGAGAAATCTAGAGAGCATTCCAATTGTAATAACTTAAGATGATCGGCGTCAATGAACTGCTGTATTTCATCATTACTTATGTTTAGTTTTATTTTTTTCTGAAGTTGATAATGATGTGTTATAAGCATAATCAGAACTTTGACTAATGGTGAAAATTTGTCGTAATTATAGAGAATATGTTCTATGGCTGATTCCATTTTTTCATTTAAAGCATAAAGGGCAAGTAGTTGGGCAGGCATCATTTCTGATGGAAGATAATCTCTCATAAATAAGTTTCGCAATGTTTTTTTTGACTCGATGGTGGAGTCGTTTAGTAAGGCAATGGTATAGAAGAGATTGAGCAATGCGTTGTCAAAGGTTTTAGTATTCATTCCTTTCAATGATTGAGAATAGAGATCAAGAGCTTTGCTGAGATCGCCTCTATATTGGTGATAAATAGCATGGTAATACATACCTTCGGGCATATCAGTAGAAATTTTTTGGGGAATTTCGTTGATGTGTCCGGGTAGGATATATTGGTAAAATGCAAATTCCAATTTATATTTTTCTCGGATTGTCGGTTCTATTTTTTCATTTTCAAAGTATCCGTTTATCATACAGGTTATGTTGGGATGAAGCAACCCTGATGCCCATATATATTTGTATTCGTGAAAAAGAGTGTCGATGATGTATATGGGAATATTTTGAAAAAAAGGCATCCATTCGGGAAAGGTTGGCATATGCATTAATATGTAGCGTAACGGTTCGAAATCAGCGTAAGAAGGGAGTTGACTTTTTAAATTTTTTCCTAGTACATAATCCTGAATGATGATAACCCACTCTTCTTTTCTCCAGTTATTTGAGGGAGAAAGCCGGGAAGAGATGAGGAAAGCTGGTTTTTGAGGACTTTTCTTCATATCTATAAGAAGTTGCAGCTGGATGTCAGCCTTCAACATATAGTGTATGTCTCGTGGCCCTTCTGCTGTTAAAGGGAATATTTTGTTTTCATCTTCTAGTTCTTTCAAAATACTTTCTATTTCTTCCGGAGAGAAATTGAATATTCGGCTTATTTCACGGATTTCATGGTAGAGGGCAAAAGGTTTGATTTTCCATGATAGATATTTCATTATTTGTTCTTTGTGATCAGATTTTGTAATATAATCTTTTTTTCTGTCTAATTTTATTTCCATAGCTACACTTTTATTTTGCGGTTTTATATTCTTGGGCAAAGATAGGTATTTTCTTGCCAATAATCTTTTTATGTTGTGCAAATTCACTATGGATGCTATACAACTGATTTTTTTTCTATTTTTGTATGTAGAAGTTACGAAAAGAGTGTAATTTATTGGAAATGAGCGTAGGTTAGTCGCTCTTGATAGTAATAGGTTACGAATTAGTTAGTTATCTACTGCATTATTCCTCTGCGCGTTGCGTAACCTTCAAAGAACTCTTCGTATGCAAAAGTAGCTATTTAATCCGAGATTTTGAAATAAACTCCCAGATTTTTTATCCCTCATTCATAAGTTCTTCCGTAAAAGCGGTTTTATCCGTCGGTACATAATCGCGGCGGACAAGTCCTGACGAATATGTGCCGACTATCGCATAGCCGGAGAAAAGGGCATTGCCTCACGCCTAAACGATGTTTAGACTGATGATGCAATGCCCCTTTCTTTTGTGGCTATGCCAAGAGGTGCTTTTACGGGTTTTCAGATGATTTTCTTTTTCGCTGTCCATTTATGCCGGAAGTGGAAAGGATGCAGAGTGTGTCAGCTTGCCCCATGAATGAAGCAAGCGGCCACACACAGCCGGACAAACCGGGAAGAAAGGCTGTTTCCGCCCAGCTGGACAAGTACAGTCGGATCGGAAACAGTCATACTTCCTTGTTGATGGTTTGCCCTTTTCACGCTTCCGGTGATGTCTTTTTCTTTCAGTCGGGTCTTCTTTTTTACGGATTTTCCCTGAAGTTTTTGTATTCCAATCTGCCTCTGTTTTCGTTTACCTCCATCTTGCGCCTTTCAGTAGAATCGCATCAGGCAGTCATTTTCGTTCTGGGCGCAAAGGTAATTCCGGGATTGGACGGGAAAGCAAGGTCAAGCCTCCTGTTTTCGGCAAAAATCTCCAGCCCTTCGGGTAGTATTTCGGCCGAAAAACCTTGCATTCCCTAATCCCTACCTTTTTAAGCACCCGAAACGAAAACGACCGATGCGACAGAAAGACGCATAAAAAAAATGTCGGATAAACGAGAGGCAGATAAGATAGTTTGAAACTCAACTCCCTCAGCTCTTGAATCCGCATAAAAAACAAAAAATCAAAAACAACTGATATGAGAACAGCAATAGCAACAAAATTCGTGGCATGGGAAGTACCAAGTTTGGAAAACCTGCAAGACAGCAAGGTGTACGGACTTCGCACCAAACTCAACAACGGAGAAAGATTGAGCCGAGAGGAAAAGGACTGGCTTACACGCAACGTGAACAGCAATTCCTATTTCAAGAGTGCAGTACCCCTGCAAGGTTGGAAGTTTGACTTCTCCGACATTCTCCGAACCTACATTGTAAGGCAGTACGGACATTGGGCGGAATATAAGGCTACCGACAAGACCGCACTCCGCAGTTTCCTTTACGGCAGGATTGACAGCATCGTGGAACTAAACAAATGATACGGCTATGACAGCAACGGCAGATTTCAAACAAACGGCGCAATACATCGGGCTTGCTATATGCGGTTTGATAATGCGTACCGCCTTCGGGGTGTTCGGCATCCTTTGGGGCATCATAAGAGAGATTATAAACGGAGTGTTCCGAGTGGCAATAGGTGTAATCGTGGCTATCCTTTCCACTATTGCCTTCTTCGGCTTCATCCTTTGGTTATTCACCCTCTAAAACGACAGCGATATGAAAGGAACAGACCATTTCAAGAGAACGATAAAGATGTATTTGGAGCAGCGTGCGGAAGAAGATGCGCTCTTTGCGAAGAAGTATCGCAACCCTGCCAAGAACATAGACGATTGCGTGACCCATATTTTGAACTATGTGCAGAAAAGCGGTTGCAACGGCTTCACTGATGGAGAGATATTCGGACAAGCCATCCACTACTATGAGGAAAACGAGATAGAGGTGGGCAAATCGATGAACTGCCAAGTGGTAGTGAACCACGTTGTAGAACTCACGGCAGAGGAAAAGGCGGAGGCACGGCAGAACGCAGTCCGCAGATACCAAGAGGAGGAACTCCGCAAGTTGCAGAACCGCAACAGACCGTCAGCGAGAAAAGAAAACCACCCCCAACCCTCATTATTTGATTTAGGCTTATGAAACCGAAGACCAAGATACAGAAAGAGGTGGCAAGACTTTCCGCCAACCTTCGCCCCATATCCGCGACACAGATAGATTGGGCATACTGCCATTGCGTTGAGCATATCGGCTACCGCACCAAGAAAGGGAACATCACTTGTTCCGATTGCGGTCACGAGTGGCACAGCAGGAGTGAACTATGCGACACCCTTGTAGGTTGCACCTGCCCAAGATGCCATACCGAACTCAAAGTGCAGGACACCCGAAAGCGCACCTACAAGGAAACGCAGTATTTCTGCGTGATAACCACCTGCAAAGGCTATCAGGTAATCCGTGTGGCGCAGGTCAGATGCGAGAGCAGGAAAGGCGAAATGATGCGCTTCTACTGCCACGAGGTTGTGCAGCGTTGGATTGCTCCCAACGGCAAGGTTACTGATATGGCGTTGCTTCGTGGCTTCCTTTTCAGCTATTGCGATGTGTGGGCATTGGGTAGCGATATGGAGGTAAGACCACACAACAGCCTATACGATGATGTGGTGGCAAGGAGCTATGCTTATCCAAAGATGAGGATATTGCCACAACTCAAGCGCAACGGCTTCAAGGGCGATTTCCACGGCATTTCCCCCGTGCGTCTTTTCAAGGCTCTCCTTACCAATCCAAGAATTGAAACCCTTATGAAAGGCGGTGAGATTGAGGTTATGAAACATTTTCTTTTCAATGTCCGCAATGCCGATGAATGTTGGGCGTCATATCTGATTGCCAAACGACACAAATACCAGATAAACAATATCTCAATGTGGTGCGACTATCTGTGTATGCTCAAGAAACTCGGTCAAGACCTCCGTAACCCCAAGAACATCTGCCCCGAAGATTTCATAGAGGCTCACGACAAGGCAAGCCGAAAGATTGAAGCCATACGCGAGAAGGAACGAGCCGAGCAACACCGCCGTTGGGAGATTGAAAGGCGTGAGCGTGAGCAAAAGCGGTTGCTCCAAGAGAAGAAGAACGAGGAAGATTTCATCAACCTTAAATCCAAATTCTTCGGCTTGGTAATCACGGACGAGGAACTAATCGTCAAGGTACTTGAAAGCATAGACGAGTATTACAACGAGGGCAAGGCGCAGCACATCTGCGTGTTCGGCAGTGAATACTACAAGAAACCCGACACCCTTATACTCTCGGCAAGGATTGGTGATGAGATTATTGAAACCGTTGAGGTGGACTTGCGAACCCTCGAAGTGGTGCAGTGCCACGGCAAGCACAACCAAGACACCGAATACCACGAGCGCATCATAGACCTTGTGAACCGCAACGCCAACCTTATCCGTGAGCGGATGAAAGTGGCATAGCATAAACCCTAAAACGATATTGATATGGAAGTAAGAATTGAAAGTATGATTTGTGTGTGGGACGATGCAATCCCCACGATGTTCCTTGAATTTGTAAACCTCCTCACTCTCGCAACGAGTGAGGAGGGATTGAGAAAAGGCGTAAAGGAGTTTGCTGAGAAGCACGAACTTGACAGGTTTTTCCATTACGGCTTCGGTTCACACCATTTCTACCTGCACCAACGCTACACGAGCAACCCCGAAATGGTGATGAAGAACAGACTTTTATCAGTACATTTTTAACATCTAAAAGAGCAATGATTATGGCAACACGAATGACCATTAACGGAGTAAGCACCTGCACGGAAGCAGGTACGGAGAAATACGAGCGTTTCCAATCGGGTATCGGCAGACGCAGGCGGACACTTGTGCAATACGACTACCGCCACACGGACGGAGAATTGTTCGCTTGTGTAAAACCCACATTGGACGAGTGCCGGGAAGCAAGGGACAAGTGGCTGACAGCAAAGCAGGGAAAGGAGGACAGACGATGAATGCAACCTATCAAACGCTGATTGTCAAGTTCAAAGAGCCGATTACGGCATTGGACGGCATATTTGACGATGTACAAATGTGGGGAACTGACACCCTCAAAGGGTGGATAGATGATTACGAAAGCACACGCTTCACCGCCACCGACAGCCATACGGCAGTCATAACGAGCGAGTATAATATGGGGTGCGTGAAGGAGTGGCTAAAACGGCAGACACCCATTGCCGAGATGATAGAATTATAAACGGGTTGGCGGTGTGCGCACCGCCAACACTTAAACGACCCTAAAACAACGGATATGATAGCAAAGACGATATTACAGCAGATAGGCGGAAAACGCTTCGCCACTATGACAGGAAGCCGTGATTTTATAGATATGGGCAACGGCTTACGGATGAGCCTTGCGAGGAACAAGACAAGCGCAAACCGCCTTGACATCATCTATGACGGAGGGGCAGACCTATACAATATGCGTTTCTATCGCAGGACATTCAGCAAGAAGACATTTGACTGCAAGGAAAAGGACATTGCCGTACACGAGGGTATCTATTTTGATATGCTGGAGGATATGTTCACAATGGTAACGGGGCTTTGTACCCGTTTTTGAGTGGCGGGGCGGCGAGAGCCGCCCTACTTTCTTTCAGTGAGCAGGATGGCGGACAAAGAAAGTAGCAAAGAAACCACTGTCCAATCTGCGATACCATTCACCTAAAAACAAGTTTTAATTATGGAAGCAATCAGACAGAACGGAAAAATCATCTTGCACAGCAACGATGGCACAAGCATAAAGATGATTTTCAAAAACCTTACGGGAAGGAATTTTCAAGGTCAGGAGTATGCGGACTATATCCGTCACATTGCAATCGGAAGCATGGGGTTTACGCCCGGCATCATAGAGCATTGCAGGGACGGCAGTGTGATAGACACGGGAACAATCCCGAATGTATGAAAAGCGGAAAATCCGATGAAGTTGGCGGCTTCATCGGATTTTTTTTAATTTAGCTATATATCCCAATCAGGCTTTACAATTTTTGGATAACGTTGTTGTCTAACGGTTTTCAACTTTTCCATATAAAATAAATAAATCTCCTTATATGACCCAAAGCCGGGCTGTTGCATATCCTCTTCGATAGATAAACCACCAAATACCAGCAACCATAATCTTAAAGCAACCCCTAAATAACCCCAAAGTGGATCCATTTCATGTAATTCAAGTTTTGCAACTAAATTTTCTATTCGAACATCCATATCTGGATGAGTTCCTCCTCCAGATATAGAATCTTCTCCCATCAATAAAAGTGCTGCTAATACAGTTGCCACTCCAGCCTTATAGGTATTTCCCCATGCAGAGTCGTATTCCGATTGAATAAAACTAATTGCTGTATCATCCGCTGCGATTTCTTCTTCTATGCTATGAGAACGTGTTTGCTGTATTTGTGTATGACCTAAAAAATTATGTGAAAATTCGTGGGCATATATAAATGCTATCGCAGCGCAATAGATGTTATTAGTGTGATTTATAATATTTTCAAAAGGCTGAGGATTACAGATATTCGGAGTAACCCAATACGCATCCCTATTGAAGTTATGTAATAGTTGTCGTCCCCTAAAAAAACAATCTTTGGCATACTCTACATCAACCATATTAGGTTTATATCCATTCTTATTGATTCCTATCAAATCCATCATTGGAATATGTATGATATTCTCAAAATAAGCATTAAGATAGATACAAACCGACCATAAATACTGACAAAAATTTTCATTGATATAAATATGGTATTGTTCATTACTATCTTTTTTTATTTCAGCAACATCACTAATTGCTCTTCCTTCTCGTATGAATGTAAATCGACGCGAAAATTTATTGCTAATACAGTCGTCTTTTATTTGGTCTAATAGGTCAAATACTTTTTCAATACATTGAATGACATTATCAGACAACTGTTCAACTGGTAAATAATATATTTCTTTGGGTTCTTTCATTTTACAATAATTTTCTACAAATGTAGTGTGTTTATTTGTATTGAACGCAAAAATTCCTTGCGAGATTGTTGGCTCACAAGGAATTTAAGTTCACTTATGGGATATACAACAGCGCAAACTCCGCCTTTCTCCGTTTGAGCAGCATGGCGTGGCGTTTCCCTTGGTAGTTGCAGAAAGCGATGTATTCACGGTAGATGTCCCTATCGCCCGCCTCCAACTTCTTTATTAAGGTACTTTTGGGAATTGTCTTGCTACCCAAAAGCCGGTACGGTCCGACATTGTAGGCAAGCGTGGCGAGCAGAAGACTGTCCTTTCCGAACTGCCTGAACATCGCGCAGAACTTCCGCAGGTCTTTCCGCAAGAGCGCGTCAGCCTGCCGTTTCGTCATGGTTCGTGCCGAATACCTTTCGCCCGGCAACAGGCGGTGTCCGTACCCGACATACGGGTGGTGTTTCTCCGAGTGCCAGCCCTCAAAATACTTCGTGCAGCGCACAGCCCTCTCGAAAAGCGGCAGTCGGCAGATTGCCGCCTGCCCGTCCGTTCCCTCTTGGCGGCTGATCTGCGCGGACACAGGGCAGACCGCCAGAAGCGAACAGAGCGTTATCAACCACACACGCATCATTTCTGCAAGGGTCTGAATTTGCCGATGGGAACGATGGTGAAGCCGTCATCCTTGATGTTCCGGTTGTTGAAGTCAAATTCCAGCTCGAAGGAGTTGCCGAAGTTGTCCTCCACCACCACGATGAAGTTGTGCGCCTCTTCACCCGCCGCCGTGTAGTACAGGCGGAACTTCCCGTTCTCCAGCAGGTAGCGGTCGTTGGGCAGGAAGGTGATGCCGTTGTCCATTTTCAACTTGCCTTCCCCCTCGAACTGAAAATAGCGGATGGTGTAGAGCGTGTTGGCGAAGTCGCCCTCCTTTTTCAGTTCACAGCGGATTTCCACCGTCTGCCCCTTCGTCACCTTGTTCGGCACGGGCATCACCTCCACCGTGAAGGGATAGGACTGTTGGATGTCCATGTCGTCGTCGCACGACACGAGGGTGAATGATACGACGGCAATCAGGCACAACGCCATTGCCTTGAAGATTGATGGTCTCTTGTTTCTGTTATTCAGTATGTTCATATTCTTCGATTTTTAGATTGTTGTTTCTTTATTTTTGTTGTCTGTTGCAGGTGTTCATTCAAATCCTTGCAACCGCCATAGAGGATGGAACGGTCGGCGACACGTTCCCCGTAACGCTTGGTGAGTGCGGCAAGCGTCCGCCGTCCGGCTTCGTCACGGTCGAGGAAACAGCCGATGCGCCCGTAGCCGTCCAGCAGTTCCTCCGCCTTCTTCACGTTGGCGACGGAATTCAGCACAAGGCAGTCCGCGTTACCGGTTACTTGCAGCGTTTCAGCCGAAAGGAAGTCCATAAACCCCTCGAACACGAGGCACTCGCCAGCCGGGATTTCCTTCGCCTTTACCAGCGATACGGACTTTGGAGGTATGCACCCCTTGAAAAATCGGCTTCGGACTTCATAGCCGCCTGCCATGTTCGGAAAGCCGACGGCAAAATACCGTTTTCCACGAACACCGTAGTTCAGGCGGCAGCAGTGGTGGGATGCGATGGCGTAAGGGATGCCCCGTTCCGCAAGATACTCCGTCAGCGGAGAGCGGAGCAGCGGAGCAACCTCCACATCCTCAAAGACGGGTTCGGTCGGCTTCGGGAGATAGGCAGGCTTTTCCCATCTGGCAACCGTCATGTTGGCGGCTTCCGCTATGAACCTCGCCTGTGCCATGAAGTCGTCGCTTTGCAGCAACTCCCCGGCAAGCGTGAAGATGTCGCCGCCCTTGCCAAGCCCGAAGTCATACCAGAGCTGTTTCGCCACGTTCACACGGAAGGAGGGTGTGCGCTCGCCCCTGTACGGGGCGAGATACCACAACTCGTTTCCGCTCCTTCTGACAGGCTCATGCCCCAACAGTGCGAGGAAGTCCGCCAGCGGGATTTTTCGGAGTCCGTCAATGTTCATAGGCGCATACCCCTTTTCCGTTTGGGTGGTTCCGGCTTCGGCTGGTTGGCGTTCCTTACGGGCGAAGCCACGACAATGTTTCCGTCAGCCTCCTTGCCGTTTACAGTGACGCCGTACATCTTCACCTCACGCACCTTTTTCATTTCGGATGCGATGAACAGGTTGAGTTCCGAGCGGTTGGCACTTCCGGTAATCTCATGGGCGAGGTCGTAAATGCCGCCATACAGTTTTTCGGGTTGTGCAGTGTCATACCAACCGTTAGCATCAGTATCAACAACTATATACCCTTTTGCCGAATACGGCGACTTGAATGTCAGCAGGTTGGCGTTTCTATTGACAGGCTCATAGCCCATAGCCCTCATAAAATCTTCAAGGGGAAGATTTTTGATGTCAAGGTCAATCACAGTCAGTCCCATAGGCTCATCCGATTATGAATTTTACACCGAATCCGAACTGCGTGTGAAACTTCCTTGTGTCGCCACCCCACAGGCAACGCTCCCGCAGGTTGGCAAGCAAGGCGATACGGTCTGCCACATAGCACTCCACATCAATAGTCAGCGCACCGCCGTAGATGAAGGCGTCCCGGTCGTGCAGCGTGGAGCCGTCGTGCAGCACCTTCTTCCCCCAATTCACCGACTCATATCCGGCGAGAGCCGAAGCCCCGGCATAGACGAACACGATTTTTCGGGCGTCCGACAATATCTTGAAGTAATAGCCGCCCTCCGCCGTGAACTGCGCCACGGGTATCTTTGTATCTTTATAAGGGTTGTTCTTCAGGAGGTATTCGCCACCGAACACCCATTTGTTTCCTTTCTTAGTGTAGGTGGAGAAAGCCGCCCCGAAGCTGTACCCGCCGTCCTTGCCGCCGGGATTGAAACCGTCCGCCATGTTCGCCCTCACTTCGATACCCTGCATCTTCGGCAGGCATCGCTGGGCGTGCGCCTGCCCCGTGAAAAGGGCAAGCGACGCGATGATTGTTGCGATGTACTTTCTCATGGTCAGCGTACTTGAAGTTCGTTGATGGTATTGGCGCGTACCAGATCCTCGTTCTCAATCACGAAGGATTGGTGACGACCGCCGTTCTTCTCGTTCAGCTCCACCACGAGGCATTTGTCGTCGGGGATGGTGAACTTCGCCATCGTGAAGACCGTGCGCTCACTCTTTTTGCCCGGCACGAGGGTGGCGTAGTTCTGCGCACGGAGCGGCAGGATAATCTGCTCCTGCACGGCGGTACGCTTCGCCACCTTCTTGTCCACGATTTTCCAAGTGATGTAGTCCACATCGAAAGGCACGTTGCTCTGGTTCTTTATCTCCGTGTGGAAATAGAGCAAGCCGTTGTGCGTGTAGATGCCTTTCAGAAGATATTGGATGCCGAAACGCTTGCAGCCGATATGTTTCACCTCGCGCCTGTTCTGCTTGTGGATGGACTTCATGATAAGGCGCACCAGCATCGGGCTTTCACTGCCTAATTCTTTCAGATAGATTTCCTGCGCGTTGTTCGGGCGGTTCACCGTGCTGCCGTCAT
>ERZ838118.4425-NODE-4425-length-12213-cov-6.910594_pt1 | contig 12213 bp, 12 predicted proteins | sample MGYA00519863_ERZ838118 | MGnify/ENA primary metagenome ERZ838118 (study PRJEB31850, sample SAMEA3708827) | human gut metagenome | biome: human gut; feature: human-associated habitat; material: faeces | place: China | collected 2014 ...
CTGCTATCGACATGGCCAGTCCGCGAACCTTGGTGGGATACATCTCCGAGAGGAGCACGAACACCACGGCACAGATAGACACGGCACAGCAGAATACATAGAACAGGAAGAAAACGAGCAGGAAGAGGCTGGATACTCCCAGGGAATCTCCGAAGAGGAAGTACAGGCCGATGAGAATCAGAGAAACAATCATTCCCGAAACTCCGTAATACACCAGCTTCTTACGACCAACTTTATCAATGATGACAAGAGCCAGAATGGTGGTCAAAGTATTAACAAGTCCTACCAGAACTTGGTAAAAGAGAGAATCACCTCCTGAGAGTCCTGCATTCTCAAAAATAGAAGGACCATAATAAAGTACCGCATTGACTCCCATAAATTGACCCAGAACAGCAATGCATACACCTATAATTACTGCCTTCAAAATGCCGGGTTTCATCAATAACGACCATTCTGAGCTTGTTTCAGCAGTCAAAACTGATTGAGTTTCTTTCAATTGGCTTGTTGCTTCTGTAATCGAATTATAGATTCTCTCCAGAATATTTACAGCCTTCCTCTCCTGCCCTCGTACAATTAACCAACGAGGACTCTCCGGTATAAAGAATATGATTATAAAGAATAATATCGCAGGTAACGTTTCCATGCCTAACATACCTCTCCATACCTCAGTTATAAATATCTTATTTAATAGAGGAGCACCCAATAAGGCACCACTTTCCGACCAAGCCAACAACTGATAATTAACCAAATAAGCTCCTAAGAAGCCAACGGTCACAGCCAGTTGATATAAAGAGACTAAACGCCCTCTATACTGTGCTACTGAAACTTCTGAAATGTAAAGAGGAGACACTATGGAAACAACGCCTATCCCGACACCCCCAATTATACGATACACCACTAATTGCGTAAAATCCGTACAGAGAGCACATCCTAAAGCCGATGCAGAGAAGAGAATAGCAGAAATAACCATAGTCAATTTTCTCCCTAATTTATCACTCAAAATGCCGGCAAAAAGGACTCCAATGATTGAACCGACCAACGCACACCCTACATACCATCCCTGCTGCAATGCGTCCAGTTGAAAAAGCTGAGTAACCTGAGCAATTGTACCGGATATAACTGCCGTATCATATCCGAACAAAAAACCGCCCAAAGCAGCCACAACAGAAAGGAATATAAGATAGCCAAAATTAATTGTAGATTGCATAATATTACTTTATTTCAAAATATTCTTTATATCTGTTATACAAATTTCCTGCTTGCAAGTAAGCAGATTGTGGACTCATAAAATGCGAAAATTCAAAGGTTATAGCCTTATCATATCCGGCACGCTTGGCAGCTTCCAATTTCATCCGAAGTTTATCAAACTTAATGGGTAGAAAACGAATAGGCATATCACGATCAAAAGATTCGGCATTTGTCCAGCATTGCATCCCATACTTATCTGCTAATTTTTTATTGACAGAAAAGAAAGCATCCAATTCATCATAATCAATATGTCCATCTTGAAAAGCACATGCATCTACCACCTCATGAATACCATCAAAAATTTCATTCCATTCTTTTTCGTGTTGTTGTACAGAAACTGCATCTTCTTTTGTCAGTTTACCTGTTCCCATAATCGCCTTCTTACCATCAATCCAAGGAGAAATAAAAGTAGGAAGTCCGGCTGAAACATCTTTACATTGCTTTCCCATTGTATAAAATGAATCGATTGCGCCTTTGGTTGCCCGGCTAATTTCTCCGCTAATGTACCAGCCTCCAAAACTTTTATACTTCTCTCCATACATTTTCCAGACTTCGTCTATCACATATTTATTATCCTCAATCTCCCAACTTAAATCACCTGTATCCCAATATCGTCCTGAATCATATAAACCAAAATAAAACTTCATATTATATTTAGCAGCAAGACGCAAATACATATCTACCAAATCAACTGACGGCATATAGCATCCTTTCTTTAATAAATAAGGCGAAGGATAAGTTATAAATTTCCGATAACCGGAACGAATCATTACCACCGTATCTATTCCAATCTTTTTCATGTGTTGGAAATCCATATCCCATTCTTTTTCTCCCCAATTCTGATGAGGAATGTCATGGGAGATTTCATCCAGAAAGGTTCCTGTTATTTTCAGACCATTATTTTTAGGAACAATTAAATTACTCTCCAAACCATTCTTCTCATTTTTAAGAATAGATATTTCACTCTCCTCTTCACCGGTAGCAAATAAAGAAGGAGCCACCAAAGCTGACGCTCCGGCCAAGGCCGCCTTTTTTAGAAAATCTCTACGATTATTTGTTTCCATAGCTTTAATTTTTTGGTTTTTCTACATTGTATATATGTTAACCTATTGAAGTCACAATGTGTTTTAATTAATATCACGCCACAAATATAGGTATATTTATTAAATAAACAATAGATAATAAAATATTTTATTAATAAAGTTGCATTTAAACATATAATTCACAAATACAAGTTCAAAAACGATCAGAATAAAAGATAATAGAGACTCTATACACTTGATATACAAAAGTAAATAATGAATCGTGAACACCATACCTCATTATATGTATAAAGCAATAAAGAGAATATCACCCACTTGATTCTAATTTTTTCCACACAAAACGCCACATTTAATAAAAAAATTAATTATCTTTGTAGATATTACAAAATATAAGAGACGTATGAACCAACAATTCTTGAAAGAAATAGAAATGGGCTCTAAAAATGCCCTCGTTAAAAAGAGGATCATTACACATTATATATATAATGGTAGTTCCACTATTCCCGATCTTTCAAAAGAACTAGATCTAAGCGTGCCCACAGTCACCAAGTTTATCGGTGAAATGTGTGAGGACGGATATATCAATGATTACGGAAAACTGGAAACCAGCGGTGGACGCCACCCGAATCTCTATGGATTGAATCCGGAATCCGGTTATTTTATAGGTGTAGACATCAAAAGATTTGCAGTCAATATCGGACTGATCAATTTTAAAGGTGATATGGTAGAGTTAAAAATGAATATCCCCTATAAATTTGAGAATTCGATAGAAGGGATGAACGAGTTGTGCAAACTCATTCTCAACTTCATCAAAAAACTTCCTATCAATAAGGAGAAGATTTTAAATATCAATGTAAATGTATCGGGACGGGTAAATCCGGAATCCGGATATAGTTTCAGCCAGTTCAATTTTGAGGAACGCCCGTTGGCGGATGTCCTGTCGGAAAAGCTGGGTCATAAAGTAACCATTGACAACGACACCCGTGCCATGACTTACGGAGAATATATGCAAGGGTGTGTAAAAGGAGAAAAAGATATTATTTTCGTCAACGTCAGCTGGGGAGTCGGCATCGGAATTATTATCGACGGCAAAGTCTACACAGGAAAATCCGGTTTCTCGGGAGAGTTCGGTCACGTCAATGCATACGACAATGAAATCATCTGCCATTGCGGCAAAAAAGGGTGTCTGGAAACAGAAGCATCCGGCTCTGCCCTTCATCGCATTCTTTTGGAGCGTATTAAAAGCGGAGAAAGCTCTATTCTTTCCACCCGAATATCCGGTGAAGAAGACCCCATCACGCTTGACGAAATCATCACAGCCGTCAACAAGGAAGATCTGCTTTGTATTGAAATTGTTGAAGAAATAGGGCAAAAGCTGGGAAAACAAATTGCAGGATTAATCAATATCTTCAATCCGGAACTGGTCATTATAGGCGGAACTTTATCTTTAACGGGAGATTATATCACCCAACCCATCAAAACAGCGGTACGTAAGTATTCACTCAATCTGGTCAACAAAGACTCTGCCATCATTACATCCAAATTGAAGGATAAAGCAGGTATTGTAGGCGCGTGTATGCTGGCACGCAGCAGAATGTTCGAAAGTTAAACTACCGTTACTTTATGCAAAGAGTTATGGTAAAGGAAGATTTTAAATTAAAGCTCAAAAAATATTCAGAATCCTTTTGTTTTCTCAAATAAAGCTGTAATTTTGCACGCCGTAAACGAGAAACAAACCGCCGCTATAGCTCAGTTGGTAGAGCAACGCATTCGTAACGCGTAGGTCGCCAGTTCAAGTCTGGCTAGCGGCTCTTGACAATAAAGCGCTAACTACAGAATAGTTAGCGCTTTTCTTATTAACCCTCAAAGCAAATCGCATGAAACGAGGTAAGAGCAGGAGATTATTTAAGAAAAAAAAGTCACATTCCAATCAAAGATTAGGGTGTATCATCGCTATCATCGTACTTATTCCCATTTGTTACGGGCTTTATCTGTATTATCAGCAATGCAGTGTCCAGCACAATAGCAAACCGCAGATAGAGACTTTCGTTTCCCTCCCCACTCCATCCGGCAAAGATTTAGAGATTCCCGTTTCATTGATTCCCCGTCAGGAGCAGATCATTCGTCATAAAGGTTATACGGTTTCCTACAATAAAGATCTGAAGATTCCAAATTGGGTTTCTTACGAGCTGACCCGCCAGGAAACCAAAGGAAAAGAAAAGAGAGGTGACAACTTCATCGCCGATCCTTTAGTAAAAGGCGCCATTGCGACCAATGCGGATTATGCACGTTCAGGATATGACAAAGGACATATGGCACCAGCCGCCGACATGAAATGGAGTCCGGATGTCATGAAAGAATCCTTCTATTTCAGCAATATGTGTCCGCAGCATCCTCAACTGAACAGAAGAGGCTGGAAAAATCTGGAAGAAAAAATAAGAGACTGGGCGGTAGCCGATAGTGCCATCATCATCATATGCGGTCCTATCATCGACAAGCCGTCCAAGACCATCGGAAAAAATAAGGTGGCAGTGCCCGAACGATTCTTCAAAGTAATCCTCTCTCCTTTTGTCAAACCGGCTCGTGGCATCGGGTTCTTATTCAACAACAGACAGGCGGTAGAGCCCCTTTCCACCTATGCGGTATCAATTGACAGCATCGAGAAACTTACCCATATGGACTTCTTCTCTCCCCTGCCCGATGAAATAGAAAATGCAGTAGAAGCCAATGCCGATTATTACCAGTGGCCACGCTAATAGTTGACAAAATCAGCCGAATTTCAACTATTCACCGTTGAAAGGAATCGCTCCTATCCAAAATCTTCCTATCTTTGACGCAATTTTTAAAGTTACGTCACAAGATGAAAAAGAAAACAAGAAATATCTTATTATCCGTTCTGACCGGAGCTCTCCTTCTTTGCGCCATTGCCGGAGGAACAGTCTATTATTATCTCTTTGCTCCTCAGTTTCATCCCTCCAAAACCGTCTATGTATATGTAGACCGGGATGACACGGCAGATTCAATCTACAATAAGATCAGACAAACCGGTCATGTCAACAAATTCACCGGATTTCAATGGATGGCGAAATATAGAAAATTCGACCAGAATATACATACCGGACGTTATGCCATCCGCCCCAACGAAAACGTATACCATGTATTCAGCCGCTTCTTCAGAGGTTATCAGGAACCGATGAATCTCACTATCGGAAGCATACGGACACTAGACCGGCTGGCGCGAAGCATCGGCAAGCAACTGATGATCGACTCCGCCGAGATAGCCCGCCAACTATTCGATTCCGCTTTTCAGACCGAAATGGGGTATACGCCGGTCACCATGCCCTGTCTTTTCATCCCCGAGACCTATCAGGTATATTGGGATATGAGTGTCGACGACTTCTTCAAACGTATGCAGACAGAACACAAACGATTCTGGAATGACGAACGTCTTGCCCAGGCAACCGCTATCGGCATGACACCGGAAGAAGTCTGCACCCTCGCCTCCATTGTTGAAGAAGAAACCAACAACAACGAAGAAAAGCCGATGGTAGCCGGACTATACATCAACCGCCTGCACACAGGTATGCCCCTGCAGGCAGACCCTACCATCAAGTTCGCTTTACAGGATTTCGGGCTGCGACGCATCACCAATGAGCATCTGAAAGTCAACTCGCCCTACAACACTTATATCAACAGCGGTTTACCTCCGGGACCTATCCGCATCCCCTCTAAAAAGGGCTTGGACAGTGTATTAAACTACACGAAACACAATTACATTTACATGTGTGCGAAAGAAGATTTTTCAGGTACTCACAATTTCGCATCCAATTATGCCGACCACATGGCAAATGCAAGAAAATATTGGAAAGCACTTAATGAAAGAAAGATTTTCAAGTAATTTTGTGATAAAACGAGCCAAAAAGGCTATCTTTGCCCGATATAATAACAAACTGTGATCAACACTAATAAAGGAAATATATGAGCAAGCAACTCTTACTTGGCGATGAAGCCATTGCACAAGCTGCACTGGATGCCGGACTTTCAGGTGTATATGCCTACCCCGGTACTCCTTCAACTGAGATTACTGAATATATCCAAATGGCGCCTATAACCACTGAGCAGAACATACATAATCGTTGGTGTGCCAACGAAAAAACTGCCATGGAAGCCGCACTGGGTATGTCATTTGTAGGCAAACGCGCCTTAGTGTGTATGAAGCATGTAGGCATGAATGTGGCTGCAGACTGTTTCGTCAATTCTGCCATCACGGGTGTGAAGGGAGGACTGATTGTGATAGCGGCAGACGACCCCAGCATGCACTCTTCACAGAATGAACAGGACAGCCGCTTCTACGGAGACTTCTCCCTGATACCGATGTACGAGCCCAGCAACCAACAGGAAGCATACGACATGGTATACAACGGATTCGAATTCTCTGAGAAAACAGGCGAACCGATCTTAATGCGTATGGTCACCCGCCTCGCACACTCCCGTTCCGGAGTAGAGCGCAAAGAGCAGAAGCCACAGAACAGCATTTCATTCAGTGAAGATCCCCGTCAGTTTATCCTGTTGCCGGGAAATGCCCGCAAACGCTATAAAGTATTGCTTGCCCGCCAGGACGAATTCATCAAAGCTTCCGAGGAATCTCCTTACAACAAATACATAGACGGCCCTAACAAAAAACTGGGAATCGTCGCTTGCGGTATCGGCTACAATTATCTGATGGAAAACTATCCGGAAGGTTGTGAATACCCGGTACTTAAGATCGGCCAGTATCCATTGCCTAAAAAGCAATTGCTGCAATTGGTTGAATCCTGCGACGAGATTCTGGTACTGGAAGACGGACAGCCATTCGTTGAAAAACATCTGAAAGGCTATCTGGGCATTGGTATCAAAGTAAAAGGACGTCTGGACGGCACACTGTCACAAGACGGAGAATTAAATCCGGACTCTGTAGCACGCGCGGTCGGCAAAGAAAACAAATCGGAATTCGGCGTCCCTTCTGTAGTCGAAATGCGTCCTCCCGCACTGTGTGAAGGATGCGGACACCGTGATATGTACGTCACACTGACAGAAGTACTCAAAGAAGAATATCCTTCCCATAAAGTATTCAGCGACATCGGTTGCTATACGCTGGGAGCCAACGCTCCGTTCAACGCCATCAATTCATGCGTAGACATGGGAGCTTCCATCACAATGGCAAAAGGTGCGGCCGACGGAGGTCTTCATCCGTCCGTAGCTGTAATCGGTGACTCTACATTTACTCACTCCGGAATGACAGGTTTGCTGGATTGCGTCAACGAAAATGCCAATGTCGTTATTGTCATTTCAGACAATGAGACAACAGCAATGACCGGTGGTCAGGACTCTGCGGGCACAGGACGTATTGAATCCATCTGTATCGGTTTAGGAGTCGACCCTGCTCATATCCGTGTCGTTGTTCCATTGAAGAAGAACCACGAGGAAATGAGACAGATCATACGCGAAGAAATCGAATACAATGGCGTATCCGTTATCATCCCGCGCAGAGAGTGTATTCAAACATTAGCACGCAAAAAAAGAAGTAAGTAAGCCATGAAAAAAGACATTATATTATCAGGAGTAGGTGGACAGGGTATTTTGTCCATCGCTACAGTTATTGGTAAAGCTGCTTTGAAAGAAGGACTTTACATGAAGCAAGCAGAAGTACACGGAATGAGCCAGCGTGGCGGAGACGTTCAGTCCAACCTCCGCATCAGCGACAAACCGATTGCTTCGGATCTGATACCATCCGGCAAATGCGACCTTATCATTTCGCTCGAACCGATGGAAGGTCTGCGCTATCTCCCCTATCTCAGTCCGGAAGGATGGCTGGTAACCAACGAAACTCCGTTTGTCAACATCCCCAATTATCCGGAAGAAGACAAAGTAATGGCTGAAATCAACAAATTGCCGCATAAGATCGTACTGAACGTGGATAAAGTAGCCAAAGAAGTAGGTTCTGCACGAGTTGCCAATATCGTTTTGCTGGGCGCAACCATTCCATTCCTCGGCATCGATTACGAGAAAGTACAAGACAGTATCCGCGAAATCTTCCTGCGCAAAGGAGAAGCTATTGTCGAAATGAATCTTAAAGCACTGGCTGCCGGCAAGGAAATTGCGGAAAAGCTAATGCAATAACTATCACAATCATGAGTACACAATACTGGGAAGAAGAAATTGAAATCATGAGTCGCGAGAAGTTGCAGGAACTGCAACTTCAGCGACTCAAAAAAACGATTAACATAGCCGCAAACTCACCTTATTACAAAGAGGTTTTCAGCAAAAACGGCATCACCGGAGATAGTATCCAATCACTGGACGACATCCGCAAAATTCCTTTCACCACTAAATCGGACATGCGTGCCAACTATCCCTTCGGGCTAGTGGCCGGCGACATGAAAAGAGACGGTGTACGTATCCACTCTTCCAGTGGAACTACAGGAAACCCTACAGTCATCGTACATTCACAACATGACCTCGACTCATGGGCAAATCTGGTAGCCCGTTGCCTTTACATGGTGGGGATCCGCAAGACAGATGTCTTCCAGAACAGCTCCGGATATGGAATGTTTACAGGTGGATTAGGTTTCCAATATGGTGCAGAACGCCTTGGCTGCCTTACCGTACCTGCCGCAGCCGGAAACAGTAAACGGCAAATTAAATTCATCAGTGACTTTAAGACTACCGCCTTACACGCCATCCCAAGCTACGCTATCCGTCTTGCCGAAGTATTTCAGGAAGAAGGTATCGACCCGAGAGAAACAACCCTGAAAACCTTGGTGATCGGCGCCGAACCGCATACTGACGAACAGCGCCGTAAAATAGAACGGATGCTCAATGTGAAAGCATATAATAGTTTCGGTATGACGGAAATGAACGGCCCCGGTGTTGCCTTCGAATGCCAGGAGCAGAACGGAATGCACTTCTGGGAAGATTGCTATCTGGTAGAAATCATCGATCCTGAAACAGGAGAACCCGTTCCCGAAGGAGAAATCGGTGAATTGGTACTCACTACACTTGATCGTGAAATGATGCCGCTTATCCGCTACCGCACCCGCGACCTTACCCGTATACTACCCGGAAAATGTCCGTGCGGCCGCACCCATCTCCGCATCGACCGGATCAAGGGACGCAGCGACGATATGTTTATCATCAAGGGAGTCAACATCTTCCCCATGCAAGTCGAAAAGATTCTGGTTCAGTTCCCCGAATTAGGCAGCAATTATCTGATTACGCTGGAGACAGTCAACAATCAGGATGAGATGATCGTCGAAGTGGAATTAAGCGATCTTTCTACAGACAACTATATCGAACTGGAAAAGATCCGCAGAGATATTATCCGTCAATTAAAAGATGAAATACTGGTTACCCCGAAAGTAAAACTAGTAAAGAAAGGGTCTCTCCCGCAGAGCGAGGGAAAAGCCGTCAGAGTGAAGGACTTAAGAGACAACAAATAAATATTCAAATGCCCGATGTGCTAATATGCCAACCCAATACTGTATGATATCAGTAACAAATGGCATATTAGCACATTATTTAATTATCAGATTATAATGCAATTACTAAAAAAAAGAATTCTGCAGGACGGAAAATGCTACGAAGGAGGCATCCTTAAAGTAGATGGTTTTATCAATCACCAGATGGATCCTGTCCTGATGAAATCCATCGGAGTAGAATTTGTCCGCCGCTTTGCAGCCACAAACGTAAACAAGATCATGACTATAGAAGCAAGCGGTATCGCTCCTGCCATCATGACGGGCTATCTCATGGACTTACCGGTTGTATTCGCCAAAAAGAAATCACCCAAAACCATTCAGAACGCACTAAGCACTACCGTACACTCGTTCACCAAAGACCGTGATTATGAAGTAGTGATCAGTGCCGATTTTCTGACTCCAAATGACAATGTTCTTTTTGTTGATGATTTCCTTGCCTACGGAAATGCCGCATTAGGCATTCTCGACCTCATAGAGCAATCCGGAGCAAAATTGGTAGGCATGGGGTTCATTATCGAAAAAGCCTTCCAAAATGGACGTAAAATACTGGAAGAGAAAGGTGTCAGAGTAGAAAGCCTTGCCATAATCGAAGACTTATCCAACTGCTGTATTAAAATAAAAGATCAATAAGCTGAGTCGGGGTTAAAATAATGCCCCTTGCCTTTTGTCTTTTTACCATATTGCACCGCATGCTGAGGGCACACATGATAACATGCCAGGCAGGCGGTGCAATTCTTTCCCCAAACCGGTCTTCTTTCCTTCATCGTTATATTCCCTACCGGACAACTTTTTTCACAGCGCTTGCACCCGATGCACTCACTCGTTGCATGGAAAGGTTTGGGAGACATCTGATAACGAACAAATAACGGATTGATGATCCTCGTCTTGATAAAAGGCAAACTCCCCTCCTTGCATGCAAAGACAGTTTCTCTCCCGGTTATCAGTCTACTGACTTTTTCAAGAGCCGGAACCGCTTCTGCCAGTTTTTTCTTTTCCAGTTCCTTGCTATCCACATCAAATCCGAGGAACAACACATAGTTATTGGGCATAATTACAGAAAAGCCTGCATTACATCTCCATCCCCTCGCAGCCAATGCCTTTTCCATCACCTGCCGGGTCAGCCCCGTATCGTCTCCACACGAACACACAAAGAACAGATATTGCTGCTGATACCCCTTCAGAACCAGCTTCCGAATAAACTCCTGTACAATCACGGGAGGCGCCCACGAATAGACCGGAAAGACAAAACCGATCTTCTCATCCTCCCGCAAAGAGAACTCCCATGTGTCATTCTTCCATGCGTCCGGGATAAAAAACAAATCTTCCTGTTGTTCTTTAGAAAGCTGATTAGCAATCCATTTAGAGTTACCTGTACCTGAGAAATAAAATATCATAGAAGAGTATATAAAAAAGCCGCATCGACGATGTGATGAAACTCTGATAGAACAAGATTTGAGCGCTCGCCCTCTTTGTAATCCACCGGCTTAAAGCTGTCCCGAAGGATGTGGCCCGCCATTGAAGAACGAAGCTTTCTCGGTGCATCAGATTAATTTGAAGAGTTTCCCGATCCAGTCGATACGGCTAATATTTTTCTATCACAAATGTAATAAGATTCTCTGAGAATAGCAAGAAAAAGAAAGAATTTGTTCGTCCACTAACATTTTTTTTCATCCTTTCTCTCCGCCTAACAAAAGAAAAGTGCCAGTTATCGGATCGATAACTGACACTTTGTAAATCCTAAACTATTGAAACTTAAGCAGCTTTTGCTTTAGCAACTACAGCTTTGAAAGCTTCCGGATGATTCATAGCCAGGTCGGCCAGAACTTTACGGTTCATGTCTACATCAGCTTTATGAATCAGACCCATAAATTTAGAATAAGACAGGCCTTCCAGACGGACAGCTGCATTAATTCTCTGAATCCACAATGCTCTAAATTCTGATTTCTTTTTACGTCTGTCACGGAACGCATATGTCAAACCTTTTTCATATGTGTTTTTGGCAACCGTCCAAACATTTTTTCTGGCACCAAAGTTTCCTTTGGTTTGTTTTAAAACCTTTTTTCTACGTGCTCTTGCAGCAACGGCATTTTTAGCTCTTGGCATAATTTTCTTTTTTTCGAATGTCAGCGTTCACTCTATGGAGAAACTTACGGCATAACATTCCGGTTAATAAAATAATTTCTTAGTAATTCTTACATAACAAGCATCTTCCGTACAGCTTTCAGGTTATGTCCGTCAACTGTAGTAACATGCGTAAGATTACGTTTCTGTTTTGTTGTTTTCTTCGTCAAAATATGACTTTTGAAAGCATGTTTTCTCTTGATTTTTCCTGTTCCGGTAAGGGCGAACCTCTTTTTGGCACCGGAATTAGTTTTAATCTTTGGCATTTTACTAAATTTTAATTT
>ERZ838118.4442-NODE-4442-length-12144-cov-11.719828_pt1 | contig 12144 bp, 17 predicted proteins | sample MGYA00519863_ERZ838118 | MGnify/ENA primary metagenome ERZ838118 (study PRJEB31850, sample SAMEA3708827) | human gut metagenome | biome: human gut; feature: human-associated habitat; material: faeces | place: China | collected 2014 ...
CTCACCATTAATCATCAATTTTTTGATATTTTTTCTTTTCCCCCACTGTAAAACAACCTCTGAGCGTTCTTCCGATTATTTTCACCTTTCAGCCACTGTGCCGCCGCTTCCGGCTCTCGTATTACCCACAAATAAAATTGTCGAATCAAATCTTCCGCCTTTATATTATAGGCTTTACAGATTTCTTCAAGCACCGCCTTGTCTTTTTCTGGCATAGAAAACACATAGATCCATTCATGATGCTCTTCATCAAATGTGCAACGCACATCATATGGCTCTGCTACAGAATAATTAATTGGAGAATAGGGAAACATCCTCATAGGTGACCTCCACATACAGTTGCAAATATTTCACATATGCCTTAAGTCTATAATATATGGATCTTTGCTCAGGTTGATATCCCCGATTTCCACAAATAATTTTATCTATAGGAACCCTGAATAATTCACTCAATGCATATACATTATCTATACTTGGAAGACTTCTCCCATTCAGCCAATGATAGACTGCCTGCTGTGTGGCAAGACCCATATATTTCTGTACATCCATAACCGTTAACCCCAGAGAATCCATGAGATGGCGGATCTGCTTTCCGGTTTTCACTTTATCAATTGTCGGGAACTGCTTCTCCATTCTTTTTCTCCCCTGTTGCCTGGTCTATAGTAATTCGATAAATACTTAAAATATCAGAAAGAATTCCCTCTTTAATCAGCTTGCCAAGACTAACCGGCATATAGCCACAGACATTGGCTGCCAAATTCAAATGCTTACACCCTATTTTGTAAGGCTCAATGTTGCTGTGATCATGTCCATGAATATTCAAGCACCAAGATAAAGCATACACTGGTTCATGCGAAAGAAGTATTTTTTCTGCAATCAATAATGGACCATCGTAAATTTCATCGAACAATCCTTTATAATCCTTCTTCTTGTCATGATTTCTAAGAAGTAGAATCTTCTTTCTTGCTTTAATCTGCTTTACAAAAGAAGATTGCTGCAAAAGTAGTTCATTCAGCAAGATATATCACATTCAAGCTGTGTAGCAGCTGCCCTTATAAAAATGAATTCTATGAGACACTTTCAAATATCGGTAAGCTGAATGTACAGCTGGAATAGCAACTATTAACGAACCTTGACAGCCTGATAATTGCTCAAAACTTGTCATAGGGATTTTATACCCTTTTTGGAGATTGGTTGAGCGATGTTTAGTCTACATGGGTCAATTTTGGGATTCATGGTACAGTTATCAGTTCAGATACTGTTCCGTGAATAATCCAGGTTTATTTATCTTGGCCAAAAATCTACCGGCACTCTTACTTCCACGTTTTCCAGATATCCGGCTGATATCCAAGAGTGGATTGTTTTCTATTACGAACCACCGGTGTCTTAATCACCTGCGGGTTTTCCAGTACCTTCTCAAGTTTATCTTCCTCTGCAATATACTTAATGAGCGCAAGCAGATCCTTATCCTTGCCCTCCCAGTTGATCATATTTTCCAGTCCACCATTTGCCTGAGCAACTGAATTAAATTCACCCTTACTCATGCCCTTTTCTTTCATATCAATAAACTGAAACTTGATCCCACGTTCCTTAAAGAAACGTTCTGCTTTCTTTGTATCATTGCACTTCTTTGTTCCAAAAATCTGTATATTCAAATTAATTCTCCTTGTCCATCGCCATATGTATCATTTCTTCAAAAGACGCTCTGAAATGCTCATCATCCTCTGCTGTTCGTTTTCGTGATCCTTTTAAGTGATTCTTTCCGGATGCCCTTCGTGCTTTCTTGTTCAAGTGACGCTCCATAAGCATCTGATCAATATTCTCATTGGTATACCATTTCCCGGATTGATGAATCGCATATGCGCCTTTTCCTAATGCCATTGCAGCCACACCATAATCCTGTGATACAACAATATCGCCTTTATGACAAATACTGATCAGTTTATAATCCACGGCATCTGCTCCGGCTCCAACTACAATCACCTCACTGTAATCAGAAGATAACACATGATTGGTATCACACAACAACGTTACAAGAACACTGTGCTCTTTTGCAACTTTTTCAACAATACCAACTACCGGACAGGCATCTGCATCAACAAAAATCTGCATATCTTCTCCTTTAATTAGACATAAATGGCGTACGAACCTCGATGAGATTGCCACTCGGATCATACAGCCTTACAAGTTTCTGGCCACCTGCAATTTCTGTTAGTTCAGTGGCATATCGGACGAAATACTTACCAGATTCATATTTTGCAAGCAATCCATCTATATCAAATTCCTCAAAATACAGTTCCATCCTATTATTGAATGGTGTAGAAATCTCATCCAACGTCTTTCCCCATAAACCGGCGTCCTGCAAAACAAGACCTTCCGATAAGATCACATTCCCTTCATTCTGAAGAATCACCTGCAGTCCAAATAAGTCCTTATAAAACTCTATGGATTTTTCTATATCATCTACTACAATTAGTACATTTTTTAACATGTCAGACACCTCACAATCCACTTTGTTACTTCTACTGTAAATAATACTTATGATTACTTCTCTACATACCGTCTTCGATAATATTCCATCGTACGATACTCAATAATATCTTTCATCTGCTTCTTAAAAGCATCAACTTTAATTACATCTGCCAATTCATCTCGAATTCCCAGTGCATAGCCATCCTTATCTATAAAAAAACCTTTACCAGAAGTTTTTAAAAACTTAATCGGCATGCTTTTGGCTTTGCTTAAATGCTGTTTGTCTGTTATCTTTCGATACTCCTCATAAGAAGTTACTTGTGGAAAATCTTTCCAGTTCGTGCCGCGATTAAAAAATCTTTTCCAACTTTCCACCACTTCATCCTCCTGACAAATAATGTATTCATAAGATTTCGCATCAAAAAAACCATCAAACTCCATTTCATACGAAAAAATCCAAAACCTGCCTTTTTCAAGTTCGTCCACATCTTTTTCTTTAATTGTTGCATAAAACAGGTCTTCATAATTTTCTGTGTTCAAAGCTCTTAAATAATCGATTGCAAAATGAATCCAAGCACCTGCTGGTTTAAAAAATACTGCCTCTTTGTTTGCATATGCAGCATCACCATCAAAATCTATAAGTAAATCGCCACCACTATCAACAAGAGCCTGCAATTCTTCTCCACGTTTTCCAAGGTTCATTCTTTTAATATAAGAACGTATCCTTTCACAAATATCTTTTGATACGTGAATAATACCAGATGTCTCTGAGATTATTTTCAACGAGCAACCATTCTCTTTTTTCAAAAAAGAATATGTAAATAATAACGACTCTCGAGGCGATACCCTGCTTTTCTTAATATCAGCCTCAAACTCATCTCTAAAACCCTTGTCATTTACCAATTCATACCATAGCTTCGTCAAACTCCTCTCGTGTCTGCTTTGCCTTTTCAATTCTCTGTTCTATTTCTTTTTCTCGTTTTAGAAGCTCTGCCTCCGTAAATTCTTTGGTAATAATAAGTTCATTTATCTTCGCCAAGCCCTGAGCAATAATTGGTTCCATTTCACCAACTAAATCTGTTGCTGCAGCTATTCTAGACAGTAGAATTCGATTTATAACTACGTCTATTGTATTTTCTATGCACAGATTTTCGATGATAATTTTATCGGATTTCTGCCTCATACGATCTATACCATGATACTGTATCTGGTCCATACAAAGCTCTGTATTCCTTGGTAACAGCAACCACATCCAATCGAATGTCTTTGGTTAAACCCGTCAATTCATGTTCTTCAACACTTGCAAGTCCAATTCTTTCCAGATATTCATGATATTCAGCTGCAAAGCGAATGCACAGTTCTTCTTCCGCCTGCTGTATTTCTTCCTCCTGATCCATTATGAATGTGACGTCACCAATGCTATAATGCCACCAATGATCAACAATGGAAAAGCAATGTACATCAGTCCACCTATAACCATACCAATCAATATCACCGGAAAGAAAATAACTGTACAAAGTAGTTTCATAATTCCCCAGGATGCTCTTAACCCAAAAACAAAAAATTTTCCAACAAACCAAATTATACAAATTGTAAATAATAACGATAACATTTTTTACTCCTTCTAAAACTCATTCTGACATGTGTCTTTCATTTTTTCTGTTCTTTTTCTGATAAATATTCAGATGTGTTCTTTATACCAAGCTTATTACTGAATGCCGGATTTTTCTCCATCTTTTCTATTATCCGGATTAATCGAATTCTCTGTGCTGCTTCCATCTGATCACCCCATTTATATTCTGCTTTTTTGTTGATATTGTCACTATAACAAATTTATTTTTCATAATACACATCCACCATGAGGAATTGCATCTTTATATTTCTCGAATTTTGAGAATTCTGTCTTTATATTTCTCTGCACGAATTGTTTTCTATCTATGCTGACTCTTTTATAATAAGCATATACGAGCAACATCATAAATTATTATTAAAAGGGAGATTATGCTATGCGAATTGAAAACTTACAAAATGAAAACAGAAAATATGCGAAAAGTATCGGAAACTTCCATGTGCTTGAATATGTGCAGGATGCCAGCGTTTCACCTATGAATGCAATGAATGAGTATTTCATGAGTAAAATGAATGTCAGAAGAAGACAGGTTGTTATTGATATTGATAAAGACCATTCAGCTATTATCCAGGCTGGTGCCATGCAGTGGATGGGTGGTAATGTACAAGCCACATCTGGTGTAAAGGGTATCGGGGATTTCCTTGGAAAGGCACTCAAGGGTGCAGTTACAAAAGAAACCGCAGTTAAACCGGAATATGTTGGTGAAGGCTGCCTGGTATTAGAGCCAACATACAAATATATTATCCTTGCAGACATTGGCAAATGGGGACCAGCCGGAATGACAATTGAAGATGGCATGTTCCTGGCTTGTGATGCAAATGTAAAAAGTAAAGTTGTAGCCAGAAAGAACCTTTCATCAGCAGTATTAGGTAACGAAGGTCTGTTTAATCTGAGTTTGCATGGAAATGGTGTAGCTGCACTGGAGTCTAATGTTCCCGAAGATGAATTAATTGAAGTCATATTGGAAAATGATGAACTGAAAATTGATGGAAACCTTGCTGTATGCTGGTCATCAAATCTTGAATTTACCGTAGAAAGATCTACAAAAACACTTGTCGGATCTGCAGTTAGCGGAGAGGGTCTGGTAAATGTTTATCGTGGAACAGGACGAGTACTGATGTGTCCGGTCGCACCGACAGCTTCCTTATTTGAATCCACAAACACCATGGCAGCTAAAGCTGCCGCTAAATCCAGCAATACATTTGGAAAATAAGCGTAAAACACATTCTCACGTAAACAACAAACGCCGGTATAGGATTATAAAAAGTCCTGTATCGGCGTTATTTCATCTTTAACTGCTCAAAATGATAACGCGGTTTTCCTATACTCTTTTTGCCATACTCTATTGCTTCTGTGGGGCAATAACAAATACATGCCATACAGTGAGTACATTGATTCCCCCATATCGGCTTTCCGTTTTCAAGTACAATGTTATTCTTTGGGCAGTTTTTAACACATTGACCGCATCCGATACAAGTATCATCTGTCTGAAATGCAGTAGCTTTCACGAAGAACTGATAAAAAATAGGATTTACCGGACCACTCATAAAACGGTCGTAGAGATTGTTTCGTGGTACAGGGAAAGGTTGTTCTGCTTTAATACAGGCAATGGTATCCACAATAGTAGGCTCAGCATTTTTTACAATTTTTCTTGCTTCCTCTGCTTGGGGTGCATCGAACATGGCAATATAGTTTTCCGGCATAAGAATTTGAGATGTACCCATATAACATAAGTGCTTTCGCTCAGCAAGACTACTATTATATTTTGACGCATTGCCAATTTCACTACCGCAGTTCATAACAAACCAAATACGTTTTGCAGAAAGCAATTTCGTTTTTGAAAGCCAATCCGACACAATTCGGGGAATACGCCACGCATAAGTCGGAGTTACAACGATTACATTCTCACCTGTTTTTACTGGCGAATAATCTGCTGCCTTGATTTTTGCATTCACATCTACAATCTCATCCTCCAATTCAGCTGCAATTTTTTTCGCTATATAACGGCTGTTGCCGGTTCCTGAAAAGCACAAAATCATGATAAAATCACCAACTTCCGATTGTCGAAACAACTATTACAAAAATCTACTTTTCAATATCATCTTCATATTCTTTTAGTTGCGTGTGCCAATTATTTTTATCCTTATCTGTTATTTGTCTAATTACATGGCACGGATTACCTCCTGCAACAACATGGCTTGGAATGTCTTTTACCACAACTGAACCAGAAGCAATGACTACATCACTTCCAATTGTGACACCGGGATTAATTACAACATTTCCACCGATCCAGACATTATCGCCTATTGTTACAGCCTTGGCATATTCCAGTTCCAAGTTGCGTACATCCTTATCAATCGGATGACCTGCTGTATATATACTTACGTGGGGAGCCAAAAATACATTATCCCCAAACGTAACATAATTTTCATCTAATATAGTCAAATCTGTATTAGCATAAAAATGTTTTCCAAATGATATTCTATCGCCATGATCAAAATAGACCGGAGGCGTTAGTACCATATCCACAGGAGCTACTTTAAAGCATTTTTTCAATTCTTCAAAAGCACTTTTATCGTTCCAGTATTCTGATTCATTAAACTTTTTTTGAGCTGCATGAACGTTTTCAAACGAATTATCACCAACTTTATAGGGATTATATAATTTACCCTCCATCATTCTGTTCCATTCCGTTTTATTTATCATATTTAACCTCACAATTCCGCTTTTCTTAATTTTCCAAACTTGAATTTACATGTTTCTCATTGTATTGCTCGCCCTATTATAAATACAATTTATTTTCCTTCCTACCGGAACAAACCTTCTTCATTTTCAGTCCAGCGATAAAACTGACAAGCTTACTGTAATTTCTTGCTTTCTTCGGACAGACTGCTACACAGTGCATACAAGAAATGCACTTATCCTTATCGGTCATCTTCGGATTGTCCAACGGAATGGCACCTGCCGGGCATTCTTTTGCGCACAGACCGCAGGAAGTGCATTTTCCATTTGCAACAGGTTTGAGCGGAACACCACCATATTCTCGATATGGTCTGTTTCCCGGAAATGCAGGTGTCCTTTGTGCTTCGCTGTTTTGCATAATCTTTGCGGCAAATTCCAGCAATTCCTTTTCATCCTGCTGATCCGGGCGTCCGGTTCCAAATTGGTGCATCAGGGAATGCTCTGCGACAGCCTCCATTCCTGCGATACATACAAATCCTGATGCCTCCAGAACATCCTGTAGTTCCAATAGAGTATCATCAATCATACGGTTTCCAAATACTGCCACAAGAATTGCTTTCGTACCATTTGCCTTTACTTTGCGGAACATATCCGTTACAACTGATGGAATGCGTCCACCGTAAGACGATACAGCAACCAAACATAGATCCTTTTTTTCAAATTTCACCTTCATGAGTTTATTTGGTTCTTTAATTAGGTCGATTTCTTCAGCATCCAGCTTCGTCCCTTTCGCAACAATATCTGCTACTTTCTCTGTACCCCCTGTGGGGCTGAAAAATATGTTATAAAATCTCATAATGATCCTCCTACTGATTCCGATTTGTTTATTGTCCTTTTATAACGGTTGACCAATTGTTTTCAATAGTCTTTATATTCACTTCCATCTTCGAAAAGCTGACGGAACTTATTTTTCGGTGCTTGATCATGGAAGAATTGTAGAGAGCCCGCAATACGGAAAGGTATTTTACGTATTGTTCATGGATTGGGAAGATATGTATATTCGTTACAGTCTATAATGGGGACGGTGTTTATGGCTTTTTTACTGTCCCCAGTGACACCCCATTAGATATCGAAATTCTGCCTTAATATAAATCTGCACATTCAACAATACAGCTTTGCAAGCAGACTTTTGGCGGTTATTCCCTGTTACTATTACAAAATGTATATGCGTATTTTTATGTAATGCACGAATCCAAATATAAAGAACCTATTCATAACACGAACGGGAATAGAAAATCAAAAAGCGATCATTCTTCATGATGACTATACAGCGATAGCTCCTTATATTTTCGGAAATCGGAAAATAAAACTCGTTCCGATACCTTCGATACTTTCGACGTGAATGGTTCCATTGTGGAGATTTACAATCCAACGCACCATAGAAAGGCCGAGACCGGTACCGCCATTTTCTCTGGAACGGCTTTTGTCTATGCGATAGAAACGCTCCCAGATTCTGTCCAGGTGTTCCTCACTTATTCCAATACCATCATCTTTCACTTCACCGACAATCTGGTCATTTTCGACCTTCAGGATAACATGAATATGTCCATTTGTTTTTCCGTAATTGATGGCATTGGTTATTAAATTCATCATCATACGCAAAATCAATGTCTGGTCGCCGTTCATAAATAAGTCGTCCTGCTTTTGCAGGGTGATCTCAATATTTTTTTCCTGTGCTTTTGTCTGCAGTTCTTCTATTACAAGTTCGCTTAATAATCCAAAATCCAGTTTTTCCATCAGATGCTGCTCATCCTGTTCGTTTCTGGCGATCATTAACATTTCGCTTGTCAGCTTTGACATTCGTTTTGCCTGCCTTAAGATGACTGCAATCTCTTCCTTATCTTCCGCAGATAAGTTTTCATTTTCCAATAAGTACTCACACTGGGAAATGATAACAGCAACGGGAGTCCGCAGTTCATGGGATACGTCTGATGTGAATTGACGCTCCTTCTCAAATGAAAGTTCCAATCGCTCGAACATTCCGTTAAATTTTTCCGACAATTCGTATAATTCATCTTTTGCTTTTGGCAGAGACAATCGTTTGGAAAGATCTTTTCCATTGCTGATGTTTTCAACTTCATCGCAGATAAGATCCACCTGTCTCAATGCCCGCTTGATCATAAAATATCCGATGGCTCCGATCAGAATAATGAGTAATGGGAATACAATCAACAGCATTTTCTCGGATGTCTGCATGAAAAGTTCTATAGAATGTACGGAGGTAATTCCTCGTACCCACATTTCCTCATCATCACCGTAAGTGTAAACGCTGTCATATATCATCCATTTTCGATTTGATCCGGTTATCATTCGCGGTGTATTCGACTTGAGGATAGTTTCTTCTGGAAATTGGGTTGGAATCGTTCCATAAAGTAAGCGTCCGTTTCTGTCATAAATACAAAACATAATACCGTCATCGTAAAATTCGGTATCGCCTTCAAGATAAAAGGAACCATCCTGAAAATTAATATTTGAAGAGAAACCAGTCACTGCGGCACTGATTTCTTCTTCTGTCGCAGAAATTCCAACCTTATCCACAAAAAGAAGGACGAGAACTAAAATAGTCCCAAGAACTACGGCAATGATTCCGGTGTACCATAGTGTAATTTTTTTCTTGATCGTCAGCTGTTTCATTCGTTTTCCCTCATTACATATCCGACACCGCGAACAGTGTGGATGAGTTTTTGTTCATATTGTGCATCGATTTTTTTTCGCAAATAGCGAATGTATACGTCGATCACATTGGAACCACCTTCAAAATCAAAGTCCCACGCATTCTGTTCAATCTGCTGTCTTGTCATTACGATATTTTTGTTGCGCATAAGACATTCCAGAACCATAAATTCTTTTGCAGAAAGATCAATTTCATTTCCGGCTCTTGTAACCTTTCTTGTGTCACGATCCAGAATAAGATCTGCTATTTTTAGTTGATTGGATGTAAATTGTGGCTTTCTACGCATCATGACACGGATTCTTGCAAGCAGTTCTTCAAATGCAAATGGTTTGATCAGGTAATCATCGGCACCAAGATCCAGTCCTTTGACACGGTCTTCAATGCTGTCTTTTGCTGTCAGTAACAGAACCGGTGTATCATCTTCTCGTTGCCTTAATTCTCTTAAGATTTCATATCCGTCCTTTCCCGGCAACATGATATCAAGAATAATACCATCGTAGGAAGTCATATCGATATAATCCATCGCTTCCAGACCATCCCCACAGGCATCTACACTGTAATGTTCCTTGACAAGCCTTTTTTTGACAATATTTCTTAAATCATTCTCGTCTTCTACAATCAGTAATCTCATAATGTAATTATTATAATACCAATCATTTTCGTGTGCTAGAGTCCTTTTTTTCATTTTTTGAAATTACTATTTGTTTTAATCTTTTTTTAATCTTCCCCCTATATGATACATATAACAGCAAAAACCAAACACCCAAGAGCCGAAAGGAGAACACGTTATGAAAAAAATATTAGTAGTTTTATTATCTCTCACATTAATATTTGCTTTTACAGGATGCACTTCATCCAATAATGGAGCAGCAGAAGATATAGAAATTAAGACACAGAAAGTTGTAACATCAAATACAGATGACGATGATGATAACATCAGTAACACAGAAAACGCAGTAGAGAATGTGAACGAAAAGGATTATGATTTCTCTTCTTATGAAAACGATATCCGTAATATAACAAAAAGTGTAAACAATGCAAAAACATCTACAAATGCATCTGAGAATCACGAACAATTCTACGCTTTGAAAAAACAGGTAGACGCAGTTGATGACGAACTGGATAAACTTGATGATGAATTTGAGTATGCTTACCAGATGAAAGAGATTAGCTTCGAGATATACAAAGCGAGAGAACGTGCGATTGAAAAACTGGAAGATGAACTGGAATTAGCAGAAGAAGCACTGGAAAATAAATACGGAATTGATGATTAATTCCATATCCACTTCTTCAGAAACCATATCTGTCAGGGAATAACCAGAATCGCCCGGCACAGATTTTATATCACCTTCTTGAATTTTACTTGGAATGGATGCTTGCGAAATGCTTTGAGTCGTTCTACTATGGTTTCGCCTTTCCAGTTACTTTTTATCTTTTCAATTACGCCGGAGTAAACAAATTAATTCGATTACTAACACAAGTGATAGTGGCACCATATGAATAATCGGGTATTATGAATATAACATAATGAATAGAATATTCTTACCGGGGAGGCGAAAAAATATGGATAAAAAAAGAATGAAAAATGGGAAATTGTAGGCGTATATCTGTTATTTATTATTGGATTGGTTGGATGCATCTTCTGCATATTCAATGAAATTAATAAACAAAAAGAGTTTGAAAATTCTACTGATATTCGAAGTGTGAGTGCAGTTATTACTCAAGCAAAAGAAGATAAAGAGTCTAGCAGGATAATAAAATATGATGTTAACTATTCATATGAAGTTGAAGGGGAAACTTATAAAGGAAGAGGCACCGTTTATCACAGAGTTAAAATAGGAGATGAAGACACTATAACTGTTTATCGAACTTCAAAGGGTAAATATAAAATAGAACCAATAGACAGTCCAATCGAGATTCTTATAGCTACTATAGGCGCTGTGCTTTGTATATTTATTCTGGTAGCTATGACGGTTGGCAGAATATTGGAAAAACGAGATAAAGAGAAGAACGAAGAATCGGATAATAAGATAATAAAGGGAAGAAGTCAAAGAGAAAATAGTAAATGACTAAGAGAAGAGGATGTAGAAATTGGGGAGATTATCCGGGGCGGACAGTCTCCCTAATTATCATATAGTAGTTTTAATGACGGAGACATTATATTAAATACGGACATAGCCGGTGGATGGACCTGCACCGACCTTATTATCAATCACCGCCTTAATTCTATCCGGCTTGGAAAGATTATGGTACTTCAAATGTTCTACACGGCTTTCAAATTCATTGTATGCTTTCAGCATAATACCTAAATAATACTTAACAAAAGGCTCATAGCTGTTTTCGCCCTCATGCCAGCCAGTAGAACTTGCTTGAAGGGCTTCATAATATGTTTCTTTTGTCTTTTCAATCAGCATTTCCATACTGACATATTTTCCAACGATGTATCCCGCCTTATAAAAAAGCAGTAAAGTGAGCAAACGGCTCATCCTACCATTTCCGTCATTGAAAGGATGGATGCACAGAAAGTCCAGAATGAACATAGGAATCAAAACCAGTTTATCAATGCGGTCAGCTTCCCATGCTTCAAGGAAACGAGCGCAAAGTTCGTCTATTGCTTCTGCAGTCT
>ERZ838118.4443-NODE-4443-length-12141-cov-3.010425_pt1 | contig 12141 bp, 10 predicted proteins | sample MGYA00519863_ERZ838118 | MGnify/ENA primary metagenome ERZ838118 (study PRJEB31850, sample SAMEA3708827) | human gut metagenome | biome: human gut; feature: human-associated habitat; material: faeces | place: China | collected 2014 ...
CGTATTTAAAGATTAGTCCTGTTCGGATGCAGATTAAGGTAATTTCCAAGAAAGCGGATATTTCAAATCATTTAGATAAGATACAGGAAGAAATAAAAACGGAGCAGGATGATCGTTGCAGGATTCTGTTAATGGACTATTATAATTTAATTCGTCGTATCGGGCTAAAAGAAGCCGTGACACGACGTTTTTTTGTTGTTTTTGAATATGAACCAATGCCGGGCGGCAGTAGGAAAAATGAAGAAAAGGATGCAGTCAATCAACTGGAGGTGGCGGAGAGAACGGCAAGGACATACCTTATGCAATGCGGCAACCGAGTGGTAGAGCATGAAGATACAAACGCTTTTATAGCAGAGGTGCTGTATATCCTTTTCAATCGCAAGAGCAGTGCAGAACTGCCGTTTTCTGCACGAGCTGCGGAAGAGATTCGCAAGCATATTACGGGAGAGGAGAATATTCCGATTTCTGCATTTATTATGCCGAAGGAGATGGATTTCAGAAGGGCGGGCTACAGCATTATTGATGGTCTGTATTATGCGAATTTTATGATTCCATCCGATGGATATAAACCGCAGGTGGCAGCAGGCTGGCTCTCATTATTGGTAAATGCAGGAGAAGGCATTGATGTTGATATTTTCCTAAATAAAGAGCCAAAGGAGAAGGTGCAATTCCAATTAGGCAGACAAATCCGTATCAATCGCTCTAAGATGAAGGAAACATCGGACACAAATACGGATTTCGACGATATGGATTCCGCAGTACGTTCCGGATATTACCTAAAGGATGGGCTGGCGAATAATCAGGATTTTTATTATATCAATACCTTGATTACGATTACCGCAGATAGTCAGGAGGAGTTGGAGTGGCGGACCAATGAGATGAAAAAATTGATGCTGTCGCAGGATTTGATTTTAAAGCCATGCTATTTCAGACAGGACTTAGCCTTTGCATCGGTATTGCCGTTTAATAAGCTGCATAAAGGTCTGCATGAGCTATCAAAAAGGAATGTACTGACAACAGGTGCAGCAAGCTGTTTTCCCTATGTAAGCTTTGAAATGAGTGATGATAACGGCATTTTACTGTGCGTGAATAAGTATAATAACTCCCTGATTAGTATTTACGGGATTCCGGCAGTTGTAATCCATGGAGATAGCATAACGGTCGAAGAATGGTCAAGATGGTACACCCCTGCATATGTGTGGGGCGGCTGGGTTTTTAAGCAGCCGATGGGAATTACAACAGAGGTATCAGAGGATGATTTTAAACTTCAGCGTTTTATCCTCAGCCTGCTGGAAGAGGATAAGGAAAAGAAGCTGGAGGAGCTTTTGGCGACTGTGTAAGCTAATGGGAAGAATTACGGAGAGGGAATGAAGGGTATTGTTTCCTCTTCGATTTTTTTTATTTTAATTAAGGAGGCATTAGAATGGATTATTATAAAAAAATGGCACAGCCTAAAATGGATTTTAGCGTATTCAAACCAAAACGGAGCAAAAGGGCGGAGGAACAGGAAAGCTCGGCAGAGAATACAGCGAAGTCGATTCCGAATCCGAAAGCTGTAAAGGAACAAGAGACGCCTGTGCAGGAACCAAAAGCAAAGCAATCACAGGAAGATATTCCGGTATCATCTGAAACTAAAAAAGAACGGAAATCAGAATTGACTGCGTTGGAGCTTCAGGTGGACCGGTCTATGTCTGAGCAAAAAGAGAGCGAAGAAAGCGGAAAGGTTATTCGGTTTCGGGTGCCGGAAAATCGAAACGAGGAGGCAGCACTGAAGCTGGAGGCGGAGTTGGAAATGGCAAAAAGCAATCTTCTGCCGGTGTTCCCTATTGTAAGATACCTGAAAAAGAAATGCCTGAATGATGAAGCCTTTGCAGAATTAGTCATGGACGAGAGAAAAACATTGGATAAATGCTTTTCTTATGTGACGGATGAAGTGAAAAAAGCGTTAAACAGCAATACCGGTTGGTTGGATGATAATGAGGTTTATGCGTATGCGGAGACCTATTTTTTGACGGATAAAGCAGTATTTGAACGGATAGCGGCCGAAAAAGCGGCGGCGGGGAAGAAACGTCAGGAAGATGTAGCGAAAAAACGAAAGGAGCAGGAGGAAAAGCGGAAGAATGCCGTAAAGGAGAGAAGAAAGACCACACAAAAGAGACCCGTTCCACAGGAACCGAAAACGGAAAATGCGGAAGAATCCAAGATGCAGGAACAGCTCTGCTTGAATGTATAACGAGGGGGGAGAAATTATGGCACAGAAAAAGCTAAGAAAACCGGCATTAAAAAAATCCCCATTGGTTCAGGCATCAAGTCAAATCGTGAGTATTGCAAAGCGTAATGAGGACATCCGATTTTACATCCATGTAGCCATAAAGAATATTGATCATCAGCGTATACTGGTGCTGCATGTATACCATAGGGAGCAGCTGATAAAAGATGATACCTCTCCCAAGTTCCGTGTTTTTCTCACAAAAACGGATTATATCTCGCAGTACTACATAGATGGAAAACCAAAATGGCTGAAAGGCAGAATGGAAACAATGATGGATTATTATAGCGCACGGATTATGACCTGTAATGATGCATCGGAAGACGCTATTCGCTCATTTCTTGGGGATGATGATTGCTTTGCATGGAGGCTGATTCAAAGGCATCAAGAGCAAATCATGTATCAGCGGTTATTGGCGAGATATAAAAAGTTGGAAAAGCAGATTGACAGAAAAATGCAGCAAATAAAACCGTTGCCAAAGGATTTTACGCAGTGGGTGGATAAAGTCGCTTTGACAGAGAGCAGATATATTTATTATCAGTATAAAAAACGGAAACAAATGGATGGGTATTGTACGCAATGTGAGCAGCCGGTTAAGGTCAGTAGTGTAAAGCATCGTTCTATGGGCTATTGCCCGCATTGTGGCACGAAGGTGCTGTTTCTGGCAGAAAGCAGAGCAAGGCATATCACGGATCATGCGGAGGTGGCTTATTTCCAGAAAACACCAAATGGATTTGTGGTGCGTTATTTTAGCGTAACCAAGAGCTATGGCGAGGACTATCGAAATCCGAAGTTAAGGCTGTTTGAGATAAAACGGGATTTCTATGAAGGCGAAGCTGTTGATTTCTACGAATGGCGTTATTTCAAAAACAGCGGTAAAGTCAGATGGTCGGATGGATGTATTTGTTATAAGAGGGAGTATGATATGGTCTATACCAAAAATCTTAAAAAGGTTTTGGCACACACACCATATCAGTATAGTGCACTGCCGGAGTATCTTACAAATGCGGGGGACCAGCACATCATACCGCATTATTATCTGCGGCAGTATTTGAGAAATCCTTTCTTAGAGAATTTGGTTAAAATGCGTATGTATCAATTGGCTTATGAATTGGTACATACCGATGATTATTTTCATTCCATCAATAAGAACGGCAGCAACATGAAGGAAATATTACAGGTGGCAAAGCAGGATATCTCACTGGTTCAAAAGCTGGATATGTCAATGAAACAGCTCCGTGTTTATCGGCGGATTCTTGCGACAGGAATGCGTATGGATGAAGCAAGCTTTTTGCGGTTTTATAATACCTATTGGAATACAGATGCGATTTATAGTGTTTTGTGATATACCACACTGCATAAAACGGAACGTTATTGCATGCAATTTGTAGAGAAAAACGTGAGCTATCGGAATGTTCTGTTGCAATGGAAGGACTACATCAGCTTTTGCGAGGAGCTGGGATATGACCTGAAAAACACCTTCGTGCTGTTCCCGAAAAATCTATGGGAAGCACATGATGAGGCATCGGCAGAGGTACTCCGTAAAAGAGAGGAGGAACGAAAGGAGCAGATTCAGCGAGAGGAACAGATGGCAAAAGCCCTCTTGCAAGAGTATCAAGAGGTATATCCATGGTCGGATGATGAATATGCCGTTATTGTACCGAAGGATTTATTCTCTATCAAAGAAGAAGGGCATGCCCTACGCCATTGTGTCGGGACCTATACGTCAAGGGTTGCAAATGGAAAGAGCATTATCCTTTTCATCCGGGATGTAAGAAAAATGGATAAGGCGTATTTTACCATGGAGGTGCAGAACGGGGAAATAATACAATGCCGTGGGTATCAAAACCAAAATATGACTGAAACGGTTGCGGCATTCGTAAATAAATATCAAAATCAAGTATTAAAACGGCTGATGTTAAAACAGGCTGTATAAAGAGGAAGTGACGGAACAATGAAGGAATATCAAAAGCAAAGAGGTGAGCCGTATGGATTCTCTTGCACGCATGAAGGAGCTGAGTGCGTATTATAAAGGACGATATGAAAAAGCGGTATCCATGGGCATTACCGAGAGCTCAAAGTATTATGCGGCTTTTCGGGAGATTTACTTACGATACCGTTCAACAGAAACAGCGGCAGAGTGTATGGAGCTTTTAGGTAAGTCTTTACAGGAAAAAGACTTCCGAAAGAATGTATATGGCACAGTGGAGCTGATTGCGAGTATTTTGTCGCTGGGAGATGCGATTCTGAATGAGGAAGGAAATGTGGAATATATCCCGAAACGGATTAAGCTGCCAAAGGAGAACCAAGATGCAGTGGAGGCGTATATGAAAGCGAAAGCGGCGATTATGCAATTGCAGAAATGGGATGATATGTCTACGGAAAGAAGGGATATTTGTGAAAGCGTGCTGGGATGTTTTTTTGATATTGTGAATTGGATGTTAATAGCAAGAGACACGGTTTATCCCGTGGGAAGAAATAGGAATTGAAATTAGGCGGACAGAAATGTCCGCTTTTTTCGTTATGCTCTCTTGGGTTATTGGTTACGGACAGTTTTTCTCAGATTTTGTCAAAATATATACCGACTACCGTTTGTGCGATTTTGTACTGATTCGACTAACAAGAAAACAAGGACGTTCATCAAAAAGAAAGAGCGTCCTTGTATTTTTGTTTGCCGTTTTTCAGTTAATTTTATAAGTTTTTTTGCGTGTTACAGATATTTCATCATAACCCGAAGCAAAACATTCATATCGATAGGCTTAGCAACATGGTCATTCATGCCTGCCTCCAGCGCACGCTGTTTGTCCTCCGCAAAGGCATTTGCCGTCATGGCGATAATCGGAATAGCTGCCTTTTCGGCATCCGCCATTCTGCGGATTTTCCTTGTGGTATCATAGCCACCCAGAATCGGCATCTGAATATCCATCAGAATCAGCTCATAATAATGCGCCGGTGCCTTTTCTAGCATTTCCATACATTTCACGCCATCCGCCGCGCGTTCCACCAGAAGCCCTTCCTCCTCCAGAAGCGCAATCGCGATTTCCGCATTCAAATCGTTATCCTCTGCAAGCAGAATCCGCTTACCGACAAGCGGCTTGCCATCCGGATGAACTTGTGCGCGCTTGGTTTGTGTGTCCTCAAAGGTCGCAATACGGCAGGGAATCCGAATCGTGAAGGTCGAGCCTTCCCCCATCCGGCTGTGTATTTTAATCTCGCCATGCATCATCTCCACCAGCTTCTTCACGATACCCATGCCAAGCCCCGTGCCTTCCACGCCGCTGACCGTAGAGGAGCGTTCTCTGGTGAAGGATTCAAAAATATGCTTCTGGAATTCCTCTGACATGCCAATCCCGTTGTCGCTGACGGAAAGCTCCTGTATACATCTGCCATCCTTCTGTGCAGGAAGCTGGCGCACGGAGCAGTGAATGGTACCGCCCTCGCCTGTATATTTAATCGCATTGCTGATTAAATTCAGAATGATTTCCGTAAAACGGGAGATATCCATATAAATATACGGATAGATGATATTTTTGGAGACAGTCAGGGTCTGGTGCTTCTTTTCAATCTCCGCGCTGACCATGTGCAGGCAGTCATCCAGAACCGATTCTGCTTCAGCCGCGCTTTCCTCCAGCACCACATTGCCCGTTTCAATCCTCGATAATTCCAGTACGTTATCCAGTATGGACAGCATTTTCTGTCCGCAGATGCCGATTTTTTCCAAATAGCTTCGCAGCAGCTCCTTTTTGTCCAGATTTCTGTCCGCCAACTCGGCATAGCCGATAATCGCATTCATGGGTGTGCGGATATCGTGGCTCACATTGAACAGAAACACCGATTTTGCTTCATTGGCTGCATCCGCCGCCTCAACCGCCTTTTGCAGCTGCTCCTGCTGCTCCTCGCTTTTCTCTCTACTTTTTTGTATCATGCAATACGCACCTAGAGCAAATAGCACCAAAACAATGGCCGCAACCATAGCCATTTTCACCGCCACACGATTGCTTTGCTCCACCAGCTTATAGGTATGCTCCATATCCATTTCCATGCAAATCGCACCGATAACCTCGCCGGTATCCTCGCGCACCGGATAGCAGGCTGTGAAAATATGCCCCCAGGTGGTGTCCACGATTTCCTGCGAATAAACGGTTTCTCCTGCAAGCGCCGCTTCGATATACGGAACCACCTCTTTTTCTATGTACGTTCCGGGGTAGGCAAAATCCTTTGCATCCAAATCCAGCCCGTCAATCAGATAAACCGGTCTGCCGTCCGCCCCCATCTTCGCTGTATAAAGATAGCGGGTGGGATTCAGCTTTCGCAGCTCGCACAGCTCCTTTTGCAGCCTCTGATAGCGTTCTGACTGCATATCCGCAATCGTAGAAATATTTTTGTAATCCTCTTCGGTTAATTTATGCAGTACCAGCTTATGAATGGCATCGGCGCACTGCGTATTCCATTCTACAGCCGATTCCAGTGTATTTTCGCTGTAATTTCTCTGCAAAATAAAGGTATATGCAGAAACGAGGAATACCGTAAGCAGGAATAAAAATACGATAACAGCCCTTAGCCTGTGTGTTTTGCTTCCGTTTATCTCTACTGTTTCTTTTTCCAAAGGCTGCGGCTGTTCTTCCATCCTCATTCCCCCCTTATCGTGTTTCAATCCATCAAAATCCTGAACATCTTCTTCATTTTAACACGCATGATTTCAGAAAACAAGAGAAGTCTCTGCTGATTTCGACAAAATATTATAATCCCTGCCTGCTGCAAATATAAAAAAGTCCTGTACCCTTTCGGATACAGGACGAATTTTACTGTATAAGATTACAGATTTTTTGCATATTCATAGCCCAGCTCAAATGCTTTTTTGTTGTTGGGGATGAATTTTGCTTTGCCGCCTTCAAAAACATGTGCAAATGTTTCATCCAGACCTGCAATATCAATTGCGCCTGTTGCGTAAACAACTGCACCCAGCATAACCAGGTTAGCCAGCTTGGAGCCGCCGAAGTTGTCTGTTGCAATTTTGTTTGCGGGAACAGCGTATACCTTAACGCCATTCTTTACAGCGCCAACGGTGCAAAGGTCAGCATTCACAACCAGAGCGCCGCCTTCCTTTACAACGCCTACAAATTTATCCAGAGAAGGCTGGTTCAGTGCTACGATACAGTCTGCATCCTTTGTAACAACGGGAGAACCAACATTTTCGTCGGAAATGATTACGTTTACGTTTGCAGTACCGCCACGCATTTCGGGACCGTAAGAAGGACACCAAGAAACTTCTTTGCCTTCCAGCATGCCAGCATAAGCCATAATTTTACCCATCAGCAGAGAGCCCTGGCCGCCGAAACCTGCGATGATAGAAGAAAATGTACTCATAATTATTTGCCCTCCTCTACTGTGATATCTTTATATACGCCCAGAGGATAGTAAGGAATCATTTTTTCTCTTACAAATTCCATAGCTTTTACGGGTGTCAGACCCCAGTTTGTAGGGCAGGAAGCTACAACCTCGATGAAGGTGAAGCCCAGACCCTGTTTCTGGATTTCAAATGCTTTTCTGATTGCTTTCTTCGCAGCTGCTACCTGTGCAGGTGTGGAAATGGATACTCTTTCGATGTATGCGGGACCTGTCAGGGATGCCAGCATTTCGGAAACGCGCAGAGGGTTACCGTTTACCTTGGGGTCACGACCGTTCTGAGCTGTTGTTGCCTTCATGCCGGGCAGAGTTGTGGGAGCCATCTGGCCACCTGTCATGCCGTAGATACCGTTGTTGATGAAGATTGTTGTAATCTTTTCACCACGCGCTGCTGCATGAACGATTTCACATGTACCGATGGAAGCAAGGTCACCATCGCCCTGATATGTAAATACTGTCTGTTCGGGGTGTACTCTCTTGATACCTGTTGCTGTTGCGGGAGCACGACCATGCGCACACTGGATTGCGTCAATGTTGAAGTAGTTGTTTGCAAATACTGCACAACCTACGGGAACTGCAACGATGGAGTTGCCCAGCTCGCCCATTTCTTCCAGAACTTCTGCTACCAGTCTGTGTACGATACCGTGTGCACAACCGGGACAATAATGCAATTTCGCGTCTGTTAAACCTTTTGTTTTTTCAAATACAACTGCCATTATTTGTCACCTCCCATAACTTCTTTACCAAATTCAACAATTTCATCTACAGTAGGTACGTTACCGCCTGTTCTGCCGTGGAATGCAACCTTGTTTCTATCGTTACAAGCGTATGCAACGTCGGGAACCATCTGGCCCATGGACATTTCCACATCCAGGAACTTTTTGATTTTATCATTGAATTTATCGAATGCCTTCTGAGGGAAGGGCCACAGTGTTTTAGGTCTGATCATACCTACTTTGTAGCCTTCTGCTCTCAGATAGCCGATTGCTGTTCTAACAACTCTGGAAGCTGTACCGTAGGAAACGAATGCATATTCCGCATCATCCATCTTGTATTCTTCCCAAGCCTGTTCGTTCTTCACAACCTCATCATATACCTTGAAGTGATCATGGTTCCATGCTTCACATTCATCGGGTTCGATAACCAGGTTTTTGATGTTGCTTCTTTCTGCGCCGTAGTGACCTACCAGAGCCCATGTTTTTTCGGGCAGGTTGGGTCTGGGAACGTAGTTGAATTCAACGGGTTCCATCATCTGACCAATCAGACCGTCAGCCAGAATGATAACGGGCAGAAGATACTGGTCAGCGATATCGAATGCTTCCATAACCATGTTAACAGCTTCCTGTACGGATGCGGGAGCCAGAACTACGTTGTGGTAGTCACCGTTTGCGCCACCCTTTACTGTCATGTTATAGTCAGCCTGACCGGGCTGAATGGTACCAAGGCCCGGGCCACCACGCATCATGTTGATGATAACTGCGGGCAGACCTGCGTTACTGATGTAACCGATACCTTCCTGCTTCAGTGCAATACCGGGGGAAGAAGAGCTTGTCAGCACTCTTGCGCCTGCTGCTGCTGCACCGTAAACCATGTTAATTGCTGCCACCTCGGATTCAGCCTGCACGAATGTGCCGCCTACCTTGGGTAATTCAACAGATAAATATTCAGGTACTTCGGACTGAGGAGTGATGGGGTAGCCAAAGAAATATCTGCAACCCGCCTCAATAGCCGCTTTACCAACTGCTTCGTTGCCTTTCATCAAAACTTTTGCCATTGAAAATTCCTCCTCTCTTAGTCCAGTCTTTCTACTACAATCGCACAATCAGGGCACATCTTTGCGCAGCTTGTGCAAGCGATACAATCTTCGTTAATCATTTCTGCGGGATTGTAACCTGCGGGATTGATTTTTGTTGTAGAAAGAGCAAGTACGCTCTTAGGACAAACAGATACACAAAGGCCGCAACCCTTACAAATCACTTCATTGATCGTTACTTTACCTTTTGCCATTCAAAATACACCTCCATAAATATTTGAATTTACATCCAGGTCTTTCTCATATTAAACTCCATAGGGAAAAGCTCCCCAGAAAGTCCTTCTGGTATTTCCTCTGTCATTACATCCTTGACATAGGAAACATACTTCACAGGAACCCCTGTGCGTTTTGTTACCTCCTTCAATACTTCGTCCCCATGGAGCAAACATTCCGCCGTTGTCTCTCTAACAAGGTTCGTGTTATTGATGAAGCCTGTCACCTTCAGCCCAGCCGCATATTCCAGATTTTCCATCTGCTCGATAATACCCTCAGGTGTAGAGGTATTCGGGCGGTAGGCATTGACTACCATAAAAAAGTCTGCTTCCGCATGATCCAAAAGAGGTTTGATTCTGCCCAGCACCAGTGTGCCGACATCGTTGCCGCCAAGGTCTACCACATACTGATATTCCTTATTGATGACAGGCATCGTCATCGCGCCGGAAACCGCAGGAACATCCGCAACTGCCGTATCCAAGTTGGATGCAATTACCTGAATTCCTTTTTCTTCCAGCTCTTCTTTTTTCTCTCTGGAGCGGAAATAAACATTTACAATATCCAAATCGGCAATGGCTACCCTTCCGTCTACGCTCTCGCGCAGCTTCTTGACATAATTGACTGCAAATTCAGTCTTGCCGCTGCCGTAGTGACCTGTGATAATTCTGATTCTTCTGTCGTCAGCTACCATCGTTTTCGCCTCCAAACCATTTCGGGTTTCTCTCACAATACCTTTATGCAAAATTTCCAATAAATGTATTTCAAAAGTGCCATTCTATGAAAATTTAATAAATTATGCTTTTATCAAGAAAATATTTTAGATATTTTTTTGTTGTTTTTCTCTTACCTCGGTCTCATTATAACGCAACTTTTTCTCAGTTGCAAGAAAATTCACAGGTTTTTTACTTCGTATTTAAAAAAATACATAATTTTTGACATATAAACCGTCAAAAATATATTGTATCCAAACTATCATTTGTAAAAAAGTTATACTTTTCAATGATTTTATCTATAATTTTTGCATTTATTCGATACTTGTCATACAAATAATATCGTTCTTTGTCTGTCAAAAAAGTGTCGATAAGCGCGAAAAAACCACGTTTCTTCAAAAATACATTTAAAAAAACGTGGTTTCTTTTTTATTTTGCTCTTAACTTGTCATACAATAAGCTTATATGTTGAAAAGCAGCTCCCCATAGGTCGGGAGAGGCCAGCTGTTTTCATCCACCAGCAGCTCCAGTCGGTCGGCAGGCTCCCGCAGCTCCTTCATTGCTTTGAATACATGGTCACGATAGAAGAATGCCTGTGTTTTATTATCCTCCTGCAATGCCCCTGCGCGCTCGGTTTCTTCTTCAAGAACCTTCAGCTTTTCGTGGAGCAACTTCAGATTTTCATTGATATCCTGCAAAATTTCTTCCTGTGCGGTGGTATCCATGCCGACAGCCTTCATGGCGATAATCGTCTGCGCAACCTCCCCTGCGTATTTCACAACCGCAGGACGAATCTGCTTGGATGCCATGTCAATCATGGTTTTTGCTTCAATGTTAATCTGCTTGATATAGGCCTCATAGCGGATTTCCGCTCTTGCCTGCAATTCGATGCTGCTCAGAACGCCGTGCTTGCCGAACAGCTCAACCACCTTATCATCCAGAAATGCCTGTACCGCATCCACGGAATTGGTGATATTTGGCAGCCCTCTGCGTGTCGCCTCCTCCAGCCATTCCTCAGAATAGCCATTGCCGTCAAAAATGACTCTTTTATGCTCCACATAGGTTCTGCGTACCAGCTCATGCACTGCCGCATTGAAATCCTCTGCCTGCTCCAGCTCATCCGCAAATTTCTGCAGCTCCTCTGCCACAATCGTGTTCAGGGAGAAATTCGGACCGGAAATAGATGCAGAGGAAGGCGGCATACGGAATTCAAATTTATTCCCTGTAAAGGCGAAGGGAGAGGTTCTGTTTCTGTCCGTTGCGTCCTTTTTCAGTGCGGGCAGCGTGTTTACACCAACTCTCATTCTGCCGCCCTGCAGGCTGCTCGTTGCTTCGCCATGCTCAATCTGGTCGAAAATATCCTGCAGCTGATCGCCAAGAAAGATGGAAATGATTGCCGGCGGTGCCTCCTGCGAGCCGAGACGATGATCGTTGCCGGGGTTGGCTGCAGAAAGGCGCAGCAGCTCAGGGTATTCATCCACGCCCTTGATAATCGCGCACAGAAATACAAGGAACTGTGCGTTTTCATGCGGTGTTTTCCCCGGATCAAGCAGATTCTGCCCATCATCCGTGCTCAGAGACCAGTTTACATGCTTGCCGCTGCCGTTCACGCCTGCGAAGGGCTTTTCGTGCAGCAGGCAGGTCATATCATGGTGTCCGGAAATTCGCTTCATTGCCTCCATAATCAGCTGATTATGGTCTGTCGCCTTGTTGCAGTCCTCAAAAATCGG
>ERZ838118.4451-NODE-4451-length-12122-cov-3.967763_pt1 | contig 12122 bp, 9 predicted proteins | sample MGYA00519863_ERZ838118 | MGnify/ENA primary metagenome ERZ838118 (study PRJEB31850, sample SAMEA3708827) | human gut metagenome | biome: human gut; feature: human-associated habitat; material: faeces | place: China | collected 2014 ...
GAACCACCAGACTGATGTCTCTTGTTGCAGCCGGGAACTTGGCAATGCCTTCGTACTTCTTGTCAAAGGATACAAATTCCATCACTGCCGGCATATCGACAACAGCAATATAGGTGCGCTCTTTCATACCGTAGTTTGCACATACCTTCGGGTGTACCTCACCTAAATATCCAATGACCTTATCCTGATAAAGGACATTTGCCTGACGACCCGGATGTAAGAAGTTCTGACCGGATGCCGGATCATAGGTCAGTTTTGCATCCATGCCAAGTTGTGAAGTGATCTCCTCAATGACCCCCTTCATGGTAAAGAAATCACCCTCTCCATACATACCAAGTGTCAACTGCATTCTTTCTTCCGGCAGTTCAGTAAGTGGCAACTGCTTTGGCAGATAGATATTTCCCATTTCAAACAAGCGCACGTCCTTATTACGACGGTTTGCATTGGTTGCCAAAGATGTCATCATACCATTCAAAGGAAGGGTACGCATGATGCTAAAGTCCTCTCCCAAAGGATTGGAGATCACGATCGCCTGACGCAGTACATCATCCTTGTCCAGAAGGAGTTTGTCAAATACCTTTGGACTTTCAAAGGAGTAGGTCATGCCCTGTGAGAAACCACAGAACTGTGCAACATTGCGCACGATCTTTTCTACCTTTAACTTTTCAGAAAGACGACCGGTGGTTGCCTCTCCGCTTGGCAGTGAAGTCGGGATCCTGTCATAGCCATAGAAACGGGCAACTTCTTCTGCAAGGTCAGCATAACTTTCCAGATCCTGTCTCCATGACGGCACCAATACCTCATTGGTCTTTTCGTCATAGCCTAAGTCCAGACGCTTGAAGTATTCCAGCATGTCTTCCGGTGAAATATCGGTTCCCAGCATATGGTTGTATTTATCCGGTTCAAACGGCAAACGTCTGCCTTCCATCTTCTTTGTATAAATATCGATGGCACCGCCAACGACCTGACCTGCGCCCAATTCTTCTACCAACTGGCAGGCACGATCCATAGCATCCATGGCATTGTTTGGATCCAGTCCCTTTTCAAACTTGCCGGATGCGTCGGTACGCAGTCCCACACGCTTGGAAGAAAGACGGATATTGGTTCCGTCAAAACATGCTGCCTCAAATAACATGGTCGAAACATTGTCTGTGATCATGGAATTTTCACCACCCATGATACCGGCAATGCCAATGGCTTTCTTGCCGTCACAGATCATCAGTACATTTTCATCTACATTTCTTTCCTGTCCGTCCAAAGTCACGAAAGTCTCACCTGCATTGGCACGGCGAACCCGGATCTCATGCCCTTCGATCGTATCCATATCATAGGCATGCATTGGCTGACCGTACTCTTCCATCACATAGTTGGTGATATCGACAATATTGTTGATCGGACGGATGCCCTGTGCGCGCAGGCGTTTCTGCATCCATTCCGGTGAAGGAGCGATCTTGATATTCTTTACCACTCTTGCCGTATAACGTGGGCAGAGATCTGTCGCCTCTACAGACACCTTGATATAATCGTTGACATCCTCGTCATTTCCTGTCTTTGTAACAACCTGTGGTACAAATTCTTTTTTAAAGGTTGCTGCTGCTTCTCTTGCAATGCCAAGAACAGCAAAGCAGTCTACACGGTTGGATGTGATCTCATATTCTACAACGGCATCATCCAGTCCCAATACCTTGACAGCATCGGCTCCCACCTGGGTATCCTCCGGGAAAATATAAATGCCGTATTCCGGTGCATCCGGGAACATATTGCGGTCTGAACCCAGTTCTTCGATCGAACACATCATACCGTTTGATTCTACGCCACGCAATTTGCCCTTCTTGATCTTGATGCCGCCCTCGGTCTTTTCACCGTCATGACCGCCGGCAACACGTCCGCCATCTAAGACAACCGGCACCTTTGCACCTTCATATACATTTGGTGCACCGGTCACGATCTGGATGGTCTCGCTTCCTACATTGACCTGACAGATGACTAGTTTGTCTGCATCCGGGTGCTTTTCGATCTTTTCGATCTGTCCGACTACGATCTTTTCCAGATCCTTGTCCATACATTCATAAAATTCTACTTTGGAGCCTGACAAAGTCATAGCATCCATAAATTCCTGAGGCGTTGCTTCCAGCCCCGGTACTAAATCTTTAATCCAATTTAATGATGTTCTCATGCTATTTCTTCCTCCTACTCCTAGAACTGCTTCAAGAAACGATCGTCGTTCTCATACAAGAGTCTCATGTCGTCAATTTCGTACTTCAAAAGTGTGATTCGCTCCAAGCCAAGTCCGAAAGCAAATCCCTGATATTCATTCGGGTCGATACCGCTCATCTTGAGTACCTTTGGATGTACCATGCCACAGCCTAAGATCTCGATCCAGCCCTCGCCCTTACAGAAACGACAGCCCTTACCGCCGCACTTAAAGCAGGAAACGTCCATCTCTGCACTCGGCTCGGTAAATGGGAAATGATGCGGACGGAACTTAACCTTGGTGTCCGCGCCAAACAACTGCTTAACGAACTCCTGCAAAGTTCCCTTTAAGTCTGCAAAAGTAATGTTTTTATCGATAACCATCCCCTCGATCTGATGGAAGGATGGAGAATGGGTCGCATCTACTTCATCGGAACGAAAAACTCTTCCCGGTGCGATCATACGGATCGGCAGTTTGCCCTTTTCCATGACGCGCACCTGTACCGGTGAGGTCTGGGTACGAAGCAAAATGTCCTTATTGATATAGAAGGTATCCTGTTCATCCTTGGCAGGGTGATTTGCCGGGATATTCAAGGCTTCAAAGTTGTAGTAATCATATTCTACTTCCGGTCCTTCTACGACTTCATAGCCCATACCAACGAAAATATCTTCTACTTCCTGTAATACATTGGTGTTTGGATGTAAATGTCCGATCTTTGCCTTCTTTGCCGGAAGGGTCACATCGATGACTTCGGATTTGAGACGGTGATCTAACTCTGCCTCTTCCATGCGCTCTTTTGCCTCAGCGAGTTTCTCCTCGATGGCACTTCTGGTCTCATTTACCAATTGTCCTACTGCCGGTCTGTCTTCCGGCTTCACATCTTTCATGGACTTTAATACAGCGGTCAGTTCACCCTTTTTTCCAAGCACTGCCACACGCACATCGTTAAGTGCAGACATTTCTTCTGCTGCATCAATCTGTTCCATGGCTCTCTTTGTGATTTCCTGTAACTTATCTTTCATTTCTATCTCCTTTTCTTTATTTTCTCTTCAAAAAGTCCTTTTAGCACGAAGTGCCTTTTGTGATAGGGAATGTATCAGATTTCTATGACACAAAAAAGCGGAGGCTTCATCCCGATAGGGACGAAATCACTCCGCGTTACCACCCTGATTCCAGATTTCTCTGACACTCATATGCTTAACGTGCACTATCCGTCGCGACTTACTTCTTTCAGTCACGCAGCTCCTGCGGGAAATTCACCTGCCACCTTACCTTAGACGGGCTTTCAGCCGATGACCCATCCTCTCTGAAAAAAGTATGACATGCTACTGTGCGCATTCAAAGCCTTTAACATCTGACATTCTAGCATAGCCTGAAAAAAACATCAAGATTTATTTCTCAAGCGAAAGGCTTTCCATTTATCCTGTATTTTTCTCATCTGCTTGCGCATAAATCTCCCCAGCACTTCGGCAAAGAAAACATTCGCCTCCGCGCACATAAACATGATATACATACACGAATACAGCCAGAACATCATGAGCACGATCGTCGACATACTGCCATAAATAGAAAAACGATCGTAAAAATTCACATATAAAGATAGAAAAATCGAAAATACATACCAGATTGCTGCACAAAGAAGCGCGCCCGGGATCTGCGTATAAGCCTTGATCTTCTTATTTGGCAGGGTCGTAAAGAGCCAGACAAAAAGTCCGGTCAGTATGGCAAAGGCCACCAGCCCTCGGATCAGCGGGCGGACACTGACAATGGCTACCAGTATGCCCCAGACACCAAACGCCTGATCTAAAAGGCTCTGGATATATTCCGTAAATACCATGAGGATCAGCACGATGATAATGGCAAAAATAAATACGATCGTATAGACAATCGCCCAGAAACGAACGACAAACCAGTTTCTGGTCTCATCAATGCCATTTAAGACATTCATGCCTGCTGTCATATATTGCAGGGCCTTTCCTGCCGCCCACAGGGCAACGATCGCCGTGAGGGATATGATTCCGACCGACCGGGAATATACTTCATTTAAGATCGGCTGCAAGAGCGGTTCGATATATTTTGGCATGGCTTTACAGAGCAGGTCCGTGACATATTCCTGTGAAATATTGGTGTACTGTAATAAGGAAGTAAACACCATCAAAAAAGGAATTGCCGACATAATGATAAAAAATGCCGCCTGCGCGGCGAAAGCACCGATATTATCTCTTTTACATTTATCCAGATATGTCTTTACATATCCGATGACCATCCATATCATAATCTGTCCTCTATCTTTAATATACCTGCTGCAAGGCGGTTCCCTGATAAAAATATCCCAGGATATCCGTATAAGCATAACCGGCTGCCGCCAAGGCTTTGGCTGCATTCTGGCTCATGCCAACACCATGTCCGAAACCACCGCCATAGACCAGGAACTTCCCGTCCCCCTGCTTTTCGATGGAGATTGCCGCACTCGGAAGTGTGCTGACGCTGTCTAACCTTTCCTGATCCTGCAAGATGACATAGCCACACAGATCACCTAAGATCTGCCGGATATGTAACTGGTCCTCTATCTCTACCTTTCCCTCAGAAAAAGAAATGCTGATGCACATGGCTGCCCCGCCGGGATTGCGTTTTTCTACCGTGATATTCTTGATCTGCCCCAATGCCTTATCATCTGCCAAAGAAGTGTCTGTGATCTTCTTTTTCATCTTCCTGTCGCAGGAAATACTATCGTCCGTGGCAAGGTAATTCTGCAAATGTGCCCGCAGTCCGGAAAGATCATCCCCTGTAAGGCTTGCCTGCCAGCGGAAATAACGCTCGTTTGCCTCATAGGCATGCTCGTCCCCACTGCGCAGATAAGTATCAAAATCCTGTCCGCTTTCCTGTAAGCCGATATAGCCGGTATGAAAGATGCTGCTATCCATATTACCAAAAAGCGTGCCGTCCTGCATATAGCCACAGGATGTCGAATAATACAGGGCATCGACCACAGTTCCATCCTTCATAAGGATCTGCCCTGCGGTAGAACGGATCGCCTCATTGGTCTCCGCAGATTCCGTTCCCTGATTATACACCTGAAAAGAGACGGTGTCATCCATATTTCCTTTGACATCGGGATAGGCATAAGAATTGCTGTGCCCATAAGCATAGGTTCTTGCACACACCGCCTGTGCCTTTAATGCCTCTGCCCCATAGGTCCTTGGCATCTCGCTTGGCACGACGCGCTTTAAATAATATTCCATGGGAATCTGGTTGACCAGCACAAGTCCATTCGCCTGCCCCCAGATCTCCAGCGTCCCCTCATATCCATTGGAGGTCACGCCGTCCTCATTGACCAGATACCACTGGCTGCCCTCTGCGCCTGTGACCGTGATCGTCTCCCCGGCGCTGATCTGGTCTGTGCTCATGCTATAGGTCGTCCCTGCCGCCAGATCGCTGGTCTGCCCTGCCCGGTTGATGGTCAGATTGCTGTCTCCGTAAAGGCTGATAGAGCCCCGGTATATATCTTTGTCCCGATCCATAAGTACAATGCGAAGATCCGAAGAATAAGGCATTGCCTCCGGCGTATCCGGGACCTCCTCTTGTATCTTATCCTCTTCCTTGGTTGTCTGTCTCGCTATAAAATCCTGTAAAATACGCATTTTTCCTTGGGTATAAAGAATCAATAAGATCAAAAAGACACACAAAAGGGTCAGAAAAATAACCATGCGATAGTCTTTTGGCTTTCGTAATGTATAACGCGTCCGTTTTTTCAATTCTTTCCTCCCTCCCAGGAATTTTTATTACACAAGAAAGGAAGTCACCGGACGGCAACTTCCTTGTCTTATGTGTTTTATCTTTTTAAGTATCCCCAAAATGCCGGGCCTGATATTTTGACTCCTAGCAATGCTAGGTGGGTAACCGCAATCTGACTTCTGCCTTCCACTGCAAACGGAGGCCTGACATCCATCAGACAATATAAGAATCCCTTTTAAAGTAAATGTAGGTTCAAAACAACAGGTTGAATCGCACATTTCAGGTTAAAAAAATCTATTGCTATTATATGATATCTTCAAATAAATTACCATAGTAAATTATGGTTTTTTTCATATCTTGCTTTTACACGGTAACTCATGATAATATAAATAGTATATACGCAAAAGGAGGTAACCATTGTGACAAATCAATCATTTAGCGAAATTACTCCTCAGTTAGTGCATTTATCAGAATTATCCAAGAAATCTTCTTACATCGACCCGGAATTATACACCAAATACGATGTAAAAAGAGGTCTTCGTGATTTAAATGGTAAAGGTGTCTTGGTCGGGATCACCGAGATTTCCGAGGTCAATTCCACCAAGATCGTGGATGGCAAATCCGTTCCTTGCGACGGTGAGTTATATTACCGCGGATACAATGTGCAGGATCTGATCGCCGAACTGCCGGATGACTGCTTCTTTGGTTTCGAGGAATGCACCTATCTGCTCCTCTTTGGCAAATTACCAAACAAACAGGAACTGGGCGAATTCTGTGAATTGTTGAGCAATTATCGTTCCCTGCCACAGAACTTTGTCCGTGATGTCATCATGAAAAAGCCAAGCAAAGACATGATGAACGCATTAGCACGTGGAGTTCTGACCTTATATTCTTATGATGAAGTACCGGACGACACATCCGAAGCCAATGTCCTGCGTCAGTGCTTACAACTGATCAGTATGTTCCCGCTTCTGTCCGTTTACAGTTACCAGACCTACCGCCACTACTACAATGGCGAAAGTCTGATCATCCATCCGCCAAAGAAAGAATATTCTACCGCAGAAAACATCCTGCATTGTCTGCGTGATGACAGTAAGTTCACACCACTCGAGGCAAAACTTTTAGATGTTGCCCTGATCCTGCATATGGAACACGGCGGTGGTAACAACTCCACCTTTACGACACATCTGGTTTCCTCCTCCGGCACGGATACCTACTCTGCCATCGCTGCTGCGATCGGTTCTTTGAAGGGGCCAAAACACGGCGGTGCCAACATCAAGGTTGTCAAGATGTTTGCAGATATGAAAGAACAGGTCAAAGACTGGACCAATGAAGAAGAAGTCGGCAATTATCTGCGTGACCTTCTGGATAAAAAAGCCTTCGACAAGGCAGGTCTTATTTATGGTATGGGTCATGCCGTTTATTCTCTGTCTGACCCGAGAGCCGTTACCTTCCATTCTTTCGTAGAACGTCTGTCTGAGGAAAAGGGCTATGAAAAAGAATTTGCCCTCTACTCTTTGGTAGAGCGCTTAGCACCGGAGATCATTGCCGAGAAGCGCAAGATCTACAAGGGTGTCAGCCCAAACGTCGATTTTTACAGTGGTTTTGTATATCAGATGCTTGGTCTTCCACTGGAACTCTATACACCAATCTTCGCCATCGCGCGTATCGCCGGATGGAGCGCACATCGTATGGAAGAAGTATGTCACAAGGGCAAGATCATGCGTCCTGCCTACATGACCGTATGTCCGCACAAAGAAGTAACTCCTATGGACGAAAGAGAATAGATAAGTAGAAGGACAGGAGGGACATCCCTTCTGTCTTTTCTATTTTTCCACGATTTCAAAGGCAAACCAGAAATCTGCCCCCATCCCGGGCTTTGACTCTACACCATAGGTTGCTCCGTGCAATTCCAAGATCTTTTGCACAATGGAAAGTCCCAGACCTGTGCCTGACACCAGACGTTTTCTCGCCTTATCTCCCTTATAATAGCGATCCCACACATAGGGAATATCCTGTGCCGCAATCCCCTCTCCGCTGTCGATCACATCCACGCGTACATGGTGTTCGTGCAGACTTTGCCGCACGATGATCTTTTTATCGGCTCCGGTATAATTGATGGCATTGCCTATCAGATTGCAAAGTACTTGGGTGATCTTGTCTGCATCTCCCATGATATAGACTTCTCCATCTGCAACAAATTCCATGACATAACCATCCTGCTCCTTTAATTTGCCATAACGCAGCATGACCTGTCGCATCAGGTCGGTCAGATCAAACTGCATACTGCCCATATATTCGATCTCCGTTTCTCCGCCGGATGCCTGTGCCTGGGCATACAGTTCTTTGAAGGTATCCTGCGGCAGGGTATTCATAGTTCCCCGCGGATTGTACTGTGCACTGTAAAGCGAAGTACCGTCTGCATCTGTGACTAAAAGTGATACGCCATTATCCAGCGCCAGTGTCTCCAAAGCCTCCGACAGATCGTCACTATCCTCCGCACTTACCAGAATTGACTTCCAGTCCCTCATAGGTATAGATATCCATTTTTTATTCCGTCGTTTTCTGCCAGTTCATGACCACCTTGGCGCATCATCAACTCTTTTGGAGAAAAAGGCTTTACCACATAGTCATCCACGCCACACTCAAAGCCATGGATCCGGTCATATTCCTCGCCCCTGGCAGAAAGTATGATCACCGGAATATCTTTTGTCTTTTTGATGGCGGCACAGGTAGAAAAACCGTCCAGTTCCGGCATTCATCACATCCATGATCAAAAGGTCGTAGTCCTGCTTCTGGCACTTTTCTACGGCTTCCATACCATTGGCAGCCTCATCGATCTCATAACCTTCAAATTCACCATACTTGCGGATGATCAGACGGATCTTCTCCTCGTCATCTACTACAAGAATTCTGCCACTCAAAAGAATTTCTCCTTTCCCTTGCGAAGTTGCATGGAAAACCATACCCATGCGACGATAAAGACCACGATCATGATGACATTGACGATCTGTCCCAGATTCAGGAACATATCATTGCACACGCCCTCGATGCCAAAGATAGCAGACACAAGCCCAAAGATGATCGCCCGCGGGAAAAGAAAGGCAATAAAGCCCGGCTGATCTTTACATTTGGTCATTTCCTCTACCGGCACAAATAAATTCGGCACCATGCCATCCTTTTTCATCTTTATCGTAGAAAAGATAATATAAGATCCCATAATCGTGATGATCACATCAAAAATAACCATCATATCTGCATTTGTCATTTTTACACCTCTCTCATTTATTTGTAATCATTATAACGGTAAGATTTTTTTCTTTCAATAAAAGTCTAAGGTTTTACACAATTTGTTTGAATAATTATGTCATTTGATGTAGTATTATAAGTATATTTAGATAAGTTAGGAAGAAATAATTGCAAGGAGTTATAGATATGGATTTATCGAACAAAAGCATACTGATCTGCGACGACTCAATATTAGCCAGAAAAAACCTAAAGGATGCCATCAGCGAATACGCATCCGGGGCTACCTATTATGATGCTGTCAACGGCGAGCAGGCCGTTGAGCAGTTCAAAAAATATCATCCGGACATGGTACTTCTTGACATTGTCATGCCGCTCAAAGACGGCATCGCTGCGACCAAGGAGATCATTGCTGCAGATCCTGACGCAACGATCATCATTGTCTCCTCTGTCGGCACACAGATGCAGTTAAAGAAGGCGATTGAAGCCGGAGCAAAAGATTTCATTCAGAAGCCGATCAGTCAGCCACAGGTTGATCGATTGATTGAGGTACACTTAGGGGGAAAATAAAGTATGTATTCACAGTTTTTTGGCTCTTATCTGCTCAGACGCGATGCCATTACGCCTGAACAGTTGACACACGCGATCTCACAGTTGTCTGCCGCGCACATCAAGTTAGGTACCCTTGCCATGCACAAGGGCTATATGGTTGCCTCCGAAGTGGACGAAGTATGCTTTCTGCAGACCAGAGAAGACCGCAGATTTGGCGAGATTGCCATAGAGCGCGGTTATCTTACCGAAGACCAGGTACGCGAACTTTTAAAGACACAAATCCCGGACTTTATCCTCTTTGGACAATGTCTGGTCGATGATGGTGCCATTTCCTATGAGGAACTGCAAACGCTGGTCTTGGACTACGAAGCCGAAAATGAGATGTATGACATCGATCTGAATATCGAAAGCAAAGAAAAGATCACCCAGTTGATCGAACGTTTCTTTTTGGTGGCAGAGGTTCCGATCACGGAATACAGCATCATGTATATGGAACTCATGTTCAATAATCTGGTGCGTTTTATCGGGGATGACTTCACTCCTCTCACACCGATTCCTTGTGATGAGTTCCCGGTCAACTACTGCGTATCCCAGCGTATCCACGGCAAGGTAAACTGCATTTCCCGTGTGGACATGGAAGAAGATGTTGCTATTGCTTTCGCATCGCGCTATGCCAAGACAACTTTTACCGAGTTTGACGAATATGTGCAGGCATCTATTGAGGACTTTATCAATCTGCACAACGGACTCTTTATGGTCAATATGTCTAATGAACACTCCATCGAGTTATCCTTGGATCCACCTTCCGTAGATACCACAGAAGCACTGTCGCTTTCTTCTACGACTTTCATTCTGCCGGTCATCTATCCGTTTGGTGCTATTCATTTGATCATCAGTTTATATGCTTAGTATGAAAATCCATATTTTAAAAAGAGGGCTTCCGCTTGGGAAACCCTCTTTTTTGTATCTTGTATATTTTTTATTTCAGGAAATCTCTTACTACCTGTGGCATCTGATCCACGGCACAAATGGTCTTGTGACGTACCGGAGCACTGCGGATCTCTTCTACGGCTCTTGGCACCTCGACACGGGAGATCTCGCTCAACTTATCGATCAATGCGAAATCATCTTCCTTTGCATAGGAAGCATCAATGGCAGTCATGACGCTCTTGGCAAACTTGAAAGGACTTGCGGTAGAAGCGATGACCGTCGGTGTCTCATCCCCTGTCTCTGCCTTATATTTGCCGTAAACACCGGCAGCAACCGCGGTATGGGTATCGATCACATAGCCTGTCTTTTCATAGAGATCATGAATGGTCTGTCCGGTCTCTTCCTCGCTGCTGTAATTGCCATAGAAATCCTGCAAAGCCTGACGCATCTGTGGCGTGATCTCATAGCGTCCTTCTGTCGTAAGGCTCTGCATCAATGCTGCATTTGCCTTTGCGTCCTCACCTGCAATGCGATAGATCAGGCGCTCCAAGTTGCTGGAGATCAGAATATCCATAGACGGTGAGTTGGTAAGGATAAATTCTCGGTTCTTGTCATAGACACCGGTACGGAAGAAATCAAATAATACTTTATTTTCATTGGATGCACAGATCAGTTTTGCGATCGGCAACCCCATATTTTTTGCATAAAATGCGGCTAAGATATTTCCAAAATTTCCTGTCGGCACAACCACATTGATCGGTTCTCCCGCCTTGATCTTGTCGTTGGCAAGCAGACGGCTGTATGCATAGACATAATATACGATCTGCGGTACCAGACGTCCGATATTGATGGAATTGGCAGATGAGAACTGATAGCCTGCTGCGTCCAGTTCCTTTTTCAGATCTTCGTCAGCAAACATCTTTTTCACACCGGTCTGTGCCTGATCGAAATTGCCGTCGATCCCAACAACCAGTGTGTTGTCCCCTGTCTGGGTCACCATCTGCTGCTTTTGGATCGGGCTGACACCGTCCTTTGGATAAAAGACAATGATCTTGGTGCCCTCTACGCCTGCAAATCCGGCAAGGGCAGCCTTTCCGGTATCTCCGCTGGTCGCAGTAAGAATGACAATATCATTTTTGATCTGGTTCTTTCTGGCTGATGTGATCATCAAATGCGGCAGGATAGATAATGCCATATCTTTAAAGGCAATGGTAGATCCATGGAACAGTTCCAGATAGTAAGCGCCGTCTGCATATACCAAAGGTGCGATCTCCTCGGTATCAAACTTGGCATCATAAGCGCGGTTGATACAGTTTTCCAACTCTTCCTTGGTAAAATGCGGATTTCCCGTAAGTAACTCTATTTTGAAACAACTTCCTTCATTCCATACACTTTCAACCTTTATCGTTCCTTTATGTGCCTCTATCATAGCCTTTGTGAACGCCAACCCAATTCCACTACCCTG
>ERZ838118.4461-NODE-4461-length-12099-cov-3.687562_pt1 | contig 12099 bp, 9 predicted proteins | sample MGYA00519863_ERZ838118 | MGnify/ENA primary metagenome ERZ838118 (study PRJEB31850, sample SAMEA3708827) | human gut metagenome | biome: human gut; feature: human-associated habitat; material: faeces | place: China | collected 2014 ...
CGGATTCATCACTCTGTTCGGTCTGCCGCTGAAGGTTCGTGCCATGAAGCTTGCAGAAGTTAAGAATAACCAGAATCAGAACTGATCTTGCCGGATATTGCTCCGACAGATCATAAAAATGCCCCGGGAAGCTATATAAGTTCCCCGGGGTCTTTTGTTATATACTGCTTTGATCTTATAATAGATTTGATCACATAATATTTAATAAATGAAAGGTTTTTTTATCATGAACTCACAGAAAATGCCTCTAAAAAATTCTCTCTACCTGCTTCTGGCCGCAACGATCTGGGGAATCGCCTTTGTTGCCCAGAGTGTGGGCATGGAATATGTCGGCCCCTTCACCTTCAACGGCGTCCGTTCCCTGATCGGTGCCGCTGTCCTGGTTCCGGTGCTCTTTATCCTGAACCGTTCCGGAAATAAATCCTCTGCTGCCACAGACTCCGCAATACCGAAATCCTCATCAACACCTTCAGAAAAAGCTGTATCCCCCACTCCATATAACAGCCGTGACCTGTGGCTGGGCGGCATTGCCTGCGGATTTGCTCTTTTTGCTGCCAGCAGCTTCCAGCAGTTTGGTATCCAGTACACAACTGTAGGAAAAGCCGGCTTCATCACCGCCTGCTACATTGTCATCGTCCCGATCATCGGAATTTTCCTGAAAAAGAAATGCAGTCCCTTTATATGGACAGCCGTTGTCATGGCACTGGTCGGACTTTATCTTCTCTGCATCACAGACGGATTTTCCATTGGCCTCGGAGATATTCTGGTGCTGGTATGTGCTTTTCTCTTTTCCCTGCACATTCTGGTGATTGACTATTTTTCCCCGAAGGCAGACGGTGTAAAGCTTTCCTGTATACAGTTTCTGGTCTGCGGGATCCTGTCCATGATCCCGGCACTTATTCTGGAACATCCGCAGATTTCTTCCATTCTCACTGCCTGGCTGCCGATCCTGTATGCTGGTGTGATGTCCTGCGGTGTTGCCTACACCCTGCAGGTCGTAGGCCAGAAAAATGTGAATCCCACAGTTGCTTCTCTGATCCTTTCTCTTGAATCCTGCATCTCCGTGCTTGCAGGCTGGGTGCTCCTGGATCAGAAGCTTTCCATAAAAGAGCTCCTTGGATGTGTCATCATGTTTGCAGCCATCATCCTGGCACAGCTGCCGGAAAAAGAAAAAGATAATAAATAAAAAACAGGCAGCTGGTTATAAAATACCAGGCTGCCTGTTCTTCCTTAAATCATAGGTTGAGGAAGCCGCAGAAGAATCATGCGGATGATGCTCCACATACCGTTTAAAACCGCATCATTTAAGAAACCAAGGGGGCGGCTCAAGGCACCGGATGCCAGGAGAAGAATCAGAGCGAGTCCCCAGTAACGGGCATAGCGTCCGTAAAGTTCTGCAGCCTTTGGAGACAGCTCTCCCAACACGTGGGAACCGTCCAGGGGCGGTACCGGAATCAGGTTAAAAATGCCAAGACCAATGTTCAGAACGGCGGAATAGTAAGTAAGACTCATGGCTGTCTGCACAATCGAAGAGCTGGAGGAACCATAGAGCATGAGCAGTCCTTCGATGAGCATGGATACAAAGGCCAGCAGCAGATTGACAGCGGGACCAGCCAAAGAGACCAGAATGATGCCTTTTTTCCGGTCTTTATAATAGTAGGGATTGATAGGAACCGGATTGGCCCATCCCATATGGAAGAACAGAAGACACAAGGTACCTATGGGATCCAGATGTTTGAGCGGATTTAGAGTCAGGCGGCCTGACATCCGTGGCGTTGGATCACCCAGGCGGTCGGAGACGAAGCCGTGGGCACATTCGTGACAGATAATGGCCAACAGCATGACAGGTGCCACATAGAGAATGGATTGCAACTGCGAAATATAATAACTTAACATGATTATTTCCTCATTTCTGGTAGAATATAATTATTTTACCCTGTAATTGTCTAAAGATAAAGCATGAATATGGACAGAATATAAACTGGGGTTACAAAACACACGAATGGCGCGTGTGAATGGCATGTGTGAACGGTATGCGTGGTAAAACATCCTACCAATTGTCTGTAACTACTTGACAACATCTGTCGTTTGGGAGTATAGTCTGTAGTGTAAAGTGAATAAAGAAGTACCGGGGAGTCTGTGTGAAGCAGACTGAGAGCTGGCTGAGAATACCGCTAGGACCCGTATACCTGATTTGGATCATGCCAACGTAGGGAGCGACTGTGAGATAAGTAATAAAATGGGAGTGCCTGCGGGGACTTCCATTTTTGTGTTGTAAAGCTTTACGGCGGTACATTGGGGGCACCACCTTGTATCGCGGAACAAAAGTTATTGATGTTGAAAGGAGAACAACAATGAAGACAGCATTAACGATCGCTGGAAGTGATTCCAGCGGAGGCGCCGGAATCCAGGCTGATTTAAAAACCATGACCGCCAATGGCGTATATGCCATGAGTGCGATCACAGCACTGACAGCCCAGAATACAACCGGCGTAACAGGAATATTAGAAGCAGATCCAGAATTCTTAAAGAAACAGATCGACGCAGTTTTTGAAGACATCAGACCCGATGCAGTCAAGATCGGGATGGTTTCCTCAAGCGGACTGATCAAAACGATCGCAGAAAGATTACAGCATTATAAAGCGGAGAATATCGTTGTTGACCCAGTGATGGTAGCAACAAGCGGATCACGATTATTAGAAGAAGATGCCGTAGATACATTAAAGAAAGAATTATTACCGATCGCTACGGTAATTACACCGAATATTCCAGAAGCTGAGATTCTTTGTGGAATGGAGATTCACACAGAAGAAGACATGGTAGCGGCTGCAAAAGCGATCTATGAAGATCTTGGATGCGCAGTGTTATTAAAAGGTGGTCATAATATTAACGATGCAAATGACCTTTTATATACAAAAGAAGAAGTTTCCTGGTTTAAAGGAAAAAGAATCAATAATCCAAATACACATGGAACAGGATGCACTCTTTCAAGTGCTATCGCAGCAAATCTCGCCAAAGGTTTTGACCTTAAGATTTCTGTACAGCGTGCAAAAGACTATATTTCAAGAGCATTGGCAGATATGTTAGATCTTGGAGCTGGAAGCGGACCAATGAATCATGCATTTGATTTAAAAGATGAATGGAAAGAGGAGGCATAGACAATGGGCAGCAGAAGAACATCAATTTTTGAAAACGGACTGATCTGGTTTGGAGCCGGAGTGTCCTTGGCAGAAATTTTAACAGGTACATATTTCGCATCCTTAGGATTTTCTACAGGATTATTAGCAATCATCATTGGACATATCATTGGATGTGGTATGATGTTTTTTGCCGGATTTATCGGTGGAAAGACAAGAAAAAGTGCAATGGAAACGGTAAAAATGAGTTTTGGATCAACGGGAGCTTTGTTATTTGCAGTGTTAAATATCCTGCAGTTAGTTGGATGGACAGCGATCATGATCTATGACGGATCATTAGCAGCAGCAGGAATCTTCAATATTGCGAACTGGGTATGGCCAGTCATTATCGGAGGATTGATCATTATCTGGATTCTGGTAGGAATTGAAAATCTAGGAAAGATCAATACGGTTGCAATGGCAGCATTATTTATTTTGACATTAGTTTTAAGCTTTATTATTTTCGGACATGGTTCATTAAAGCCGGTTGCAAATGATGGATTAACTTTCGGAGCAGCTGTAGAACTTGCAGTTGCCATGCCATTATCATGGCTGCCACTGATCAGTGACTACACAAGAGAAGCTAAAGAACCAACGAAAGCAACATGGGCAAGTGTGATCGTTTATGGATTGGTCAGCTGCTGGATGTATGTGATCGGTATGGGAATCTCTATCTTTACAGGAGAATCCGATATCGCACAGATCATGGTAAAAGCAGGACTTGGAATTGCAGGATTATTAATTATCGTATTCTCAACTGTAACAACAACATTCTTAGATGCTTGGTCTGCCGGAATTTCCAGTGAATCCCTATCTAAGAATATCAATGGAAAATGGATCGCAGTCGCGGCAACAGTGATCGGAATGATTGGGGCAATTGTTTATCCGATGGACGATATCACAGATTTCTTATATCTGATCGGATCAGTCTTTGCACCAATGATCGCTGTACAGATCGCAGATTTCTTTATCCTTCATCAGGATTTCTCAAGAAAATCTGTATGTATTCAGAATATGATCGTATGGGTAGTTGGATTTATTGCATATCGCTGGCTGATGGGTGTGGACACGATCCTTGGAAATACACTTCCGGATATGGTGATCACGATCATTTTAAGTGTGATCGTAAGTTTATTGTTTGGGAAGAAGAATGATTAAGACCTTTATAAATTAATCTCATATAATAATAACGTATAATACCTTATAGGAAAAATCTATATCCTATAGGGTATTTTTCTATTTAAAACCTATTGACAATCAAACTCATATTTCTTATAATCATATTATTCCTATTAGAATTATATGAAATATAACGAAGAAGGTGACAGACATGAAAGAGATATTATGCTTTGGAGATTCCAATACATATGGACTGATTCCAGGTACAACAAGAAGATATGACAGAGAAACAAGATGGACAGGAATTTTAGCAGAGAAGCTTTACGATAGAGGATATCGAATTATAGAAGAAGGATTATGTGGAAGAACCAGTGTATTTGACGATGCGACAAGAGATGGAAGAAATGGAGCGAAAGTACTTCCAATGCTCTTAGAGACACACGCACCACTTGACCAGGTTGTTTTAATGCTTGGAACCAATGACTGCAAAACATATAACCATGCAAGTGCAGATCGCATCGGAAAAGGAATCGAAAAACTGATCCAGCAGATCAGAAAAGCTGATCCAGCGATCGATATTTTATTAGTATCTCCGATCGAATTAGGAGAAGATGTATGGAAACCAGGATTTGATCTTGAATTTGACCAGCATTCTGTGAAAGTATCCAAGCAATTAAAACAGACTTATTTAAAGATTGCATGGAAGTACGGATGTGATTTCCTTGCAGCAAGTGATGTAGCCAAGCCAAGTAAGGCAGATATGGAACATATGAATGAAAAAGGACATAAAAACCTTGCAAAAGCAATCGAATCATTTCTTGTAGAAAAGGAAAGAAATCATTCAAACAATTATGTAAATGTGGTATGATAAGACAAATGTGATATTTTATAAGGATTCACATAATAAAAGAAACAAAATGTTCAGAAAGGAATTTTACATATGGAAACGATCAATCCACAGGAATGGAAACAAGACCTGCCAGCATTTAAAGAAAAGACAGACCAGTTTTATGCAGGAGAACTAAGTAAAGCAGATTACAAAGGATTTTCCGGTGGTTACGGAAGTTATGCACAGAAAGATGGAAAAGCAAGTATGATCCGTCTTCGTATGTCAGGTGGCCATTTAACAAAAGATAAATTAAAATTTATCGCAGACAGTATTAAAACATATAATGTAGATAAAGTTCACCTGACGACATGTCAGACGATTCAGTTACATAACTTACAGCCAGAAGCAATCTATGGAATCATGGAAGGTGGATTAGATCATGGTATTGTCACAATGGGTGGAGGTGGAGATTTTCCACGTAATGTAACCGTATCTCCATTGTCAGGTGTTGAAAAAGGAGAATATTTTAACGTTCTTCCATATGCCGAAGCAGCTGGAGAATATTTGATGACATTTATCAAAAAAGAAATTATGCCAAGAAAATTAAAAGTTGGATTTTCAAACGGGCCAGCTAATGAGACACATGCAACATTCCGTGATCTTGGATTTGTGGCAAGGGAAGATGGAAACTTTGATGTTTACAGTGCTGGAGGACTTGGTAACAATGCGAGATTTGGACTGAAAGTTGCTGAGAATGTACAACCAGAGAAGATTCTTTATTATATTTGTGCAATGAGAGAAACATTCATCGCACATGGAAATTATAAACAACGTGGAAGAGCAAGAACGCGTTATATGCAGGAGACTTTAGGTGAAGAAGGATATATCAAAGCTTTCCATGAGAAATTAGATGAAGTTTTCGCATCCGGACAGGATCTTGATCTTCATGTAGAAATTTCTGAAGTGAAGAAACAGGGAGATGGAAGTAAAGTATCTGGTAAACGAGTGATCGATCAGAAACAGGAAGGATTATATGCAGTTTCTTATCACCCATTCGGTGGCTGTCCAAAACCTGAGAAATTAGGAGAGATCTATGATGTGATCAAAGATATGGATGAAGTGGAAGCAAGAATTTCACCAGATGAGACAATGTACATCATCAATCTGACAGGAGATGAAGCAAAGAAAGTTTTAGATGCGACAGATGATGGTGCAGAAACGTTGTTTGAGACATCTGTATCTTGTATCGGAGCAACGATCTGTCAGGTTGGATTAAGAGATTCTCAAGGATTGTTACACAAAGTGATCGAAGCAGAAAGAGAAGCTGGATTAAAGGATGGTTCACTGCCTAAGATTCATATTTCTGGATGTATGTCTTCTTGCGGAACACATCAGATCGGAGAGATCGGATTCCACGGAAGTATGAAAGTAATTGATAAAGTTGCTTATTCTGCATTTGTACTTCATATCAATGGATCTGATCTTCAGGGAAAAGAGAAGATGGGAGAAGAAGTTGGGATCATTTTAGAAGAAGATATTCCACAGTTCTTGGTAAAATTAGGACAGGCAGTTGAGAGTGAAGAACTTGACTTTTCACAGTGGAATTTAAAACATCCAGAAGGAATCAAGGAAATCGCAAAAGAATATATAAAATAGGACACAGAGATAATGGCATATTTTCCAATGTTTGTACAACTAAAGAAGAAAAAATGTCTAGTGATCGGCGGTGGTAAGATCGCACTTCGTAAGATTGAAGTTTTAAAAGATTTTGAAGCAGATATTACCGTGATCGCACCAGAGATGATAACACAGATTCGGCAGATCGATCAGATTTGCCGAATCTTTCGAACGTTTATGGAGAAAGATTTTAATGAGGCAGATTTTGTGATCGCAGCAACCGATGATCAAAAAACAAATCATGAGATCAGCCAGATCTGCAGACGAAAGAAGATTCCTGTCAATGCGGTCGATCAGAAAGAAGATTGCAGCTTTATTTTTCCATCCTATGTAAAAGAAGGAGAAGTTGTCGCTGCATTTTCAAGTGGCGGGCAGAGTCCGTTGATCACACAGTATTTAAAAGAAAAGATCAAACCAGATTTGAATAAAGAATTAGGACAACTCGCACAAATCTTGGGAAGTCTGAGAAAGCTTGCAAAATCATGCATTGCCACAGAACAGGAACGAAAGGCATTTTATAAAGAATTATTACAAATCGGATTAGAGGATATTGATTCATTGGAAGAACAACGAATCAATGAAATCATTCAAAAATATATATCAGAGTGAAATCGAGGAACAGTAAAAATGGAACGTACAAGAAGATTAAGAACAAGCAACTATATGAGAGATATGGTAAGAGAAAATCATGTGAGAATTGACGAATTGATCTATCCAATCTTTGTTACAGAAGGAGAAAATATCAAACATCCTGTAGAATCTATGCCAGGGATTTATCAGTATTCGCTGGATCGTTTATCAGAGGAAATTAACAGGATCAAAGAAGCGGGGATCAAAGCAATTTTAATCTTTGGAATCCCAGATCATAAAGATGAAGTCGGAAGTGGTGCATACGCTGAAGATGGAATTGTGCCAAAGGCGATCCGCCAGATCAAAAAAGAGTATGAAGAACTTTTGATCATTGCGGATGTATGTCTTTGTGAATACACATCTCATGGACACTGTGGCCTTGTGAAAGACGGAGTGATCTTAAATGATGAAACACTTCCGCTTCTTGCAAAGGCATCTGTAAGTTATGCAAAAGCAGGGGCAGATATCATTGCGCCAAGTGATATGATGGATCTTCGAGTGAAAGCTATTCGTGAAGCTTTAGATGAAGCAGGATTTGTATACACACCGATCATGTCTTATAGTGCCAAGTTTGCGTCAGGATACTATGGACCATTTCGTGATGCAGCACATTCTGCACCAGGATTTGGAGATAGAAAAACATACCAGATGGATCCGGCAAATGGACAGGAAGCTCTAAGAGAGATCGGGGAAGACATCGAAGAAGGAGCAGACTTGATCATTGCCAAACCAGCACTTGCTTATATGGATATTATGAAAGAAGCATCTATGAAATACAATATTCCAATCGTTGCATACAATGTAAGCGGAGAATATGCCATGGTAAAAGCAGCTGCGGCCAATGGATGGATCGATGAGAAAAAGATCGTTATGGAAAATATGGTCGGATTAAAACGTGCTGGTGCAAAGATGATCATTACATATCATGCACTTGATGTTGCAAAATGGCTGAAAGAAGAGGAAAGATAAAATGAAAGATACAAGATCAAAAGAATTATATGAACGAGCAAAGGTACATATTCCAGGAGGGGTAAACAGTCCAGTTCGTGCATTCCGTGCGGTAAATCGTACTCCAAGATTCATGGAATCTGCAAAAGGAGACCGTATTATTGACGCCGATGGAAATGAATATATCGATTATGTATGTTCATGGGGACCTGGAATCTTAGGACATGCTCATCCTCAAGTCATCAAAAAAGTCATGGACTCTTGTGAAAACGGTTTGACTTTCGGAGCACCAACAGAGAAGGAAGTGATCCTTGCAGAATTGATTAGTGAATTGATCCCGTCTATGGAAGTAAGCCGTCTGGTAAGTTCTGGAACAGAAGCTGTTATGAGTGCAATCCGTGCAGCCAGAGGATTTACAGGGAGAGATAAGATCGTTAAATTCCGCGGATGCTATCATGGACATTCCGACAGTTTGTTAGTAAAAGCAGGATCGGGAGCACTTACAACATCTGTTCCAGATAGTGCCGGAGTTCCAAAAGATGATACGAAGAATACATTAGTCGCAGAATACAATGACAAAGATTCTGTACAAAAACTATTTGATGAAAATAAAGATCAGATCGCAGCAGTGATCGTAGAACCGGTGGCAGCTAATATGGGATTAGTACTTCCAGAAGAAGGATTTCTCGAATTTTTAAGAGAGATCACAAAAGATCACGGATCATTATTGATCTTTGATGAGGTTATTACAGGTTTTAGGCTATCTCTAGGAGGAGCACAGCAGTATTATAATATCAAGCCGGATATCACAACACTTGGAAAAATTGTTGGTGGAGGAATGCCGATCGGTGCGTATGGCGGAAGAAGAGAAATCATGCAGATGATCTCTCCAGATGGGCCAGTTTATCAGGCAGGAACATTGTCAGGAAATCCAGTTGCAACAACGGCAGGAATTGAGACATTAAATATCTTAAAAAATGATCCGCAGATTTACGAAAGACTAGAGCAAAAAACAAGAAAACTTGCTGATGCAGCAAGAGAAGCAGGAAAAGGACATATTTGTGTTAATCAGATTGGATCTTTAATGAGTGTATTCTTTACAGACCAGAAAGTCAGAGATTTTGAAAGTGCTGTGACATCCAATACAGAACAGTATGCAGATTATTTTGGATATTTACTAGATCGCGGAATTTATATTGCACCATCTCAGTTTGAGACAATGTTTATTTCTAACGCACATACAGAAGAAGATATTGAGAAAACATGTAAACTTGCAGGAGAGGCTCTATGCAGTTTGGATTTCTAGGAATTGATTATAAAAATGCAGATCTTACCATTCGTGATGAAATTTCATTTACGGATCAGAAGAAGCTTGAATTTTTTCATAAAGCAGAGGAAATCGGGGTTGAACAGGTGATGATCTTATCGACCTGTAACCGCAGTGAGATTTATTATTTTTTTGATGATGAACAACAGATCAAAAAAATACAAAATATATACTGTGATATGTTCGATAAAGCAGAGATCGAGCAATATATCAGACATTGCGAAGAAGATAAAGCAGTTTCTTATCTGTTTCAAGTAACCGCAGGATTAGAATCTATGGTACTAGGAGAAGATCAGATTCTTGGACAGGTAAAAGATGCATTGGATTTTTCAAGAACCATGGGATTTAGCAAGAAAGAACTAAATAAAGTCGTAAGAGATGCTATTACTTGTGCAAAAAAGGTAAAAACAACGTTTAGAATAAGTGAGAAACCAGTATCTGTTGGATATATCGGAATCTGTGAATTACAGAAAATATGTGATATCAAAGACAAAATGGTCTTGGTGATCGGAAGCGGAGATACTGCAGTTCTTGCACTTCGTTATCTGCAGGAATATGAAGCAGGCAAGATTTATTTATGCAGCAGAACACTGGCACATGCAGGAAATGTTCAGAAAGAGTTTCAAGAGATTGAGATCATTTCTTACGAACAAAGATATGAGATTATGAAACAATGTGATATTGTGGTATCTGCAACATCAGCACCACATGTGGTTGTAAAACAAGAATATTATACGCCAGAAAAACAAGTTACATTTTTAGATCTTGCAACACCAAGAGATATTGATCCAAAACTTTCAGATGACTCAAAGGTAAATCTGATCAATTTAGATACGATCAAAGAGATTTCTAAAGCAAATCAGTCAGAACGTGAAGAACTTTGCAGACAAAGCAATACGATGATCAGCAAAGCAAAAGAAGAAACGATGCAGTGGCTGTTTCAGGCACCAATGGAAGAAACAATTCGCTCCTTGCAGGAAAAATGTACAGAGATCGTGGAAGATAGTTATTCATATTTATCAAGAAAAATAGATTTTGGAACAAGAGAGCAGAAACTTCTAAAGAAGGTGTTAAATGCATCCTTGCAGCGCATGATCAAAGAACCGATTCAGGAATTAAAACATTTAGAAACAAGACAGGAACAAGCAGATTATAAGAAGATGGTAGAACAGCTTTTTGGGATAGAGACAAAGAAAGGAAAATGACCTATGAAATATATCATCGGATCAAGAGGATCACGCCTTGCACTGATCCAGACAAAATATGTTCAGGAAAAATTAGCGAAAGCTTATCCAGAACACACTTTTGAAATCCAGATCATTAAAACAAAAGGTGATAAGATTCAGAATAAACCATTGGATAAAATTGGTGGAAAAGGTCTGTTTGTCAAAGAGATTGAAGAAAAGATTATTTCTGGGGAAATCCATATGGGAGTTCACAGCATGAAAGACATGCCGTCAACCCCGGCAAAAGGCCTTGTTTTTACAAAAGTATGGAAAAGGGAAGATCCAAGAGATGTGTTGATCCTTCGAACAGCGAAACATCTGTCTGAATTACGAGAAGATGCTGTGATAGCAACAGGAAGCAAAAGAAGAGCATTTCAGTTATTAAAGTTAAGACCAGATCTTCAGATTATAAATATTCGAGGGAATGTTGATACGAGACTTCGAAAAATGGAGGAACAACAATTAGATGGAATCGTTCTTGCGGCAGCAGGTCTTAAAAGACTAGGAATGGAAGATGTGATCACGCAATATCTGGCGCCAGAAGACATGATCTCAGCACCAGCACAGGGTGCTCTGGCTTTGGAAGTAAGAGAAGATCAGAAAGAATTGCAAAAGATGTTGGATGTATTTTGTGATGAAGAAACAATGAACGAAGTATGTGCAGAACGAAATTTCTTAGAACAAATGGGAGGCAGTTGTCATACTCCGGCAGGTGCCAGATGTCAAAAGACAGATCAAGGGTACGAACTATATGCTATGTTTGGAAATGAAGATGGAAGTAAACAGGCATATACGAAAGTTTATGGAACATGCCCTGAGATCTTAGCACAAACGGCAGTAAAAAATATCAAAAAACAGCTGGCAGGAATCGTATATTTAATTGGTGCAGGACCGGGAGATCCAGGACTTATCACAGTCAAAGGAAAAGAAATCTTAAAAAAAGCGGATTGTGTCATTTATGACAGATTGATCCCACAAGAATTATTAGATGAAACAAAAGAAGGATGCGAACATATCTATGTTGGAAAAGAAAATCATCATCATACGATGAAACAAGAACAGATCAATGAATTATTAGCACAAAAAGCATTACAATATGATATCGTAGTGCGTTTAAAAGGTGGGGATCCATTTGTCTTTGGAAGAGGTGGAGAAGAAGCCATATAT
>ERZ838118.4481-NODE-4481-length-12043-cov-3.687688_pt1 | contig 12043 bp, 12 predicted proteins | sample MGYA00519863_ERZ838118 | MGnify/ENA primary metagenome ERZ838118 (study PRJEB31850, sample SAMEA3708827) | human gut metagenome | biome: human gut; feature: human-associated habitat; material: faeces | place: China | collected 2014 ...
GTCTCTCTCTCTCTGTCTCTCTCTCTCTCTCTCTCTCATGGGGGTATTTCCTTTTACAGTTTCATGATGAAGCACAGGGCGTAGTAGGGAGGCAGGGTGCTGAGGGCCTGTGCCGTGAGCGCGTGGGTATGCCCGCCGTCGGTGACGGTGTGCCCATGCGCGGCGGTCGTGACCGCGTGCGTATGGCCGTTGTCGGTGATGCCGTGGCTGTGTTCGGATGAGCCGACCGCATGGGCATGGCCGGGGTCGGAAACGCCGTGGGCGTGTGCCCATGAAGCACCAGTAAATTCGATCACACCGTCTGCGATGAGATTACGATTTCCTGTCTGCCCCGGCATCCAGTTTCCACCCCCGCCTCCTTTCGTAAGGATATTCATATTATGCGCATGAGACGGAAGTGTATTTCCATCCAGCGTCGTCCCATAGATGCCGATTCCGGTCCCTGCGCCCCCAGTCCAGATATTGAGGGCAGCGTTCCATATGCCGATTCCGGTCCCGGCGTTCCCGGCAGTCCCGCCGGGCGCGGCGGTACCGAGGCCGATCCCCGTTTGGGCGCTTCCGGCGGCGACGCTGGGGGTAGCCGTTGCCGCGCCTCCGGTTGCGCCGGGCTGGTAGGTTTTCCCCGCCCCGAGGATGAAACGGTCGGTCAGGTCGGGCGTGCCGCCGGTGCCGTCGCACAGGGCCCAGCCCGTGGGGATGTCCGCAGCCGTCCCCGACCACATGATGATGCCCCGGCTGGGCATCAGGAAGCGGCGCACTTCGTCGAGCGCGCGCATGAGCATGGGGTTGGCCATCAGATCACCTCCACAAGGATGTCGTAGTCCACGGGGATCGCGTCGTGCCAGCGGATGACGGTCGAGGCGGCCCCGGCAGTCCCCACTTCCTGATACTGGTGCACGGCCTCGTCGGTCCCGGCCTCGCAGCGCAGGCCGCACAGGTAGACCCGCAGCCGCTTGTTCCCCACGGTATAGGCGGGCACCGTGTAGTTCGTGCCCTTGGCGATGAGCCCCGGGCGCGAGCCCGCGGGGGAGAATGCCGACACGACAGCCGCCGCGAGCAGGTCCCGCAGGTCTTGTTTCTGTTGCTGCAGTTCCTCTTCCACGCCCTGCAAGCCGTCGGACTGCGTTTTGAGGGCGTCGTCCTGCGTCTTGGCGTTGGCGTCGAGGCCCTGCAAGGTCTCGCGCAGCCGCAGCACGTCGTCCTCGAGGAGGTTGTCCGGGTGCGGCAGCGGGAGTTTCAGGTACGTTGTTTTTTCATCAATCATGGCGGCTCCTAGATCACGGCCATGAGCCGGATGTTGCTGACGCGGGGGCGGGCCGTACTCGTGCCGGTCAGGGTCAGCCTGACCTTGACCTCGCTGACGTTGGAGAGCGCCGCCTTGAAGCGGTACTCAACGAGCCCGTCGCCCTGATTGGTGGTGCCGTCGGCGGTGAGCGGCTCCCATTCGCCGGAGTCCTTGCGGATCTGCGGGGTGACGGTCGACCCGGAGGGGATGACGGCGTCGTAGACGAGCACGGCCTTGGTCGCGCCCCGGGCGGGGATGGAGCGCGTCGCGTAATCGGCGGCCGCGCCCACGGCCCCGCTGATGAGCTGGGTGCCGGGCCACAGCACGGGGCTGGCCGTCGGCGTCCCCGCAAGCCGGGCCTTGACGCGGATCTGCCCGGTAGCGGGCGCGGCGAGGCGCAGGGGCTGGCCGTCGGCCACGGTCAGGATTTCCCCGCCGGGCAGGGCCATGTCGTATTCGACGCGGGTGTCGGCGTTCGGCGTCTCGGAGAGGGAGAGGAGCAGCAGGTCGGTGGCCCCGGCGACGGATACCGAGCCGAGTTCCTGCTGGCTCTGTGCGCCGCTGAAGGACGCCTCCAGCAGCCGGAAGGTCAGGTCGCGGTCCTGATGGGCCGTCCATGTGCTGGCGTTGCTGGAGGAAAGCAGCACGCCGACCTGATAGGGCTGGCTGACGACCCACTGTTGCGCGGTGGCGTCGAACTTGCCGAGTTCGGCCACGGAAAGGGCGGTCTCAGCGTCGTCGCAGAGCACCACAAAGGCGTATTCGGTGCCCGCCGCCAGCGAGAGCGGCGAGGGCAGGAGCACGCGGGTGTGGCCGCCGCCGGAGACGACGATGGAAGAGGCCGGGATAAGAGCCTCGGCCAGCACCGTGCGGGTGGGCACGCCGTTGGCCACGTCGCGGATCTGCAGGCGGGCGTCGCCGCCTTTCGCCGTGAACCACAGGTCGACCCCGGCAAGCTGGGTGGCCTTGTCCAGCACAAAGGTCTGGGCCAGCGGGTCCACCCAGATGGTGGTGATGGTGTTCACCTGCCGCAGGGTGTTGACCGTGAGCTGCCCCTGCCCGACGAAGACCGCCGAGGCCCGCGAGCCGCCCTTGCCCGTGAAGGTCACGGCCTTGGCCCCGGAGGGAACTTTGGCCGGGATGCGGAACGAACCGTCCAGCGTGCCGTTGCCGTCCGCAGTGCCGTGAAGGTCCAGCGGCACGCCGTCGAACGTGGCCGAGGCAAGCTGTTCGCCCGAGCCGAACCCTTCAATGTGGTAGGCTACGTCGATCTGGCGCAGGTACTCCAGCGCATTGGTCGTGGAACCCAACTGTTCGGTACGGGTCGCGGTGTCTTCCCCCACGACCCACGAGACGCCCGGCACGTAATGCCCGGTGTTGAACCGTTCGGTCACGGCGCTGGTCCATTGGGTCCGGCTTTCGGTCCAGCGGTCCAAGGCGGGGTTCAGGCTCGCGCTCCCGGGGAGCGGGTCAAAGGCCATGTACGGATTGACCTTCATGGAGCCGGTGCGCAGGGGCTGGGCCAGCAGGGGGGACGGCGTCCAAGGGTTGGCCGTGGGCGCGGCTACGTCGTTGGGCAGGGCCGTTGCCGTGGCTTCGATGGGCAGGGTCAGGACGCCATTGACCACGGCGGCGGTCTGGGAAAGCCCCTGATCGCGCATGTCGTCGTTCAGCAGCGGGTCGACGAAGATGCCCGCCCGTGCCCCGGATTCGCGGGTGAACACGTCGGCCTCAAGGCGCTGCCGGGCGACTTCCTGCTGCACCGCATCGATGCGGCGGTTGATGGTTTCGATTTCCGAGAAGGGGACCACGCGCACGCCGTCGGAGCGCACGCTGCGGGTGTCGCGCCACGTCTGGGCGACGGTGGCGATGGGCAGGAGCGACGCGGGCAGGCTGGGGCTGCGGGGGCTGCTTTCCGATGCCACGCCCTGCAGCCAGACGAACTGCCCTTCCTGATTCAGCGCCAGCCGGTCGAGGCGGGGCAGGGCCTGCCGGTAGGTGATGAGGATGGAGGTGCCGCTGGCCGCGCCTTCAATGCGGAAGCCGTCGGCGTCCAGCCCCTTGGGTTCGGCGCTGGTCACGCACTCGTAGGTGCAGGAATAGGTCGAGCCGGTGGCGGGCTCGTTGCCCGTGGGGGACCAGTCCACGGTGTCGCCGTTCTTTTTGTAGTCCGCGCCCGCCGTATACACGGTATCACCCTGACGGCACTCGACGATGGAGACGACGGCGGTGTCCGGCAGGGCGTCGGCGGCCCCGGAGTAGCTGCCGTGCACCACGCTGACGGTCTTGCGCGTGGTGATGCGCACGGCCTCGACATCGTGCAGCGGAGGGTGGGCCACGGTGATGCGCTGCCCGCCGGACTGCGTGGATGCGGCGTCGGCGGTATGCACTTCCGTATCGATGCGGCGCAGGTCGGGCACGGCGGCGTAGGGCAGGCGGCGGGGGGTGGGCCAGTCCACGCCGTAGCCGTTGACGCGGGCGCGGCCTTCCGAAACCGTGTACACCTGATGCCCGTCGGCGTCGTCCCCGGCCATGAGCACGGTCAGGCCGTCCACGATGTACGAGCCGCCCGCCGTGGAATCGCGGTCGTATCGGGCGATGCTCTGGGTGAACGTGTCCAGCGTGGGCGGGGCTTCCTTGGCCCGCAGCTCGCCGTCGTCAACAGTATAGACGACGTAGAATTCCCCGTCGCCGTTGTCGCCGTCAAAGCCCCACGCGGCATTGGCCTGAAGCCGCCACGCGCCCGGCTCGCCTTCGCCGCGCGAGCCGATGGCGGGGTTGTACAGCGTGGGATCGTCAAGCTCGGACACCACGCGCTGCGTGAGCCGGATGCCCACGGCCACCGTGCCGGCCACGGGGATGGTGAAGGTGGCCTCGGGCACGCCGCGCACCGCGCCCCGGAGATAGACGGCCCCGGACTGGGCCCGGACTTCGCCGGTCTCCTTGTTCACGATGATCCCGGCGTCGCGGATGATGTCGCCGTCCTTGAACAGCGCGTCGGCCACACCCTGCAGGCGGTGCATGGCGGCGGACTGCGCCTCGTTCAGCTCCGCGCCTTGCAGCGTGTAGCCGTCGCGGTAGAGGATTTTCTCGTAATTTTTCGATGCGTTGAAGTTGTCGTAATAGCTGTCGGGCATGTTGGGCATGAAAGCCTCCTAGAGGCCGCAGGGTACGGTGCCGAGACCCGGCCCCCGGAAAGGGGCTCGGAACGCGGCGCGGGCGGCGGCTGGCTGATAACGTAAAGGGGGGACCGAAACGGTGTCGTGGGGGCGGGAATGGCCCTAGATCGGCAGGACGAACTCGACGGTCTGGCGGACGGAAGGGCTGCGGTTGATGCGCGGCAGGATGATCTGCGCCGCCAGCAGCAGGCCGGGGCTTTTGAGGTCGGCGGGCGTGAAGTAGCGCTGGCCCTCGGGCAGGCCCTCGACGAACTCGGTGTCCATGAACAGCCCCATTTCCCTGATGATCGCGTTGGAGGCGTCGCTGTAGGCATAAGCCGTCTGCACATAGAGGTAGGGAGTCGGTTCCGTGGCCAGCCGGTAGCGGGCCTCCTGCACCGCGCCCTCGGAGCCGGTGGCCACGGGGATGACGATGCCGCCCGCCTCGTCGGGCTCCACGAAGCCGATGTGCGAGGGGGTCCGGCGGCCCAGCTCGTTGAGCAGCGCGGTGCTGCCGATGAGGGAGGGCAGGGTTGCGCCGTCGGCGTCCCATGCGGGGTCGCCGGAGCCCCAAGCCAGATGCAGAGGGCGGGACGAAATCGCCAGCGCGATGGCGGCGCGTCCGGTTTTGGTCAGTGTTGCGAGTGCCATGTGGTTCTCCTTATTGGATGGTGATGTGCGAGGGGGTTTTCCAGTCCTGCCCCGTTTGGGTCCATGCCCCGGCCCACTGCGGCGCGAACAGCGTGAGCAGGCCGGATGCGGGCGGGGCGGGGGCAAGGGCTGGCGTGCCTGTGCCGAGGGCGGACAGCCCGGCGCTTTCGGGCGCGGCCCATGCGTTGGGCTTCATGCTCAGGGCCTGCGCGCTCAGGATGCCGTGTTCCGGCGCTACTTCGGGCAGCGGGCTGCCGGATGCGGAGAGCAGGCCGGTCCCGGCGGCGAACGGCGGGGCCGGGTCAAGGGCTTCAGCGGGCAGGGCCAGCGAGGACGGCAAGGCCGTCTCCGGGGGCGTCCATGCGTTTTCGGCCAGTTTCATGGCCAGATCGCATTGGGAGGCTTGCTGTCCCCGTTCCGGGTCCGGGATGCCTCCGGCCGAGGCCAGCCATGCCGTGCCCGCCGCTTGCGGGGCGGGCGGGTCGAGCCGGGGCGTTTCCGTGCCTTGGGTCACGATGGCCATTTCGTGCAGCCGCCGTTCCTGACGTTTGCAGTCGTGCCCGGACAGGGCGAAGGAGCCGAGCCGGGGCGGGCTGTCGATGACCACCGCGAACGTCGCGCCGAGCCGCGAGTTGGTGTCGGCCAGCGCGGATTCCGTGGGCACGAGCTGCGCGCGGGAAAGGCTGCGGCGGCCCATGCGCCAGCGCGGGAGCTTGCGGTCGAAGCCGGTATAGTCGAGCCAGCTCCGGGCGTCCCATTCCCCGCGCCACGAGCGGCCCAGCGTCTGGCGGTCGGCCCACAGGATGCTGAACAGCGCGCCCATGACGAACGGGTGGTTGCGGGGCAGGGGCCCGGAGAGCCGCGAACGCCCGACGATGAAACGGTCGAGGTACGGCGCGGTGTGGCCGGACACGCACTCCGTCCCGAACGAGGCCGCATGGAGCGACGGCAGGTAGGCTTCCGCCTGAAAGCTCCTCTTTGTCCCGAACGAGACGACGATGTCACCGTCCGGGCCTTCGACGGAGACGCCGGAGTGGAAGGACAGCCAGCCGTCGCCAAGGGCCGGGCCTTCCGAGAGTACGATGGGCCGCCGGTCGTAGGCGTCGGTGTACAGGCGCCACAGGCGGCAGCGCGCCGGGGCCATCTCGGTGCAGATGGTGACGATGCGGCGCACGTCGTCCATGTCCGCAATCTGCGGCAGGCCAAGCTGGTACGTCGCCCAGTAGGCCCCGGGGCCGTTCTCCTCGATGGCGGCGGCATATCCGAACCGGCGCAGCGCCGCGTAGAGGCTCGCGGGCGTGCCCTTGATGCGGTGCCATGCGATGGCGTCAAGGATGAGGCCCGCCAATTCCGCGTCCGCCCGGGCCGTTTCCCGGAAGTCGACGTGCAGCTGCCACGCGAGCAGTTCCAGTTCCGCCGTGCTCAGGGGCGTCAGCCCGCCGGACGCCTCGGCCACCCGCCCGATGGGGGCGAGCATGCCGGGGACGGGACGCCCCGCGGTGAGCGCCAGCCGGTGCCACAGGAGCAGGTTGGGGACGCTGCGGACGACCCGGCGCAGGAGCGTTTCCAAGGCCGAGCCTGCCGCGCCGAACGCGGGGTCGTCCGCGAGGGCGGGCGTGAGCAGGCCCCGGACCTGCGGGTCTCCGAGCCTAATCATGGGGCCGCCCGCCACGGCTCGCGGCTGCCGAGGGCTTTACGGTGTTTGCCCGGCAAGAAAGGGTGCGCTTAGTCATCTTCAATCCCCATGAATTGCAGGTCGAGGGACGTTTCGCGGGCGATCTGGCGCTGTTCCAGCTTTTGGTAGCGCGGGCTGTCCAGTTCCACGCGCTTGGCCCCGGCGCGTTCGAGCAGGCTGACGAGCCGGGTGGGGTTGATGTCGCGGCCCGGGGCGCTGCGCTGCCAGATCCGGTATTCTTCAAGTGCCGCTTCAACTTTTTTCGTCACGCTGGCGGCCAGCGGGCCGTTGTCGCGGTGCAGCCACCAGCCGCCGGAGACGGCGTACTCGACGGGCTCAGGCGCGGCCACGACGACCGTGTCCGTGAGCGGGCGCACGCCGTCGGCGCTCAGGCGTTCCCGCACCAGCTCCAGTACGCTTTCCGGGGGCAGTTCGCCGCCGTCCATGACCGGGCGCACGTCCACGGTTCCGGGCACGGGCGCGTATACGGCAACGTCGGCGATGCCCTGATGGGCGGACAGGGCGTGGTAGCGGTAGGAGCCGGAAGGCCCGGCCACGGAAAAGCGTTCCGGGGCAAGCCGGATGCGGGCGCGGTAGCTGGCGTCGTCCTCGACGTCGGCCCCGAGGCGGGTGGTTTCGGTGTTGCGGACGGCGTCCACATAGGCCAACGGGTCGACCAGCCTGTTGATCTGGCCGGGGACCAGCCCGTTGGCGTGCACCCCGGCCCGCAGGCAGGTTGCCGCCACGTCCACGGAACGTTCCCCGGCGGGGATGGTTGCCGTCTCGTCCGTGGCGAAGGTCAGCCCCGTGTCGCCGTCCCCGGCGTTGGCCCGGGTGCCTTGGGGGATGAGCACGGGCCAGCCCAGCGTTTCCGCCGTGCTGAACCGCAGCACGGTGCGGGACGGGCTGGCGGGCAGCCGGGCCGTGTCCACCAGCGCGCCGATGAGGTCCTGATGCGGCCCCCGGGCGTGGGCCAGATACTGCTGGTTCCCGGTTTCGTTGATGAAGGCCGCCAGCAGGCTGATGATGTAGGCGTTGGACTGGAGGAACAGCCGCACCGGGTCGCCGGGATAGACGGTCTGGCCCGAGGCTTCCTCGTAGGCGGTGATGACCATCTCCTCGATGCCGGAGGGCGTCAGTTCCGAAAAATCCACGGCGGTGAAGTCGTCAAGCAGGCTCACAATGTCACCCCTTCCCTGAGCTTGAAGGTCACGACGGGCCGGAGCTGCCCGTCGAGGGTTTCGGCCCGCAAAAGCCGGATGCTCACCACCTCGGCGCGGGGGTCCTTTTTTTCGATGGCGTCCGTCAGTTCCGCGATCCGGAGCGCGGCCATCACCGGGGCCGGGGCGTCGATAGCGCCGCCGTGCGAGGCGAAACGCCGGTCCAGCGGGACGGAGTAGGCGAACGTGGTCAGGATCATCCGGATGTTCTGGACAACGGCGTCCAGCCCCGTGGCCCCGATGACGAGCGGGGCCGCCTCGCGCATGTCGACGACGGGCATCAGTGGTACTCCTTCAGGGCCAGCGTCAGGCCGATGGTGTGGACGCCGCCGGGGCCGCTGTTGCGCCAGTCCTGCGTCACGCTTTCGATGATGACCTTGCCCCAGTTGAGCCCCCCGAGGATGAGCCGGTTGACCTCGCCGCGCTTGCACATGGCCCCGAGGCTGTCTGCTTCCCGCATGGGATTGACGCCGAGGGCGGCGCTGAGGGTCATGGAAATGGAGAAGGTCCCCAGCTCCGGGGCGATGAATTCGACGCAGGGGAGCGCGCCCTGCACCTGATGCTCCTCGATGCGGGCCTTGCGTTCCCGGGTGACCTGCGACGGGGTGAACACCCGTGTGTCGGACACTTCAAAGACGACGTTGCCGAGGGTGCCTACGCGCATGACGCAAGCCCCCCATAAGCATGGAGTCCATGACAAAAAGTTGCAGCAGTAAGGGAGAAGAGGGAACCGGGATGAAAATAGTCTTTCTCGGCGGAAAAGAGAGGGCGTTGTACCGTAGAAAGGAAGCTCAGAGCTTGGGGAAGATATCTATCATAAATGTCAAAGAGATAAAAAGGAACCAGAGCAGGAACAACCAAATATACGCCAGACAGCGCAGTATGGTGTTCACAGGATTGGGTTTGCTCAGAAATTGCCAGACGCCAATCAGGAGAGGCGTTGTCAAAAAGAGATGGTGAACAGGCGAGCTTATGAACTTGGTCATGACAACCCATACATTCCAAGGAATGCGATCGAATTCCCATTCGTCTAGGGCAGCCGCCGGAGGATGGAGCCATGCGCTGAGGAGCAGGCACACGATGAGCAACACGGACAAGGCCACAATCCGTTTTCCTGACCGTCGCATATTGCAAGTCTTTTCTGATACCAGCTTTCCGTTCATGAGGCATCATAAAAAAATTCCTTTGTAAGGACAAGTTCCGGAATACAGAGTGTACGAAAATCACGACCGTAACCTGTTTCGTCGCGGAAATGGCGAAAATTTGCATTTGTGAGCGGAAAAGCAAATATATTAAATCCTTGCATGCCCTCTACGGTTTCACCGGTAGCATCATCTCTGTACGGTTCGTCGCATATCCAGTTGCCAAGCCATTGGTCGCCATTAAAATCAAAGGCATCGTGAATGAAGAATGCCACCTTTTCGATAAACACAATCCACTCGCCGCTCTCAAGCTGTTCAGTTCTTCCGCTCGTCAATGCATAGATGGTCGTATTGGCAATTGAAGCTTGAAAGCCGTCAGGCTTGATTTGACCATGTGCCAATGCTTCTCCATCAAGAACCTCAGTCGAATTTTTGAGTTCTTCAAGAGACCCGATGCCAATTCCTACTTTTTTTCCTTGAATGGCATGCCGCCGCCATTCCCACCAAGGAAGGTGGATATGGTCGAACTGTTGCCCTTCCCCTATAAAAGCCGACTCTTCGCGCAACAAACGGGTCAAATTGGCTCTAGCTTTCTCTGAAAAAAGGTAGTTTGGCTGCTTGAGTTCTTCCACTGCTTTGCGAAAACGTTCGTATTGCATGAGCCAGTTCCACTCCACCCAGAGCGGTTCCTGCCAGCCGTTGTGTAGTTTGTCGTCAGGCATGGCCTTGCCTTTGCCATATAACCACTTAAGGATACCTTCATGCAGATACAGCCAACCCTGATGGTCCGTCATATTGCCCTGTTCAAGAGTACGTTCAGCTTCAGCGGCCACCATTTCCGGCATACAGCGTACAAGACGATTCTTGACGCCCGTCACTAATCCAAAGATACGCTCGCGTTCTGCATCTTCGTCCAGTCCGGAATCACCGTTTTGAGTTCCGTCCGTAGGGCTGTCGCTCGTTGATGGGCCTGACTCCACGCCATTGTGGATATGTTTGCGTAGGCTGGTCACTCCCGCGATTACATCACCGCCGGGCACGCACATATCCCCCTCAAGAATTCGATAATTACCGAACAAATCACCGCTTCCAGAACGCCCATCGCGGTCTGTGACGCTGAGTTTGCCCGCAAGGTTGATGCGTGGTGCTTTCAGCGTAATGCCAGTCTCAGATTCGGCCACTACTTCGTGCTCGGAACTGACCCGTACGGAGCCCTTCGCTTCGATTTCGACGGTTCCTTTAACCTTGGCGGTCAGCTTGTGGCCCTTGCGGTCATACCAGAGTTCCGTGCCGTCCTCGTAGCGGACGTAGTCGACCTGCGCCTCTTGGTTGGGGGAAGGCGTCTTCGCCGTGTAATGCGCGCCGAGGATGACGCCCTGTTCCAGCCCTTGCCCGGAGAACAGGCAGGCCACGGGTTCCCCGATGTCGGGCAGGGCCTGCGCCTTGTCCTTCAGCGTGCGGCGCCCAAGGACGCGCAGGGGCATGGTCACCATGCCGTCCCCGTCCGGGAGCTGGACGCGGGCCGTCCCCGTCGCCGTATCCACCCCGGTCACGGTGCCGAAACGCAGGGATGCGCCCCGGTTGCTTTCCAGCGACGCGATCCGCCGTTCCTGTTGCGCGTAGTCGAATCCGCTCATGTTGCCCTCAATAGTCCAGCGTCCGGCGCAGTTCCACGCCGGTCGTGTATTTGCCTTCGATTCTGTGGGTTGCCGTGGTGACGAAATACTTGCCGTCGAATTTACCGAAACCGTCCAGCGTCAGCGTGCACCCGGCCACCACGCCGGGGTGCCCCATGATGTCGAGCGAGCCGGTGTTTTCGGCTTCGTTTTTGTTCCGCAGGGCGCTTTGGGCGAAGGTTTCCGCTTCGGCCTTCGACTCGACCTTCTGGTTGATGAGCGTTGTTTTTTCCCGTTGCCCGTCAGCGCCGGGCTCGCCGAAGGAATAGGAGTGCATTTCCCCTGATTCCGGGTCCATGTACTGGACGTCGCAGCCTGTGTAGGCCGTCCCTTCCGATTTTTCCTTGAACGACCACCGTGACGGCGAAAACTGCCCTCCGGTTCTGGAGATGGCGACGGTGGCTGCGCGGGCGTCGCCGCGTTTCGCGGCCTCGCAGACGAGCCTGCCGTCATGGACCTTGACGTTCACACCCCGGGCGGAGGCCAGCCGCTGCAGGAAGGGCAGGTCGGATTCCTCGCGCTGGTCCTGCCGGTTGAACGGAAAGGCGTCGGCATTGTAGAGCAGTTCAAGCCCGTTGCGCTGGGCGATTTCCCCGGCCACGGCCTGCAGGGAATAGCCTTCCCATGCCTGCGTTTTTTTCGTTTCCCGCAGCCCGTCCGTGAGCGCGGCGGACACGGCCTTGATGCTGACCTTGGTCGGCGGGCCGGAATATTCCACCTCATCGACCTTGAACGAGCCGCAGTTCAGGGAGGCGTCCTGCCCGGGGCCGAACCAGTCCGTGCACAGGATGCGCATGGACACCTCGGTCCCTTTCTTGGGAGCCCACTCCCCGAGCCACTTGCCGTCCCGGTCGTGCAGATCGAGGCGCACCTCGTCGGCCTTGCCCGCGGCGTTGTCGGTGTAGGTTGCGGACAGGAGCGAGGGGGCGAGCGCGTCCGTGGCGTCATGGCCGCCGATGGTGACGGCGAGCCTCACGCGCCGGGCGTGCTCCTGCTCTTGTTTCCCGTTGGTTACATCCACGGCGGAAGCTCCATGTTGATTTCCGGTTTTTTGACGCCGTCGGGTATGTTCAGCCGGACCCCGGCGGGGAACTCAAGCATATCCATGTGTTCGATGTTGGCGGCGATGAGCCTGTCCATGAGGTGCTCGTCGCCCCACAGCCGGAGAGCGATGGCGTCCCAGCAGTCGCCTTGTTGCGTTATGTACTCAGTTGCCATAAGCCAACCTCCTCTGGT
>ERZ838118.4483-NODE-4483-length-12036-cov-3.536433_pt1 | contig 12036 bp, 9 predicted proteins | sample MGYA00519863_ERZ838118 | MGnify/ENA primary metagenome ERZ838118 (study PRJEB31850, sample SAMEA3708827) | human gut metagenome | biome: human gut; feature: human-associated habitat; material: faeces | place: China | collected 2014 ...
CCGAAAAGCTGGTCATCATGCCCAGCAGGGCCATGACCCACATCCAGAAGATGGCTCCCGGCCCACCGGAAACGATGGCCGTTGCCACACCCACGATGTTGCCGGTGCCGATGGTGCCCGCCAGCGCCGTGCACATGCTCTGGAACTGGCTGATGGCCATGTCCTCTTTGCTGGTGTGGGCGGTGACCTCCTTGTTGGTGAACACCGCGCCAATGGTGTGCCGCATCCAGTGGCCCACCCGGCGGAACTGGAAGCCGCCGGTGCGCAATGTCATCCACAGGCCGGTGCAGAACAGCAGCGCCAGCCCGATGGGCCCCCAGACGATGCCGTTGACCACCCCGTTGATCTTCGTGATCCACTCTACCATACTTTATCCCCTCTACACACAAAAATGCGGGCAGAACCTCCCCAAAGGCTCTGCCCGCAAAAAGCTCAGCTGTTCTGTCCATGCCTCTTGCACGGAAGACGATGCTCTGTCCTTTTGCCTGAGAGATTGACTCTGCTTTCCCACTCAGAATCGTACACCTTCGGCACCCGCCAAACTACGGGCTTCTCCAGAGTGCAGCCCTGCGGCCGCACGTCTACAGTTGTATTCAGTTCTCCCTGCGCACACAGCTGTGCGCGACAAATAGACTTTATCATAAGTTCTCCGGTTTGGCAAGCCTTTTTCTCTATTTTATGTTTCAGTTTCATCTCTCATGCCCGGAGATGAATTTTAATATGGTATGACTTTTTTCGATTGTTCAGAGTTTGCATCCTGTATAACCGCCAGACAAACAGCCCATCCTCCTGCTGAAAGGGGGATGGGCTGTTTTGCATTCTCATCACGATAAAACCCGCGGCTGGCAGCCGTTCTGGGCCGCACTGGGGGCAGCGCTTCTGGTACTGCTGCCGCTGGTGGGCGGCACCATCCTGCTCACCCGGCAGTCCCTCCGCACCAAGCTGGCCGCCAAACCCCAGAGCGGGGTGGCTGTCCGGATGCCAAAGACCGAAAACCAACTCACCCTGCTGGTCTGCACCGCAGGCGAGCAGCCGGGCTTCGTGCTGCTTTACCTCAACGCCAGCCAGAACTGCATCCGGTTGGCGGCGCTGCCTGCGGAGACTGCCATCCCCTTTGGGCAGGGGGAGGCCACGCTGGCCCAGTGCTATGCCGCGGCCGGCCCAGCCCGCTGCCGGGAAGCCTTATTGGAGCCTCTGGCTCTGCCCGAGACCACCCGCTATCTCGCTCTCTCCCCCAGTGTCCTGGCCGCCATCGCGGACCGGTACGGGATGCTGCGGGTGGGCTTTTCCGGCGCGCTCACCGCCGACGAGCTGGCCCAGTGCGGCCTTTCCGGCGGGGTGCAGGCTCTCTCGGCCCGGGAGGCGCAGAGCCTCCTTTCCGGGTGGGACAAAGACGGCACCCTCCCGCCCAGCCACCGGGCTGCCGCCCGGGCGGCGGTGTGGGACGCGTTTTTCCGGCAAGATCTCGAACTGCTCCCCACGACCCTCCCTGCGGCCCTCCGGGCCCACAGCTCGGAGCTGCTGACTGACCTGACGGCGCAGGACTTATTGACACTGGAAAGCACGCTGGAGTTTCTGGCCAACGGCAATGCCGCCGTTTCCGTCGACGCGCTGCCCGGCGCGTGGAACCCAACCCGCCGCTTTTACGGGTTGACGGATGCTTCCCGGGCCGCCGTGCAGACCCTCTTCAACGTCTGGCCCACCGAGGCGCAGGCGGCATCGTCCAGCGAGCCGTAACCCAGCACCAGCGTTCCGGTCTGGTGCCGGGCTCCGGTCAGGTCGTAATCGCTCAACAGGTTCAGCCGCACCCCCTCGGCCTTGGCAGCCCGGCGGAGGGCTTCATCCGGTGGGGCATTTTTCAGGGAGGCCAGCAGGTGCAGGCCGGTATGGAGCCCCGCCAGCCGCAGCTGCCCGGGGGCAAAGGCAGCGTTCAAGGCTGCCGTCAGGGCATCCCGCCGGGCCTTGTAAGCCACCCGCTCCCGGGCCAGATGCCGGGTAAAATACCCCTCGGTGATGAACCGGGCCAGCGTCTGCTGCTCAAACCGGCCCACCGTGCTGGCATAGAGGCGGTAGGTCTTCCACCAGGCGGGCAGCAGGTGCTCCGGCAGCACCATATAGGCGATACGGATGCTGGGGGCCAGGCTCCGGGAGCAGGTGGAAAGGTAGACCACCGGGCCGTCGGCCCCCGCCATCCCCTGCAGGCTGGGCAGGGGGCGGGTGTCAAAACGGAACTCGGAATCGTAGTCATCCTCAATAATATACCGCTCCCCGGGGCGCTTGGCCGCCCAGTGGAGCAGCTCGGCCCGGCGGCCCGCCGGCATGGTGACGCCCGTAGGGAACTGGTGGCTGGGGGTAACGTAGCAGACCGACGCCCCGGACTGGGAAAGTTCTTCGATGGAAAGGCCGTCTTCGTCCACGGGCAGACAGCAGCACTCCACGCCATTGTTCTCCAGCACCTGTTTGGCGCGGGGGTACCCGGGGGTCTCCACGGCGGCTTTGCCGGGCAGCAGCGGGGCCAGCAGGCCCAGCAGGTATTCCAGGCCGGCTCCCACCACGATCTGCTGGGGCGAGCACTGCACGCCCCGGTATTCTTCCAGATAATCCGCCAGCGCCTGCCGCAGCTCCCAGTCGCCCTGAGCATCGCCGTGGGTCAGCAGCTCCGGCGAGGAGTAGAGCAGCTCCTTTTGGAGCCGCGCCCAGGTACGGAACGGGAAGAGCGCCGGGTCCACGCCCCGGGTGGAAAGATCATACCGGACCGGCGGAGAGGGCGGTGCGGCCTCCCCGGCAGGCGCTTCCGGCTCCATGGGCTTTGCCGGAGTGCCCGGAGCACGTTCCGGCCGGGGAGGCAGCGCCAGATATTCCTGTACATAAAAGCCGCTGCGCTCCTTTGGCTCCAGATAGCCCTCCGCCGCTAAGATCTGATACGCGGCATCCACCGTGTTGACAGAGACAGAAAGCTCCGCCGCCAGCCGCCGCTTGCCGGGCATCCGGGTGCCTGCCGGGATGGCCCCGGCACGCATCTCGGCGGCAAGGCTCTGATACAGCTGCTCATACAGCGGCACAGCGGAAGCCGCGTCCAGTGCTGTGGTCAAATGGAACACAAAACCCCTCCTCTTTTTGGGCAAAGGCCCGAACTGACCCCATAAAAAATCTTTATTCTGGATATTTCCATGGTGTCAGTTCCGCGTATAATAGGAGCATACCCGTTCGGAGCAGAAATGTCAACTATTCCGGTGGGTAAGCGGTTGCGAAGCAATCAAAGCCCCAGTGGGGCTTTGAAGCGAAACGAACGGTCTTGCAAGGCAAGATGGAGGGGCCCCGCCCCGACAAGTTTGTAAGACCTTAAAATTGGAGGGAATCATCTGATGTCTACCACTGTAATGTGGCTGCTGCTGGCAGTCGTTGTGATCCTGATCGTCTTTGCCAGTGTGCTGTACAAGCGCACCTTTACCGTCCACGAGCTGGCCCTGACCGGCGTGATGGCCGCTCTGAGCCTTGTGGCTTACCTGTTCTTCCGCATCCCGTTCTACGGCGGCTCCTCGTTCCATCTGGGCAACACCTTTACGGCCCTGACGGCTCTGCTGCTGGATGGCGTCTCCGGCGGTCTGGCCGGTGCCATTGGTCTGGCTCTGGCCGATATCCTGGCCGGTGACCCGGGCTACGCCATCACCACCTTTGTGCTGAAATTCATCATCGGCATCACCTGCGGTGCCGTAGCCCACAAGGTCTTCAAGCTCCGCGATCGGAACGCCCATGAGAAAGGCTATCTGGTCAAGGTCATCGTGGCCGCCGGTTCCGGCCTGTTCCTCAATGTCCTGACGGACCCGTTCCTCGGCTACTTCCGCAACGTGTTCATCTTCGGCCAGGAATACACCGTGGCACAGGCCCTGTCCAAGATCGCCGGCGGCGTCACGCTCGTCAACAGTGTGGCCTCCACTGTCTGCGTCGTCATCCTGTACCTGGCTCTGCGTCCCGCTCTGGAGCGTGCAAAGCTCCTGACCAAGGGCGAAACCAAGTAAATTCTTCTTTCACGGCTCCCCCCGCCGTGCTCACACAACGGAAAAGCGCCCAGCCAATGGCTGGTCGTTTTTCCGTTATTTTGTCACAGTTTTTCAAACACCAGGAACCGGAATGCAATCTCCGTGGTCAGCTCCGGCAGAGCGGCCAGACGGGCAGCGCCGTCCCGGGGCGTTTTCCAGTAGTAAGGCGTCATGGCAAACAGGGCCTCCAGCTGGGAGGCAGGCACGGTGATGGTGCCGCGCGCTTCCCGCTCCCCGATGGGGCGGAAGCCCTCGTAGGCCACCTCCTGCACCGGGTTTTTATAGGGCTCCGCGTACAAAACGGCTTTCATCTGGTAGAGATGTTCCGCCCCGGGCACGACGTAGATCATCCGTCCGCCGGGGCGGAGCACCCGCAGGAACTCTTCCCGCGCAAAAGGCGAGAAACAGTTGAGCAGCAGGTCGGCCCAGCCGGTTTTGACCGGCTGGTGGAAGCTGGACGCCACCGCATACCGGGCCGTGGGCAGAGCCTTGGCGGCCAGCCGCACGGCGGGCTTGGCAATATCAAACCCGGCCAGCTCCAGCGGACGGGCGGCAGAGGCAAACTGCCGCGCGATGCAGCGGTCATACCAGCCCTCGCCGCAGCCTGCATCCAGCAGGCGGAGGGGAGTTTCCTGTGCGGCGGGGATGCCGTATTCCAGGCACAGCTCCCCCAGCGCCTGCCCGAAGATGCCGTAATACCCGGCACTCAGGAACGCGCGGCGGGCGGCCACCATCTCCTTGCTGTCGCCGGGGGCTTTTGTCCGGGTATTCTGGACGGGCAGTAAGTGCCAATAGCCCTCTTTGGCGCGGTCAAAACAGTGGCCGGAGGGGCATTTCAGGGTCACATCCCCGGCAAGCGGTGCCCCGCACAGCGGGCAGCGCCAGGGTGCAAACGCGGCGGTGCCCATTACACTTCCTCGCTGTGGTCCTCAATGGGGGCCGTTGCGCCGCCGTGGGCGCTCATATACTCTTCAAAGTTGGTAAACTTCTGCTGCGGCGGGCGGCGGCTGATGAGGACAAGGCCCGGGTCTTCGTCCTTGGCGGCGGCCACACGGCCCCGGCGGCTGGGCTCGGCCTTGGGGGCACGGGCCGGTCGGCCTGCCGCCTGCCCCGCGCTGAACGCGCTGCCACGGCGCTTTGCCTGCGGCTGGCTGCCGGGCTGTGCATTCCGGGGCTCGTTCTGGCTGCCGCTCTGGTTCTGGGCCGGGCGGGCACCGCGGTCATTCCGCTCATTGCGGCTGCCGCGGGCATTGCGGTCACGGCGGCTGTTGTTCTCGCTCTTGGGGCCGTTATTGCTCTGCACCGGGGCGGCGGGCTTGGCGGCCGGGGCGGCGTTCTGGTTCTGATTCTTCTTGGCCGGGCGGAGCGGAGTCGTCTCCGGGGCGCTGACAAAGTGGGGGTCAAACTTGGGCTGTGCGTTGCTGCCGCGGCTCGGGACCTGCGCGGCGCCGCCCTCACGGCGGCGGTTATTATTGGAACGGCGGTTTTCATTGCGTCCGCCGGGAGTGCGCTTCTGGTTTTCGTCCATGAGATGTTCCTCTTTTGCTTCGATTTTGGGGGTCGCGTTTGCCTTTTGGGCTTTGGGTTCGGCCTTGACGCCCTTTGCCGCTTTCGCGGTTTTTTCTGCTTTGGGTGCTTTTTCCGCCTTGGCGGCTTTTACAGGCTTTTCAACCGGGGCCGGGGCCTCGGCTACGGCCTCCATCTTGGGTTTTCTGCCCCGCACCGGGGGCGCTGCTTTCACCGGGGCAGGCACGCCGTCCCAGGGGTGGCCGGAGATGACCGGGATCTGACGGCGGTTCAGCTTTTCGATGCCGGCCAGATACTCTTTTTCCTCGGGTGCGCAGAAGCTCACCGCCGTGCCGTCGGCACCGGCGCGGGCCGTGCGGCCGATGCGGTGGACGTAGGTCTCGGGCACCTCGGGCAGGTCGTAGTTGAACACATGGGACAGCTCGCTGATGTCAATGCCGCGGGCCGCAATATCGGTGGCCACCAGCACTTTTGTTTTGCCGGCCTTGAAGCCCTCCAGCGCCGCCACGCGGGCGGACTGGCTCTTGTTGCCGTGGATGGCGGCGGCAGGGATGCCCTGCTTGTTGAGGTCTTTGGCGATCTTATCCGCGCCGTGCTTGGTGCGGCTGAACACCAGTGCGTTGACCACCGGCGGGTTCAGGTTCTTGATGAGCCAGGGCAGCAGGAACTTCTTGTTGCCTTTTTCGACAAAATACAGGCTCTGGTCGATGCGGTCCACGGTGCTAGAGACCGGGTCCACCTTGACGAACGCCGGGTCTTGCAGGATGCCGGCGGCCAGCTGCTCGATCTCTTTGGGCATGGTGGCGCTGAACATGAGGTTCTGGCGCTGCTTGGGCAGCTTGGCGATCACTTTCTTCACGTCGTGGACAAAGCCCATGTCCAGCATCCGGTCGGCTTCGTCCAGCACAAAAATTTCAATGTTCGAGAGGTCCACCAGCCCCTGCCCCACCAGGTCGTTCAACCGGCCCGGGCAGGCGATGAGGATCTCAACGCCCTTTTTGATGGCCTCCACCTGCGGAGCCTGGCCCACACCGCCAAAGATGACGGTGGCGCGCAGCTTCTGGTACTTGCCGTAGGCGGCAAAGCTCTCCCCGATCTGGAGCGCCAGCTCCCGGGTGGGGGTGAGGATCAGCGCCCGGATGGCACCCGGCTTGCGGGGCTTGGCGGCATTGAGGCGGTCCAGCATGGGCAATGCAAAGGCAGCGGTCTTGCCGGTGCCCGTCTGGGCGCAGCCCATTAAATCCCGTCCTTCCAGCACCGGCGGAATGGCTTTGGCCTGGATGGGCGAGGGCGTTTCGTAGCCCGCCTCCGCAATGGCACGCAGCAGGGGGGCGGACAGATTCAGTTCGTTAAAAGTCATGGTTCTCCTATTGGGTTATTCGATAATTTTCCGGCACTCGATGTAATAGCGTTTTTCCTCCGCATGGCCCATACTGAAGGTCTTGCGGGGCAGCACGCCGCCCATCACGATGCCTTTGAACAGGTCACTCTTTTCAAAGGGCGGCAGCAGGAAGCCCACCCCGCCCTGTTTGGTCAGGGCACGGACCGCAGGCTCATCGTGGACATAATCCACCCGGGCCTCCTTATGGCGGGCCATAAAGTACTCAATAAATTCATCAATGGTGCCCACGGTCAGGGGGGCCACCGGGTCTTCAAAGCTCAGCACATTGGCGATGTGGGGGCCTGCCAGGGTAAAGGACTGCTTTTTGGAGCTGCCAAAGCAGATGCCCGCCATATTGCCGTCGCTCCAGGAAATGAGGGCCAGCAGCACGGCCCCGCAGTCCACGTTGAAGAGCACCCGGTGGATGGGCTCGATCTCAATGGCAGGCGAATGAACATTGCACACCTCGGCCAGGCACCAGCGGGCGGGATGAGTCTCCCGCTGCTCGGGCGTCAGGGTGGGTTTCAGCTCTTCCCAGTAAGCCTTGGCGGAGGCCAGCGAGTGGTTGCCGTCGCCCACAGCCAGCGTCAGGGGTTTGGCCCCCCTGGCCTCCGGGTACTTGGCGTCAAAGGCCTCCTGGCTGCCCAGGCTCTGCAGGGCCGCGTCGATCCGGGCCAGCAGGGCGGGGTCTTCCACAGCCCAGCCCGCAATGTGGCCGCCGCCCAGCATCAGCTCGCCCTCGTACACCTTGCGCAGCTCGTTCTTGCGGGCGCCGATGGGCTCAATGAGGGTGCAGGCCGGGTCATCGGCCAACATCATCACATGGGGCGTTTCGAGGCAGGCACCCCGGCGCACCGCCATGCGGGGCGGGATGCGCTCCTCCACCGTCCGCTCACTGGGGCGGATGGCCGGGCGGGCCCCCTGGGCATAGCTGTAAGCTTCCAGGTCGATCTTGCCCACAAGGCCCTGCCGCACCCGGCCGCTCCGCTCGGTGCGCTCCACATAAATGAAGCCATCTACCGCGCGGGTCAGCACGTTGTGGGCATAGTCCTCCATGGTCTCGTGGATCTTGGCCACCCGGGCGGGCACATCGCTTTCTTCCAGATAGACCTCCGGCAGGATCAGGTTCAAGGCGCTGGGACTGCCTGCTGCCGCCTCCGCGGCCCGCTCCCAGTAAGAACGGTCGCTGGTAAACTGATCACAGGCCACACAGCCCCACTGCTCCAGCGGGATCTGCTCCGCAGGCAGCAGAATGTGTGCCGGGGAAAAGCACGATGTCTGATTCATAGTGGATCCCTCGCTTTCATCTTTCCAAAAATGCAGCCAACGCAATACTTGCGATCACTCGAACCGGCCCGCCGCGTCGTCCCGGATGACGGTGTGCTCCACACCGGCGTCCTCCAGCATCCGGGTCAGGGTGGTGCGGCCAGCTTCATCCAGCGTGGAAGAGCCGGGCACCTCCACCAGCAGGTTTTTCATGCCCAGCTGGGCAGCCGGCACGCCCAGCGCGCTGGTGGCATCCGTCACCTGGCTCAGGCTGTAGCCGTACCAGAGGGTGACTTCGGTGCCAAAACGGCTCTGCCAGGCGGCAATGTCCGCCGCCAGCTGCCCGGCACGGTCCACACCGTTGGTACTGCCGTAATCCTGCTTGGAGCTGGTGGAAGACGGGAACTGCACGTTCTTCAGCAGCACCTGATCAAAGCCCATACCGTGCACTTCCTCGATCAGGTCGCCGATATACTGCACCGCCTCCGCCGCATAGGGGTTGAGCCACGGGTTTCCGCCCGCCGAGGCCTTGTTGTCCAGCCAAAGGTATTCCTGGCCTTTATAGCGGATGGCCATGGCGTGGTCCGCGCGGGCACCGGCCGGGTCACGGAACGCGGCCAGCTGCGCCACCGGCGTGATGCCGTTTGCCTTGAAGACGCGGGCAATGGCTGCCGCATCCACCGGGTTTGCCGCCACACTGCCCGCGGCTGCAGGCACCTGGGAGGCATAATACAGGCTGCCCGCCGTATCCTTGAGCGGGACCACCGCATACACGGCACCCTGTGCCGCCAGCTGCTGGGCAGCGGCGGTGATGGCAGCTTCATCGGTCAGGGTGGTCACATCCACTTCCGCCCAGCTGCCCGCCACAATGGCGGTGCCGGGGGTGGGTTCCGGTTCCGGCGCAGGCTCCGGCTCCGCCACGGAAGAAGCCGCCGCTTCCGACGCGGCCGTGCTGCTGGCTGCCTCCGAGACGGCCGGAGAGGAAGCGCTCAGGTCGCGGTTGCGCACCACCGTGTACCAGGTGTGGGTGGCCCAGTCCAGCACATGGGGCGCGGCCAGCCAGCCGATGCCCAGCACCGCCAGCACCAGCACCGCAATGCCAATGCCTTTTTTCAGCTTCATTTCCCGGCTGTAAAAACTGCGCCGGTAGCGCTTGACTTTGGGGCGTTTTTTATAGTGTGCCATAGTTCGTTACTCCCCTCCTTGCAGAGATCAGAGGATCACAGAATGTCCGGTAAAGCCATAGATGGCCAGCGCCAGCACGCCGATGTAGACGAGGGTGACGGGCAGGCCGCGGAATGCCGACGGGATGGCCCGGCTGCGCAGGCGGTGCCGCGCCTCCGTGACCAGCAGGACAGCCAGCAGGTAGCCCAGGCCGCTGCCCAGGCCAAACCCCAGGGACTGGCCCAGCGTAAAGCTCTGGGTGCGATCCACCAGCACCGTGCCCAGCACGCAGCTGTTGATGGCTGCCGTCGGCAGGATGCGGAGGAGCTGGCCGCTGCGGGGACCTTTGACTGCCCGGAGCACCAGATGTTCAAAAATGCAGACCACCGCCACGCAGGCCACATAGACCAACGGGCGGAGCTGGGCGCGGTTTGCCAGCGGGGCAATGAACCGGCCGGCGTAGAACGCCAGCGGGGCCACCAGCAGCTGGGTGACACAGAGCAGCAGCGCAAACCACCAGCTGTTGGTGCGGTCGTCGCCCACCAGCTGCACCAGGCGGGACACGCCCAGGCCGCGAGTGAACACGGCGCTCTGCGCAAAGACAGCCAGCACCGCATAGCTGCAGAAGATGCCAACGGCACGCAGGACTTCACTCATGCTCGCGGTTCGCCTCCTTCTGGTGATGCACGGCCACGGTATTGCGGGCCTCTGTCTTCAGGTAATTTTTCCGGTGCTGGGCCAGGGCACGCCAGATGGCGCACAGGATGCCCAGCACGATGAAGCCGCCTGCCGGCATTCCGGCCATGGGCAGCACCGGGCGGCTGAGCAGCGGCAGGCCGAACACCGTGCCCAGTGCCATCCACTCCCGCACACAGCCCAGCAGGAGCAGCAGCAGCACATAGCCCAGCGTGATGCGCAGGCCCTTGGAGACTGCTTTCTGCATGGTCTCCTGCACACGGCCAAAACGGTAGATGAGCAGGGGCTCCACCACCAGCATGGGCAGGTAGATGCCCAAAGCCAGCAGATCCACCCCGAACAGCGCATTCAGGATGGGATACACGGCCAGATACACCACTGCCGCGCTGCCGCTGTAGATGAGGCCGCGGGGCAGCAGTTTTTTCTCCAGTTCTTCTTTGGCGGGCTGCTCGTCCCGCAGGGGGAACGCCCGGCTCAGCAGGCAGGCCAGCATCCGGGAGGGCGTCAGCAGCAAAACCACGGAAACCGCCAGCATCAGGGCGTTTTTGCCCGTGGTGGCAAGCACCACCAGCGGGGCCAGGCCCATGCCCTGCATGACCACCGGGTTATTGAGGAACACACGGTCATGGTGTGCGTATTTTTCCGGGTCCCGGACGATCATTTCAGCAACAGAACGTCTCATTCGGCCCCCTCCTTTCCGGCGGTGTCTCCCGCGTTTTTCCGGGAGTGCAGCAGTGCATAGAGATGGGTCTCGGTGCGGTCCATCCAGCCGGAAATGCTGTTGACCGCCAGCAGCGCAAAGCAGACACCGGTCTCATAGACGCCGAAATAGCGGAAGCCCACGGTCACAACGCCCATCAGCACACCGTACAGGATGCGGCCCAGCCGGTGGTGGGCGCAGGTGTACGGCTCGTTGAGGAGGAACACGGCGCTGAACAGCATGGCACCCGTGAGCAGCTCGTCCCGCACACAGCGCAGGCGGAACGCCAGATTCATCAGCAGCGGGCCGTTGTCCAGACCCACCTGCCGGGGAAACAGGAACACGATGACCGCGCTGGTGATGAGGAAACTCAGCGTCGCGCTGAGACGGATGTCTTTCTGCACCCAGAGGAACAGCCCGCAGGCCACCAGCACCAGGGCGGCACCCGTGCCCATGGGGGCCGCGTACTCGCCCAGCCCCAGGGAAAGGGTGCTGATGTTGAGGGTGCCGCCGCTGCGCAGGGTGTCCGAGATGGTGCTGGACACGGCCACGCCGGAGGCATCCCAGAGCGGGATGCTCGCGTAAGGCTGCGGATACCGGAACACCTGCTCCGGCCAGGAGACCGCGGCCACCACATAACCCACAGCGGCCGGGTGGAACGGATAGCTGCCGTAGCCGCCGAACACCTCTTTGCCGATGAGGACGCCCGCCAGCACCGCCGCCGCCAGCACATACCAGTCCACCGTGGCGGGCATCAGCAGGGCGATGATGAGGGCAAAACTCTCATTGGAATAATCTTTGGGCTGGTACACCCGGCGCCGCAGCAGGGAGATGAGGCGGTCGCACAGGTTGCCCACCAGCAATGCCACACCGCAGAGCAGCAGCGGGCGCGGGCCGTAGAAATAGCAGGACATCCAGAGCAGCGGCACCACCATCCAGCAGATGTGCTTGTAATAGTGGCCCGTTTGGGTCAGCTCCTGCTCCTGCCATTGGATCAATGCTTCTTCCATGGGCAGCTCCTTACAGCGCGGCCAGCTGACGCACCGCGTCCGCCGGGTCGGCTGCGCCAAACACGGCGCTGCCTGCCACGAGGATGTCCGCCCCGGCCTCCGCGCAGAGAGGAGCCGTCTTGGCGTCCACGCCGCCGTCCACTTCCAGCAGGTAGTGGGCAGCCCGCTTCTCCCGCTCGGCCCGGAGCCAGCGGAGTTTGTCCAGCGCCGAGGGCATGAACTTCTGCCCGCCGAAGCCGGGCTCCACGCTCA
>ERZ838118.4497-NODE-4497-length-12011-cov-3.374038_pt1 | contig 12011 bp, 12 predicted proteins | sample MGYA00519863_ERZ838118 | MGnify/ENA primary metagenome ERZ838118 (study PRJEB31850, sample SAMEA3708827) | human gut metagenome | biome: human gut; feature: human-associated habitat; material: faeces | place: China | collected 2014 ...
AAATGACAACCAATATGTCGGATTAGATAACGAGACTAAAATAATAGCATCATGATTGCTGCATAAAATTATATACTAGCACGTTGGGGCTTCGTACCCGGCGTATCACGTTTGGAGGGCTGTTTAACACAAAAGTTATTTGGCCCTTCGTTATATCTATTATGATCAGATAAAAATAGGGGATTCCTGTACATCCCCTTAAAACAGCATTACGCCAATTTCTTGTCATCTATCAAGAAAGAAAAGAAACGAGAATTTTTAGGATAAATCCTCTTCCCATTTTTCACAATATATCGACAGAAAATACGGATTTTGCCGTCTTTTTGCGTTTGATCTTTCACATTAACACCTCCTTTCCGATTTGTCCACCGACCTGTATCGGCAAACTATATTAGTTACACCCTGTCAAGCATAACTAAAAAAGCCCAAAGCTACAGGACTATGGGCTTATGTCTTTTTCTCTGAAGGGAGATAGGACGGAGGTGGCGAATGACAGTTCGCCGGATTGGAGGTGTTAATGTTCCAATCAAACGCATTGCAAATATATAAGTTCAAACTATAATAACGATATACGGTTAGCAATATTTAAGTATAATTTACAAACACCTTAACGGCATATCAAGCGACTCACGTATATTCTTAACTATAACCTTTAGCAAATAATTTCTGCGTATTCTGTCAGGGTAGATATTTTTCAACTTGTTGATCGATTGCTGCGTAAATCCGGTAAACGACGATATTTGAGATTCACTGAATTTATATTCAGATAGTATAACAACCATGATACCGCGTGAATCAACAATATCACTTCGTTTACACTTTGACAGTATCAGGTCTTCTGATACTTCTGTCTCTAAAGAGACAATTCTTAATATTTTGGCAAAGATTTCAGATTTACACATAATGTTTGAATTTTAGTTATATCTTTGCCTTCGCTACATAAAACTTATCGCACATAATGCAACAAAAGCATAGACATTCATGTTGAAGATATTAAGTCCCCAACGTGCGAGTGTCTATGCTTGTGTATCAGTTTTATGTAGCAGTTAAACGTGATACGTTGGGGGCTTTTATTTTACTTCCCAGCCCCATAGGAAGAGACTATGAACAAAAGTCTACTTACCAAATTCTATAATATAGGCCAACTCCTATATACGGAGAAAAGCCATTCTTGCCTATTCCATATCCACCTATTACCCCTAATCCCCAGCGACGATCTTTTTGGTGTACAACCTCTCGTTTATGGTAAATTATCATCGAATCGAGATTAGGTCTATAACCACTAACTACCGCCCGGTACAAATCTGTCTCATAAACCTTTCTCTGGATTGGTAACGGGATATAAATCGTGTCAAGTTCCTTTACCGTGTCACCCTTCGAATAAACGAAAATCGGGTAAGGTAGCTCGATTTCCTCTACATCAAGCATGTAAGAAGGCTCGGGAACAGATTTGTTGATCGTGTCTGTTTCCTTGACTATCTCTATTTGCTTTTCTACCGAATACCTTCCAGCAAAAAAACAAGCAAAGCAAAGAAATAAAACAGATATAGCATACCAGGCTTTCATTTCTTGATGATGATCTGTTTTCTTTGTTCTCCTTCTAGCTTTAGCGAAACATGAAGGAAGTTATTTTTACGGTATAAGATGGCCTGATCGAATGGCAAACCGGAATCTTCCAATACTTCCAATAAATCACCGGCCTTTCCATCAATACTCAAATCGGCTGCTTCCCCTTTTTGATGTTGAGATGTAGGGACACCCCCTACTGCCGCATTCAACTCTGGGCATCTGTAGCCTGAATTAATGGAGATAGGCTTACCGATAGCATCCCGTAATGGTTGTAGCAATTTTGCACACAGATTGGTGATAGCCAGTTTCTCACGCGATCCCGGATCATTCTTTATTCCTTTTGTAATAGCAGTATTGCTATGCACAAATTCTTCCAATGTAAAATTATCAGTTATATTCATACGCTTATATAATCAACTAACAATATATTAAAACTCACTGGGTGGCTCTCGATCTGGACATCCATGTTTATTACATTTCCGAAAATCAAGAGCACTATTCCTAATTATCAATTCCGTATTCTTTTCAGTTAGCTCACGGATACGCTGACGCAATTCTTCTATTTTTGCATACAAGGTATCTATTTTAGTATCCAGTTCACCCACTCTTTTTTCCTTTTTCTCGTATAATTCTTTCCATTCATCAGCATACTGAGTAATGTTATCCGCTTCTGCTTTTTTAGCTTCTGCGGCAGCCTTACGTTTTCGAGATTCATAAAACATGAATGCTCCAATTAACGGCAGGCCCGCTGCGCTGATAAATGATCCTATCAACTGGACTATTTCTTGCATTTCCATCATTTAAAGTAAAAATAATATGCCTAAATAAGTGGATAATAAGGCTGCTATCTCAATCCAGAACATCGGCTTGCTCTGGTAGAACTTATACCAAAATGTGCCCTCTTTTTCTTTGACAATGCTTAATGCAGTATACCCTACATAGGCAAGCCATACTAACAACATTGGCCAGAGGTTCAATGCCACCCAAAGTTGCGATCCGGCAATACAGATGATTGCTCCAGCAGAATGTATCTTGCTCTCATAATCATCTTTGAAATTGGGAGCTGAACCAACAAAGAACATGCCAGCACAGGACAGAAATGCAATCCATTCTGTGTTTGGTTTACTTACCTCCAATATTGCAGGCATTAATAAACCGGCAGTCAGCCACATCGTTGCCATAAACCACAATTTATGCTCCAGATAGTAATAGGTAGCACTTATGGAATAAGGCACACCTTTAGTCTTTACACACACAGCAGCCGTGTAGGCCGCAATAACAAGCATTGAAATAATCGTCAAAATAGTTATCATACCAATCTTACATTTATGTTAATCAATTCTTTCAAATGGGCATATACCGGATTAATCGTACCATAAAAGCAGTAATATTTCTTCCTTACACCGTCTTCCATTTCCGTATAATACTTTTCCTGTTCAAGCGTCATGCCTGGCGCATAGAGTTTGGGATCGTATTCCGTGCCTTTGTGATTTTCGTCCATGCGCTCATAAAGAGCAGCCGTATCTACCGAAGGAGGATATATTTCGAGAACCGGATTTATCGGTTGCCGGACTTTCCATAACCAGTCATCGTTAATTACCCGGTTGCCGGTATCCAACTTCCCGTTAATAAATTCTTTCCATTCCGCATGCGCGCATTTGGCACTAATCGCTTCATCATCTGTCAGCGACATTACAGACACAGATTTACGGGCGATACGGGATAACTGCTTCTCTGAATCGTGCGTTTCCGTGTAGTTTACGGCTTCCTGTAATTCGGCTGTTGTTCTATGGATTACATCGGGATACCCCGTCACCTCAATCGCTTCTACATCTTCCACTGTCTCGGCAGCTTCAATATCAGAGAGTAACTTTTCTGATAGACCTATACAGATATCATTATAGTCTGCCATCTCATTGAGAGCTTCCAATAACAGATCTGATTTATACGATTTCCCGTTTACTTCAACCGTATCTTTTCGGGCACACTGGTCTTTTAGAGACAAACGGTCGTATGTATATACATCGTTGTCCTCTATGTAATAGTGCCGGTAGTCGGTGTTGTAGACTTCCTGACGCTTCAAGTCTTTTGCAGTTTGAAGTTTTTCTTCCGGTGTCGGTTCGGGAATAGGCGTCAATTGCATATTGAACACTTCTTCTACGGATGCACCTTCGTTTGCCTCTTTAAGGGCAATCTGTTCTTCTGTCAGCAAAACGTACTTTCCTGCAACGTAATCCTCCCATGTCGTGCCGATATCGTAGTTTGCTGTATCAAGCTTTTCCGGCATTGTGACATATATGTTTGCTGCGTCTTTTTGTATATATATATATTTACTCATATCGCTTATATTTGTTTTTATTCTTCGTAAGCCCAGTATCGGATCAGGACGGTACCGTCACCACCGTTACCTTCTGATCCACCACCGCCACCATAACCACCACCACCATTTACTCCACTTCCTTTACCTTCTTCATAGTCAGATACTCCTGCTTTTCCATATCTTTCACCTCCACCACCGCCACCACCGGCAGCATTCCGTTTACCTGAAGATTCCCCAAAATCTCGAGTCGTATGACCTTGTCCTATACCTCCTTCATGAGCGCTGCCGTTTGATCCATTACTACCATCCGAACCGCCATTACCTCCTATAGAACCTCCTCCACCGCTACCTGAACCGCCATCTGAATGCCATGGACTATTTTCGTATCCATACATACTCCCTCCATAAGCTCTATAATTCGAGTTTAGAAATTGCGAGTATCCACCATCATTAGGTGGAGTACTATTAGAACTTCTACTACTTCCTTTGCCAACTATTATTGAAATTAACTGACCCGGTATAACAGGGATAGCATCACCATCTCTCCATCCGGATGTATCTTTTTTAAAGGTTTTTGTATATCCTCCAGCTCCTCCTGTATCTGTATATCCTCTATTGCCTCCGCACCCACCACCGACAAGAAACACATCAACCTCCGTACATCCAGGTGGAACCGTCCATGTGTAATTTCCTGCCGGATAAAACCGCTTCTGAAAGAATACTAACTTCTTACTTCCTATCGTCCTTCTTCTCAACATATCAATCCTTCTCTTTAACGGTTATTGAATACATGACACCACTCGTAGCGATCTTCAAAATGGACATCTCGAAAGGCACGCCGGAAGTAGTGGTAATAGAACTACCGGACATTGATCTAAAACTGCCAGTAGTAGGGATGGGCTGCGTAAAAGAAGCGGTAGGATTACAATCAAGATATATCTCTTCGCCTACATTCAATGCCCTTGCAGACTCATTTATCGACAGGTTTGAAGCGGAGGATAGGGTAGCCTTAACCAACCTCTTGCTTGTCGGTATATTCACAAGAGTGGTGACAGCATTACTCCCTGTGCCGAAATTTACTATATCATCCACCCTCTTCTTGTCCTCCGCCGACATATACCCCGCTGTGGCGGGGGTGGCGGTAGGGGGAGTGCGGTATTGACCGTTGTCGGAGAGGTATTTTGTACCATCACCGTTATTAACAAGATTCATGGAATTCCAGGCACAGACATATGTTTTATCGTCTGTATAAACGGAAATCCTCTTTACATTTACTACTAAATTTGCATTTAACTCAAAGCTATTAAGTCCAGACATATTGATAGTCAACCCATATGACTCTTCATCCTTTGTCATACTAAAAGGGAAATACACAGTGTTAACACGTGCTAAAGACACTCTATTTTCATAAGCATCAACTACCTTTTGATAATTTTCCTCAGATAATGCACCACTTTCATTTGGAAATAAAGTTGTCAAGTCAAGACACTGATTGCTCGCCACTATCTCCGACCACGCCCCATTGTTACGCCCGTAGGTTTTTCCGTCCTTTGGAGCATCTACCGTAATAGCCGCATCTTCTCCTGCTGGGCCTTGCGGACCTTCTGGACCTCGATCTCCTTTATCGCCTTTCGGGCCCTGTTCTCCCGTAGGACCTTGAGGGCCAGGATCGCCTTGAATACCCTGCAAACCTTGAGGACCTATATCACCTCTTTCACCTTGAGGTCCTTGAGGACCGGTATCACCTTTGTCACCTTTTGGACCCTGAGCACCTTGAAGCGGACCATTGTTTTTCCACACAGAATTGATTGCATCATAAATATAAATGTCGTACGGAGCACCTGTACCAACTCCATAAGCATCACCAGCTTGTGGGGAAACTATTGTAGACCCTAATTCTTCCTGCGTGCTAAAATATCCAAGTACCTTAAAACCACTTCCCGTATCTCCTTTATCGCCTTTTACTCCCTGCTCGCCTTTAGGCCCAACAGGGCCTTGTGGACCAGTTTCGCCAATAGGTCCCTGCGGGCCTGTTTCTCCTTGAATCCCTTGTTCTCCTCTAAGACCTTGCGGACCAATATCACCCTTTTCACCCTTCAATTCTGCCTTATCTTCTTCCGTCAAATCAGAAAAATGCAATTTCAACTCGTCTTTCTGTTCCGGCGTTAGATCGGAAAACTTCAACTTCAAATCATCGTAAGGGACAAGTACACGATAAGCTGTATCTTCTTCACTGGTGTACTTCCATTCAATGCCTGTGCTACCAGTACGAAAAACAGGAGTATCACCGGCAGTACCTTTCAGATCGGACAAAGCGACAAGATTCTGCCAATTACCGTCCGTATAACGCCATTGGATATAGGTTTTATCCTGATTTACCTGCAAGAATACTTCACGTCCATCTACACCCTTCAAGACAGACAGAGCAACACGTACAAGCTTATATGTGCTACCCAACACCTGAAAGGCGGGAAGAGAGGATACACCGGTAAGTGAACTTACCTCTTCGTACTGCCCCGGATCTTTCGCCGTAGACGCAATCAAATCCTCCACCGCTGCCGCAATCTTCTGCAAGTCTTCCGGCGTGATCGTTGTCCCGTCTGATAATATGATATCTCCTGCTGCCATAGGTGTTAATCTATTTTATTCCTCTGTTCAAAAATTGATTTTGCATCCGCCAATGCCGCTGTATATATAGCCTCGCTATCAGCATCCGGTATAGACTTGTCAAATGATATATTCTTGGTCCCGTCTGCATTGATGATTATGTAGCCGAAACGAACATCTGCCTTCTTGACTGTACCCGTTACCGACTTTACGTTTTCCCCTTCATCCTGTGTGATATTGTACTGCACTTCGTAACCTACCACATTGTTCAGGTATGTGCTCTTGACCACTGATGATACTTGTTCGAGTGCCATAACTTATTCCTCCTTATCTTTAGTTTCCACTTCTGTCGTTCCGGCTTCAACAGCCTTTGCTATAATGATTTTAAACGACGTACAGATTATTTTCATCATCTGTTGATAGTCATTATCTGATATTTCTATTGCCCCCGTTGAATGGTAGATGATATGTGCCAGATCATACATCGGAACGGATTCTGCGCTCTTGATTATCGCATCTCCAATTTCATGTGTCAAATCAGCCTTCTGAAACTTATCTACACCATATTCTACATTTAACTCTTTGAAATTTACTTGTTTCATAATGATTTGTTTTTTTTAATTATTTATCCTAATGAAATTTTTAATATATTTCCATCTCTCCAAACCATTCCCAATGATTTTGGATCTATGGTTGGAATTGAAGTAAGAATCAATCCTGTTGATAACGAACTTAAAATTTTTCCATTAACATCATGGACGGAAAATCCTGCTATCCCCATTGAATACCTGTATACTGTAGAACCAGAACTGCTATTTCTCAAATACATGTGTAAAGCTGGAATTGACTGATAACCAGAAACATTATCAAATTTAAATTCAGTCACTAATGAATTAGAATTATTAATCATTTTAAAACTTCTTTCTGAAGGGTCAATAACAAATCTATTTCCATTATTTGATGATTGAATTTTTCCAGTTATAGATAGATTCCCACCGATATCCCAAAAAACATTTTTCTTAGCTAACCATCCCGCACCATCATGCCCCAAACGTATAGCAGAATTTGCTCTATCTTCCCATGAGCTCCCCGCCCAAAATGCAGGACCTGTAATATCAGGAGACATACCCGCTAAACAGACAAAGGATGAATTAGAACCAGATCCCATTTCTATACGCCTATTTAACCTCATTTTGTTTGATCCAAAAGAATAAAATGCACCGGTTATATCTGTCACGGAATCTAATTCACCTTCAACACTATCAACTCTATTTCCTAAATTATTTATATTGATATTTAAACCCTCTGCTGTTTGATTAACAAAACTCTCACTTGCAAGTCCTTTTACAGAAGATGATATCTGGCTACTTGTCCAACTTGTTGTAGCATATCCAACTAAAGCTCCATCAACATAAGATCCCACCTCGGTTTGTATTTTACTACTTGTCCAGGACTGAGTAGCGTAATCCCTTCGTACAACTTGCTGGAATTCGTCATATTCTTCCTTAAACGAAGTAAGTTCAGCTTTATCCGCCTTTAAAGATAAAGAGGTATCATATTTAGTATAAATTTTACCGGTCTCGGCATCAACATAATCTTTAGTTGCACGTAACTTAATTTCTTCTTCGTTTTGTGTGATTTGAGTTTGTAGATGTACAATAGCATCCGCAATCTCATCAGAAAACAGCCCTACACCATAAATAAGTATCTCACCGGTGAATCTCAGTTCAAAATCACCTTTCCCGTTCCATTTCCCGACCTTAGACAGCTTTTGATAGCTGTCGCTTTCCGATAGCTGCTCTTCATGATACAACTCGGTTCCCGGGATACCGAAACCGCAAGAACCGGGACGGAGCACCTTATAGAACAAAGAGAAAGAATACGTCTTTTCTTCTTCTTCCGTGTGATCCGGGATATTCATTATAGCATTCTGCTGAAGGATATACGTGTTCCTTATTCGCAGAACGTTTTGACCGTTGTCATTATAGATATCGGCAACTTGATCCTTTTCTACATAGAAGCTACCGTCCAGCCAAAGATATTCTCCACCTACGTTGATAAAATGAACGTTATTTGCGGCTGTCCAATAGTTTGTATTCTGGCTGAAAGAAGAGTTTACAAGGATGTTACCTCCTTCGGCGGATATGTCGTTACGGATACTATCAATAAGGCTTTCAAACTTGCCGTTCATGGCAATAAAAGTCTGCTCAATGGTATCTCCGTTTTGAAGAATGAATGTCGAGTTTTCAACGTATATCCCGTTCAAATAAGCCCCATAACCAGACAACTGATCGCCTCTCTGTGTCCTGATTCCTGTCAGGTGTCCAATACGGGCTTTCAACTTGCCTTCGGTGCTGGCATCAGTAATACCATCGTACACATCGATAAATGGAGCACCGCTATCGGCCGTTGTTAGATATATTAATCCCTGCCGGTCCGTATCTTCATTGTTACCCCAACGAAGGGCAAAATCTCCGGCTTCCGGTTGCCCTGTCCCTTCTATCAGAGGAATAGCTATATCAAAATAGTCACTGTCCACCTCTATACAACGTCCGAAAAGAGACTTGATACTGGTCGTTCCCGTCCGTGTCTGTATTCTGACACCGTCACCCTTACGCAGGTTCATAAGCATAAGACCATCCATATCGTCCATATAGCAGCGATAACGGTCAGACATCACTTCTACTCTGGCTATTTTGTTGATATCAGAAACAATCTGGCTACCTCCTAAACCGTAAATTTGAGAATAGACAATCTCGTAAGCAGTGAATGTCTTTCGAATAAAGAGGTTGTCCATCTCCCCGGTGGCCGTCGGTGTGTCTATCTGCCATCCCCAACCGGTAAAACCGGATGCAAAAGTTGGCGATCCGGTATTGCCCCCCACATAGATATCACTCCTCACACGAAGCGAATCCAATATGGCGGCGCCCGTACCCTGGATCTTCCAGCCTTTACCATCCCAGCCATCTATGAAAATGGAAGAGCCGATTTCTCTTTCAAAATGAATACTGCCTTTAGCTGTATCATTAACATCCTTTCTCAGATATTTCTTATTAAGTTCCTCTGGTGAAGCCCCACCGCCAATAATAGATCCTCCTGTAGATGTTGAACCTTCATTCCTTACATTATCAATGGCATCCCAAATCTTATCAATCGTACTTGCTATAGGTTTATCGCTAAGAGAAATATCATATGTTGGAATTGATTCACCCTCTCTTATGGATAAACTCTGAATGATAATGCTATAATCAGTACCAAAATCCACATCGTATAATGGGAGCTTCATTCCTTCACGAATCAAATCGTGTAGATTCCCATTTCTGGCCATGTATATCTCATCCACTCCAATATTATAGGTATAGATAACATGGTCATGTTCCGCCAGATAAGATGTTGCAGCTTTTAATAACCTATCCTCTGCATATTCCACATACTTTTCCGGCATCTTGATATTAAGAATCACAAATCGATCACCAGCGGAAAGATTCTGCCCAGCATTGGGAACTTGAAAATCATCCCTTGTTGATTTATTAAGAGTTATATCATAATTGCCACTCTCTAACTGAACAACATCTACAATCTCAAACTCATAGCCAATAAGACTACCGCTTTTCATTGATATTGTAGCTGTTTCTGTTGTCAGGTAGTCTTTGATATTGAAACCTATATTCTTGATTGTAATCTTAAAAGTGCCCTTTGTCTCTGTTTCTTTTGTTATCAGCTCGGCAGCAACCAGTTCATCTATCCTTCCTATATCCGGCAACTCTCCCCCCGCTATAGAAGGATAGATATCTTCAAATACCATAGTGTACTCCCTAATCCCATAAGCCGGAAGATTCCTTGATTCAATATAGCTTTTACCCGTTTCAAGATACCCCGGCAACATTAAATTCTTTTTACCGGAAAAATCAGAATCGCGTTTATTGTAATCATCCGGTATATTACGTTCTCCTCCATAAGCGTACAACCGGGTTACTACTACCTCATCAGCATTAACATCCCTTTCTATTTGGTACAACCCGTTATTCTTGCCGTAATAAAAGGTGTGGTCCAAAGATTCTTCTGGATAGCCGATTTTTACATTTCTTTTGGATATAAAGAAATTTAGGCCAAACTCCTTGTTTATCATTACAAGAGCATTCCAGCAAGACACATTATCTATTTCTATCTCTGCGTCCTCCGTTTCAACACCTTCATAAACTTCTATTTCCCATCCTGGATAATCTCGATCCATATTTGCTTGTATTCTTTCAGCAAACGTTTTTGCGGTTCCGACAAAAGAAAAAGAAGGACTTGGCTGATAATGATAATCATTGCCGTACGGCACATAGTCCAACAACTGGCAATTCTGCAATTCGATATCTATAGTCCTAAATATCAAATCATATTTGAAAGCATTTAAGGCGCTACCAAAAGATGCGCTTTTTGTCTGAGACGGCTCATAATCCAAATAGAACTCTTCTCCCCTATAAGTAATATGATCACCAATGGCAAAGTTTATAACAGAAGGAGATTCGAAGGAACAGGTTACAGTCCTTTCCCCCATAAAGGAACCATTGTACTCTAATTCTTTGATTGTACAACGCTCTATTTCGCCCGTTTTGTCATAAATAATCCACCCCATATCACCTTATGATAAATTGTTCTCTCGGTTTGGTTACTCTAAATTTCATTTTAAATACAGCAACATCTCCCAAACTACTATCGCTTGTGAAATCAAAATCGCTAAAGCCCTTGAAATAAGCCCCTTTACATCCGGTATTTGAATATGGAGAAAAAATATTAAGCTCTAACCCTTCTGTTGTCATATATCTAAATACGGCAGCCTGTTTAGTCAGAAATGTCCCTTGAGCTCCTTTATACACCATAGATATCTCTGTGTCGTAGGCTTGTAATCTTACAACATCAGGGAAATAAACATCCTCGCCATCTTCATCTATCCAATCGCGAGATGGCAACTCTTTTGTTTCAAGAGGTAAGAATAATGGCACACTGGTTGTTTTAATACCAAAGTCTGCATACAGATCTTTTGTTTCGGATCCATTTGCTTTCTGGAATATTAGCGTATCTCTGTCTGTTGCCATAATATTAAAAAAGAGAGCCTACGATGCAATGGCGTCAACCATTATACCATAGGCTCTCTTTGAAGCTCTTGTTTATTACAAAAGCAAATATAGATACAATCTATTAAATACACAAATATTATAGATTCAATTTATAATACATAATAACAACCCAGATAGCGGTATTGCTATCTGGGACATCCAAACGTGATACGCTGGGTACGAAGCCCCAACATGCGGGTCTATGTTATTTATGTAGCAATATTATCTTCTTCCGTCAATTTGTTGCCGGCAATGAACAGCATCACAAGTCCGATTATGTTACCTAAGAAATATTCGCTTTCCGATCCTACCAGAAGAACCCCGGCCACTAACAGGAATATCAAGGATAATGCTTTCATGATGCTATTATTTTAGTCTCGTTATCTAATCCGACATATTGGTTGTCATTT
>ERZ838118.4498-NODE-4498-length-12004-cov-7.964265_pt1 | contig 12004 bp, 10 predicted proteins | sample MGYA00519863_ERZ838118 | MGnify/ENA primary metagenome ERZ838118 (study PRJEB31850, sample SAMEA3708827) | human gut metagenome | biome: human gut; feature: human-associated habitat; material: faeces | place: China | collected 2014 ...
ACTGGAACAGCCCAGTGGGCTGTTCCACCAAGCGAGCCATTGCTTGAGCACGGGTCGTCCCGCCTCCTTCGCGGCGCCCCCGGTGATGCGAGTTCGTTTGTGGAATATGACCGACTGTCATCAGGGGGTAACGGCGGCGGAGTGTTCGTTGCGCTATACTCTTCTCGACTGTGTATGCAAAGCTCAGCGGAAAGGATTTGTCCCATGAGTTCTACGATACCCGGCAACCTCCACGTTGCCAACGACGTGCTTGCCGACCTGGTCGGCAACGCCGCCATGGAATGCTACGGCGTGGTGGGGGTGTGCGCTCCCAACGCCGCCGACAGCATCGCCAAGATCCTGCCCGCCTCGCGCCTGCGCCGCGGCGTGGTGGTCAGCTCTCTGGAAGAGGGCGTGCACGTCGATTTGTACATCGTCGTGGAATACGGCACCAACATCGCCACGGTTTCTCGCAACCTCATCGACCAGGTCAGCTTCGCGCTGAAGGAGTACGCGCGCGTGCCGCTGGCCGGTGTGGATGTTCACGTCATGGATGTCAAGGTGCGCCGCTAAGGCTCATCGCGAGATGGGCTCAAGTGCCCGCCTGATGCGGGCAGCTCGCCCTTGAAGGAGAATTAACCCCTCATGTCTACTACGACTTACTCTTCCAACAACGTGCTGAACGCCGTGGCCGCCGCCGCCAAGGTTCTCGACGAGCGCAAGGAGGAAGTGAACCGCCTGAACGTGTTCCCGGTGCCCGACGGCGACACCGGTACGAACATGTCGCTCACCATCCAGTCGGTGGTCAGCAACGTGGCGAACCTTCCCATCGGTGCCTCGGGCGCCGACATCCGCAAGGCCGTCACCACCGGCGCCCTCATGGGTGCCCGCGGCAACTCCGGCGTCATCACTTCCCAGATCCTGCGCGGCCTATGCGAGGGCAGCCAGGGCTTCGACGAGTTCGACGTCGAGTCCATCGCCGGCGCCTTCGATCGCGCCCGCGAGGTGGCCTTCCAGGCCGTGCGCAAGCCGGTGGAAGGCACGATCCTCACGGTGCTGCGCGATTCTGCAGCCGCCGCCAAAAACGCAGCTGAGCAGGAACTGCCCCTGCCCGACGCCCTGGACGCCATCGTGGCCGAGGCCTACGCCTCGGTGCAGCGCACGCCCGACCTTCTACCTGTGCTCAAGGAGCACGGCGTGGTGGACGCCGGCGGTTTCGGGCTCGCCATCATCTTTGACGCGTTCACGGCCGCCCTGCTCGGGCGCTCCGGCACCATGGTCGACGAGATGTCCTTCGCCCGGGGCGCGCACCCCAAGGTGGAGATCGAGCAGGTGAACGACTGGGAGGGCTCCCAGTACCGCTACTGCAACGAGTTCCTCGTGGATTCCGACACCCTGGACAAGGACGCCGCCCTGGAGTTCCTCTCTACCATGGGCGACTGCGAGCTGTGCGTGGGCGAGGTGCCGAAGTTCAAGGTGCACGTGCACTCCGACCACCCCGATCAGGTGCTGAAGTACTTCCTCGATCACGGCCAGATCTCCGAGGTGTTCATCCACAACATGCAGATCCAATCCGCCGAGCGCAACGAGAAGCTGGCCGCCGAGGAACAGGCCGAGCGCAAGCCTTTGGGCTTTGTGGCCGTGGCCGCCGGAAGCGGTCAGGCGGAGATCCTGAAGAGCCTCGGCGTCGATGTCATCGTCTCCGGGGGCCAGACCATGAACCCCTCCACGAAGGACTTGCTGGATGCGGCCGGATCGGTGAACGCCGACGCGGTCATCATTTTGCCGAACAACTCGAACATCATCATGGCGGCCAACTCCGCTGCCGAGCTGTCCGAGACGCCCTGTGCCGTCGTGCCCACCAAATCGGTGCCCCAGGCCTTCTCGGCCCTGTTCGCCGTGGATGTGGACGCCTCTTTGGAGACGAACGTCGAGGAGATGACCGAGGCCGCCCAGGCCGTGAAGACCGGCGAGGTCACTTGGGCCACCCGCGACTCCAAGGACGCCGAGGGCAACCCCATCGCCGAGGGAGACGTCATCGGCATCGCCGACGGCTCCATCGAGGCGGTGGACGATTCCATCGACGGCGCGGTGCTGACGCTGCTCGGCAAGATGGAGGCCGAGGACGCCGATACCTGCACCATTCTGGCCGGCGAGGGCTACTCCGACGAGGATCTGGAGGCGCTCGTGGCGAAGATCGAGGAAGCCTACGACGAGCTGGAAGTGGACGCCCAAAGAGGAGAGCAGCCTCTGTACCCCATCGTGTTCTCGGTTGAATAATCTGCTTGAAGCTCTCCCGGGACGCGAGCTGGACGGCATGTTCAGTCGCTCAGACAGTCCCCGCTGGTATCGAAGGCGTTAAGGGCATCGTCTCCCCAGCATAAGCCGCCTTCGATATCATCTGCGGAATTCGCTTGGTGAACACGCCGTCCATCTCGCGTTTGGCTTTGCCATAATAGAAGGAAGATAGTTTGCCCATTGATCGGGAAAAAGCTACGCTCTCGCTGGACGAGCCCGTGTCGCGGGTTCGTCTGGTCAGCCCTGCGCGGGCTGCGGCGCTCGAGAAACTCGGCGTGCGCACGCTGCGCGATTTGCTGACGCACTTCCCCCGATCCTATATCGACCTCTCCCAGGTGGAGACCTGCGGCACCGCTCGCATCGGGGAAGTCTGCACCATTCGCGGCACGGTGCACGAGATCAAGCTGAAGAAGCCCCGCTACAATCTCAGGCTCGTGGAGATCGCGCTTGTGGACGGCACGGGCATTCTTATAGTCACCTGCTTTCGCCAGCCGTGGCTGATGGATCAGGTGAAGGCGGGGGATGCGGTGGCCGTTTCGGGCAAGGTGACCTTCGACTACGGCTACAAGCGCATGACCAATCCCTTCATCGAGGTGATCGGGGAAGGCGAGGAGGTCACCGGTTCGGTGGTGCCAGTGCATCCGGCCACCGAGAAGCTCACGGCGGCCTGGGTGCGACGCATCGTGGCCAACGGATTGGAAGCCGCCGAGGGGCTCTTCGATCCGCTGCCTTTGGGGCTGCGCCTGCGCTACCGGCTCATGAGCCGGAACGCCGCGCTGCGCGCCATCCATTTCCCGCGCACGATGCCCGAGGCCGACGAGGCGCGGCGGCGGCTCGTCTACGAGGAACTGCTGTATTTGGAGCTGTTCCTCATGCAGGAGGGCGCCGCCCGCAGCGCCGGGTGCGTGCCCCACGCCCACGTGGTGGACGGCCCGCGGCTTGCCGCTTTCGCCTCCTCGCTTCCCTTCGAGCTCACCGGCGAGCAGCAGCGGGCGCGCGACGAGATTCTTTCCGCCCTGGCCGCGCCGACGGTGGCCAACCATATGCTTCTGGGAGACGTGGGCACCGGCAAGACCGTCGTGGCCGGCCACGCCCTGGCCGCTGCCGCCGATTCCGAGGGACAGGCCATGCTCCTCGCGCCCACGGAAGTGCTCGCCCGCCAGCACATGGAGGGCCTGGGCGAGCGTTTGGAAGGCGCCGGGGTGCGCGTCGCCCTGCTCACGGGCTCTACGGCTGCCGCCGAGCGGGCCGCTATCGTGGAAGGCTTCGCCGCCGGGGAGGTGGACGTGCTCATCGGCACTCACGCGCTTCTCTCCGACGACGTCGTGCCGCACAACCTCACCCTGGCGGTCATCGACGAGCAGCAGCGCTTCGGCGTCGATCAACGGGCGAAGCTTCTGGAAAAGGGCGAGGCGCCCGACGCGCTGTACCTGACGGCCACGCCCATCCCGCGTACCTTGGCGCTCGCGCTCTACGGCAATCTCACCTTGTCCTACATCAAGCACCGCCCCCACGACAGCGCGCGGCGTACGACGCGGGTGCTCTCCCGCGAGCAGCAGGGAGACGCCTTCGAGGCGGCCCGCGAGGCGCTCGACCGTGGCGAGCAGGTCTTCGTCGTCTGCCCGCTCGTGGGCAAGGACGCCGAGGCGCGTGACGCGAAGGCGGCCGGCCGGACGCGAGATGCCGACGCCGCGGGGGAGGAGTACCACCCGGCTGTGGCCATCGAGGACGATGCCGACTTGTCCGGCGACGATGTGACGGCGGCTACCCGCGAGGCCGAGATGCTGCAGCGCACCACCTTCGCCGACTGGACGGTGGGGCTGCTTCACGGCGGCATGGGCGCCGAGGCCAAGCGCGAGGTCATGGAGCAGTTCCGCGAAGGAGAGGTCCAGGTGCTCGTGGCCACGACGGTCATCGAGGTGGGCGTGGATGTTCCCAACGCCACGGTCATGATCGTCCAGGACGCCGACCGCTTTGGACTCGCCCAGCTGCACCAGCTGCGCGGGCGCGTGGGCCGCGGCGAGAAGGCGGCCGAGGTGTTCCTCGTCTCCGCTTCCCAGTGCGAGGAGTCGCTCGCACGTCTGGCGGCCATGGAGAGCACCGACGACGGCTTCGAGTTGGCCGCCTTCGACCTGTCGCTGCGCCGCGAGGGCGATATCCTCGGGAACCGCCAGCACGGCGCCAGCGGGCTGAAGCTCGTGAACATCATGCGCGACGGCGCCGTCATCGAGGCCGCCCGCGCCGACGCCCAGGCCCTTCTGGAGGTGGATCCGAACTTGGAGGAGCCCGACCACGTCGCCCTGGCTCGCGAGGTCCGCCTCGCCTTCGCCCACGAATCCGCCATCGTCGGCGGGTAGCCTCCGCTCTAACCCCTTCGGAGCGGTCGCAACCGCTCCTGAACCCAGCGACTGCGGTCGCCCGTCCGACCCGACCCGTAGGGGGCGACCTTGGTCGCCCCTCCTCAAGCGAGAAGGAGACACCAATGCGCATCATCGCCGGAGAATTCCGGGGCCGCAAGCTGGACGCCCCCAGAGGCGACGGCACCCGCCCCACCACCGACCGCGTCCGCGAGTCGCTCATGAGCGCGCTCGTTTCCCTGCGCGACGGCCTCGACGGCGCGGTGGTGCTGGACGCCTTCGCGGGTTCGGGGGCCCTGTCCCTGGAGGCTCTTTCCCGCGGCGCCGATACGGCCGTGCTCTGCGAGCGCGACCGGGACGCCGCCGCCGTCATCGAGCGCAACATCTCCGCCCTGCGCCTCGGCCGCGATCGGGCGCGCCTCGTGCGCGGCGATGTCCTCAAGCGCGGTGCGGCGGCGCCCGGGCGTCCCTTCGACCTCGTCTTCCTTGATCCTCCCTACGCCACCGATCCGGCGCAGATCTTCGGCCTCCTCGGCCGCCTTGGCGACGCAGGCGCCCTGGCCCGTGACCTCATTGTCAGCTACGAGCACGACGCCTCCGACGACGATGCCGTGGAGGCGCTGGCCGAAACGTCCCGCTACGAAATAGCCTCCCGTCGCCACTTCGGCGACACCACCCTCGATCTTTTGGAGCGTTTGTGCACGGAATGAGGGGGGGTATTCCATAGTTTTTCCATCATGGTAGAATGGTAAAACTTAGCGTGCACGACGTCTGTCCGCGCGTGTCCAAATGGGGCCGCGGGGCGATGCGATATAGTCAGGAAGGAACAACATGGACGAAACCGGAGTACTTGGGCTGCTCGAAGAGCTCTCGATCCTCTTGGAGGACTCGAAGCCGGTCTTCGGCAAGAACAACCTTCGCCAGGTCGATATCGCCGCCGCCTTCGACATCATGGACGAGATCCGCGACCTGTTCCCGGCGGAGTTCTCCCAGGCCCGCCAGATCGTGCGCGAGCGCCAGAGCCTTCTGGACGACGCCGAGGTCGAGGCCAACCGCATGATCGAGGACGCCCGCAGCCAGGCGATCACCATCGCCTCCGAGCAGGAGATCGTGCGCATCTCCCAGCAGCAGGCCGACACCATCCTGGCCGATGCCCGCGAGCTGGAGCGCCAGACCCGCGCCGGCGCCGAGGACTACGCCGATGAGGTGTTCGGGCACATCGAGCAGAGCCTCGACACGCTGCTGAACAACACGCACCGTTGCCGCGATCGCCTGAACGCCGCCCGCTAGGCTGCGTGGCGCCAGTAAGGAAGTAAGTGACGAGGGCGCGCCGTCTGTGGCGCGTCTTCTTTTTTGGAAGTAAATGCCACTTCATGGCCGAAATGGCACGATTTGAGTCAAAAAGGGCCGTTTTCGTGACGGCTCGCATGCCATTTCGGGGTCGAAGTGGCATTTACGGAAAGGAAATTGAAATGGCTACGGATGCCACGGCGATTATCGCCATTCCCGAGGCGCTGCTGGAGACGGCGGCGACCCGGCATTTCGAAGGAACGCTCGATCTGGCCGAGCTGGCCGCCGGCCCCGACACCTACACCTTCGCCGCGCCCGTCTCCTGGTCGGTGGAGGCCACCAACACCGGCGACGCCATCCTCATCCAGGGAACGGCCGCGGGCGACGCCACGACCCAGTGCGCCCGCTGCTTGGAGGACGTGACCTACGGCTTGGAGGGTGATATCGAGGGGTACTTCCTCATCGGCGGCGAGGAGGAAGCGGAGACACCGGAGGATATGGAAGGCGACGAGTTCGACTTCCTGCCTGACAACCGCAAGATCGATCTGGTGCCGCTCATCGTGGCGGCCCTGCTGCTCGAGGTGCCGCTCGTGCCCCTGTGCGACGACGACTGCAAGGGGCTGTGCCCCCAGTGCGGCGCCAACCTGAACGAGGGGCCCTGCGGCTGCTCCCGCGACGAGGCGGACGTGGAGGCGAGCCCGTTCGCGGCCCTCAAGAACTTCGACTTCGGCGACAAGTAGAAGATCCGGTCCATAACGGCTTTTCAACGAAGGGCGGCGCGGCGGAAACGCTTCGCCGCCCTTCGGGCTATGAGTGCGAAAGGTCGTCTAAAGTTGTCCCGTACGGTTCGGATGCGTGAAAGCGAGGAGGCATGCGGTGAAAGGGGCATCGAGCGCGCAGGTGCTGCGCCACGGGGTGTTCGCCGTGGCCGTCGGCGTCGTGGGGGCGGCGGCCTCGGTGGTGCTGTGCCTCGTTGTCGGCTGGGCCTACGATCTCGTCTGCGCCCATGGCTGGCTACTGTACCTTCTGCCCATTTTCGCGGTGGCGAGCCTTCTGCTGTACCGCGCCCTAAGGCTTCCGCTGGACACCACGACGCACACGGTGATAAACGATATCTGCGCCGATCGCCCATCTCGCCCGCGCTCGCCCCGGGCATTCTGCTCGGCACGGCGCTTTCCATTCTCGGAGGCGCCTCGGTGGGCAAGGAGGCGGCCGCTCTGCACATGGGGGCGTCGCTGGGCGATCTTGTCGCGCGCCCTTTGAAGCTGCGGCCCTTGACGGGGGTTTGGAAGGGCGGAAGCCGTGCCGACGGCGCAGGTGGCGCGGACGGCGGTGACGGCGCGGTCGGAAGCGCGGGCGCCAGCAAAGGCGCAGGCAACGCCGGAGGCGCAGCCGCCAGCGGCGGCGTGCACGCCTATGCCGCCTCCTGCGGCATGGCAGCGTGCTTCGCGGCGCTGTTCTTCGCGCCCTTGGGGTCGACGGCCTTCGTCATCGAGCTCTCTCGCTACGACCGCTCGGTTTGGCGGCATGCGCCCTTCGTGCTGCTGGCGTGCTTCGTGGCCTTCGGCTTGGCGAGCATCATCGGCATCGGCGATGTCATTCCCAAGGTGCCGCTGCCTGCGCTGTCGTGGCCCGTTATCGGCCAATGCGTCGTGATCGCCGTCGCCTGCGCGCTGGTGGGAACCGTCTACATTCAAATCATCGACGGCGCCCAGCGCCTCACCAAGCGCATCTCGCAGAACTACTATCTGTGGGCGGCCCTGGGCGGCGTGCTCATGGCGGTGCTGGTCACGCTGTTCGATTGGCGCGGGTTCGAGGGCACGGGTGCCAACCTGCTCTCCGACGCTCTGGCCGGCCGCGCCGGCAGATGGACCTTCGCCGTGAAAGCGCTGCTCACCATCGTGTGCCTCGGGCTTTGGCTGCGCGGCGGCGAGATCATGCCCACCTTCACTGTGGGCGCGCTGCTCGGCGCGAGCTGCACGGTCATGACCCAGGGCGATCCGGCCTTCTCGGCGGCTGTGGGGCTCGTCGCCTTCTTCGCCGCCATGAGCCGCTGCCCGGTGACCGCCTTCCTCATGGGCTGCGAGATTTTCGGCTGGGCCGGCGCGCCCGCGTTCGCTTTGGCCGTGGCCGTCGCCTTCTCCCTCGGCCGCGACGTGGGACTGTACGGGCGCGGGGCCACCGGCATTCTGAAGCGCGCGACTTCGGCGGCGCGGGCGCGCCTTGTCGTGAAGAAGCCGTGACCGCTGGCGAATTCGTGGGAAATTGCCCTTGCGGGGCCGCGTGCGGTTGGGTATCATATCAGATCGTGCGTTTACAGAAGAAGTTGTGAACGGCACCCGCTGTTCCCAGCTATAGAAGGAGTAATCGAGATGGCAGTACCTAAGCGCAAAATGGGCCGTGCCCGTACCCACGCCCGTCGCAGCACCAACGACAAGATCGCGGCTCCCGCCCGCTCCATTTGCCCCCAGTGCGGCGAGGTGAAGCTTCCTCACCGCGTGTGCGGCAACTGCGGCTACTACCGCGACCGCGAGGTCATCGAGACCGAGTAGCTTTTGTGCGTGACGGTCGCGGAGGCACCAGGTAGCCTCCGCGATGTCGGCAAAGCCTCCTCGCATGCCAAGCTGGATAAGCCTGGTCTGCCAGGGGGCTTTTTGGCTATAGGCCCGTGCCTCCGACCGTGTCCGCAGGCTGTGCGGATAGGGCCGGATGCGCAGTGCCCGTGCAGCGAAAGACCCTGCCGCCCCGGGCGGCACATCGTTTTGAGGAGATACGCAACGTGGCAGAACCAGTAACAATCGCCGTGGACGTCATGGGCGGTGACCGCGGCCCGGCCGTGGTGCTGCGCGGCGCCCTGCAGGCCCTTGAGGCCGATCCCGACTTGAGGCTCACGCTCGTCGGGCCGGCCGAGGAGGTGGAGCCCTTCGCCGCCGCTCACGATCGGGCGACGGCGCAAGCGGCCACCGAGGTCATCGAGATGGGGGAGCATCCGGCCGGCGCCGTGCGCGCCAAGAAGGACTCCTCCATCGTCGTGGGCTGCCGTCTCGTGAAGGAGGGCGCCGCCGACGGCTTCTTCTCCGCCGGCTCCACCGGCGCCTGCCTGGCCGCCGCCACCCTCGTCGTCGGGCGCATCAAGGGCGTGAAGCGCCCGGCCTTGGGCCAGGTCATTCCGGCTTGGGCCCGTCCGACCCTGCTCATCGACGTGGGGGCCAATGCCGACTGCAAGCCGGAGTACCTCGTGCAGTTCGCCCAGATGGGCGAGGTGTACATGAACGCTATCATGGGGGTGGAGCACCCGAAGGTCGGTCTTCTGAACATCGGCGAGGAGGACACCAAGGGAGACCTGTTCGCCCAGGAGGCCCACCGTCTTTTGACCGAGGCCGTCCCCGCCTTCGCGGGAAATTGCGAGGGGGGCGACCTCATGGCGGGCGACTTCGACGTGGTGGTCACCGACGGGTTCACCGGCAATGTCTGCCTGAAGACCATCGAGGGCACGGCCAAGACGCTCATGCGGAACCTGAAGGCCGCGCTCATGTCCACGGCGCTTTCCAAAGTGGGGGCGCTGCTCGTGAAGGGCCCGCTCGGCGCGCTCAAAGAGAAGATGTCGCCGGACACCTACGGCGGCACGCCGCTGCTCGGTGTCAAGGGCGCCGTCATCGTGGGGCACGGCTCCTCCAACGAGACGGCCGTGAAGAACGGCATCGCCGTGGCCGCCGCCACGGTGCGCGCCCATGTGCCCGAGGTCATCGCCGAGCGCGTGGCCTCCGCGCCCGCGTCGGCTTCCGCGGCCGTTGGCGCCGAGGAGAAGGGGGAGGCCGCCACCTCTGATGCCCGATGAGCCTCACCGCAGAACAGCAGACCAAGCTGGAGCGCGCCCAGCAGATCGTGGGTCGCACCTTCGAGAACACCCAGTACCTGCTCTCGGCCATCACCCATCCTTCCGCCACCGAGGGTCGGGCCGTGAAATTCTCCTACGAGCGCCTGGAGTTCCTCGGCGATTCCATTCTGGGGGCTTTGGTGGCCAACGCCGCCTTCCATCAGTTCCCCGAATTGGACGAGGGCGGCCTCACGCGCATTAAGGTGGCCCTCGTCTCCGGGGCGAGCCTGTCGGAGGTGGCCGAGAAGCTCGGGTTCGCCGACGTCATCGTGTTCGGCTCATCGGAGACCGGCACGGGCCGGCGCGGGCTGCACTCGGCGCTCGAGAACGTCTACGAGGCCGTAGTGGCGGCGCTGTTCCTCGACGGCGGCCTCGATGCGGCGTGGGCCTTCGTCGATCGCACGCTCATGCCCAAGATGTCCCTCGAGCTTGCCCGCGAGCCGGAGAATCCCAAGAGCGCCCTGCAGGAGAAGCTGCAGGAGGGCGGCATCACGCCCACCTATCGGTTGGTGGAGACCCAGGGGCCGCCCCACGACCGCACCTTCGTCGCCCAGGTGTACGCCGGCGACAAGGGGCTCGCGCAGGGCGTCGGCCGCACGAAGAAGGAGGCCGAGAGCCAGGCGGCGAAATCCACGCTCGCGCGCCTCTCCGAGTTCTTCGGCATCGGCATGACCGAGGAGCAGGCCGCCGAGAAAGCGGCCGAGAAGGCGGCCCGGGCCGAGGAGAAGGCCGCCACGAAGGCGGCGCGGGTCGCCGAGCGCGAGGCTGCGGCCGCCGCGAAGGCCGCCGCGAGGGCCGAGCGCGCCGCCGCCAAGAAGAAGCAGGACTAGGCGCCCATGTATCTGAAATCTCTCGTTCTCAAGGGCTTCAAATCCTTCGCCGACCGCAGCGCGCTCACGCTGGAGCCGGGCATCACCGCCGTGGTGGGTCCCAACGGGTCGGGCAAGTCGAACATCTCGGACGCCGTTCTGTGGGTGCTCGGCGAGCGCAACGCCAAGAACCTGCGCGGCCAGGCCATGGAGGACGTCATCTTCGCCGGCTCCTCGGCGCGCAAGGCCTCCGGTCTCGCCGAGGTCGATCTCGTGCTCGACAATTCCGACGGCACGCTGCCGGTCGATTTCGACGAGGTGGCCATCACCCGGCGCATGTACCGCAACGGCGAGAGCGAGTACCTCATCAACGGCACCGTGGCCCGGCGCATGGACGTGCTGGACATCCTGCACGACTCGGGCCTGGGCACCGGCACCCATTCCATCATCTCCCAGGGGTCGCTCGACTCCATCCTGCAGAGCAAGCCGGAGGATCGCCGCGCACTCATCGAGGAGGCCGCCGGCGTTCTCAAGCACAAGCAGCGCAAGGCGAAAAGCGAGCGGAAGCTGGCGAACATGGACCAGCACCTCTTGCGCGCCCGCGACGTGGTGGGGGAGGTGGCCCGGCAGCTCGGGCCCTTGGAGCGCAAGGCGAAAAAGGCGCGCACCTACCAGGAGCTCGCCGCGCAGCAGGCCGAGATGAGCCTCACCATCGCCGTGGACGATTTGCACGGGCTGCAGAAGGAGTGGGACGCAGCCAAGGCGCGGGAGGCGGCGCTTGCCGCCGAGCTGGAGGAGCGAAGGGGCGCCATCCAGGAGGCCGAGGCCGCTGTGGAGGCCTTGCAGGAGCGCATCCGCCAGCAGACGCTGGACGCCGGCGACCTGTCGCGGCGCCACCGCGCGGCGGCGACGGCCGTCGAGCGATTCGACTCCGCGGCCATGATGCTGCGCGAGCGGCGTCGGGCCGCCACGGCCCGGGCCGGCGAGCTGGAGCTTTCCATCGAGGCCAACGCCGTGAAGGCCGACGAGGCGGCATCCGAACTCGCGCGCGCGACGGCCCAGTACGAGGAGGCGGCCGGCGAGCTGGATGCGGCCAAGAAGAAGGTATCGGACTTGGACGCGGTCTACCGCGATTTGGGAGTGCGCCGCGGCGCGCTGGAACGCGAGCTTTCCGCCCTTTCCAAGGACGCTGAGAAGATGACCGCCGAGCGCGAGACGGCGCGTCGCCGCCATGCCGAGAACACCGAGGCGCTCTCCCATGGCCTCGCCCACGTGCAGGTGGTGGAGGGGCGCGCCGCCGAGCTGGCGCTCGAGCTCGCACGCGCTCAAGAGGAGGCCGAGCGCGCGGCGGCCGGGGCCGCCGAGGCCGATGGCGAGCTTTCCGCGCTGGTGGC
>ERZ838118.4499-NODE-4499-length-12003-cov-18.829595_pt1 | contig 12003 bp, 7 predicted proteins | sample MGYA00519863_ERZ838118 | MGnify/ENA primary metagenome ERZ838118 (study PRJEB31850, sample SAMEA3708827) | human gut metagenome | biome: human gut; feature: human-associated habitat; material: faeces | place: China | collected 2014 ...
AGCCGCCGGAGCGGTGCTTAAGCCGCAAGGCGGGAATTGTGCGGTGTTGCCTTTATTCTTTTAGGTTCTTACTGCTGGGTGGTAACTTCCACAACCTGGCTGGCCATATCGCTGAAAGCGGCGTAATCAATGCCCAGAGCGGCGGCAGTTTCGGTGTTGACGGTGATGATGCCGCCATCCATTACATGGTATTCAGGAACGTTGCCGCTTTCCAGGATATCCAGCACCATATCAGCGGTGTAGGTGCCAAGTTCGGTATAGTTGACTCCGCAGGTTGCAAAGGCACCGGCGGTAACAAAGCTGTCGGCACCGGTGTAGAACGGGATACCTGCTTCGGTCAGCGTCTCGGAAACAGCAGCTGCGGCGGCCATAACCACGTTATCGGTCGGGGTAAACACAGCGTCAGCCTTGCCCACCATATTGGCGGCGGCGCTCATGATTTCATCGTTGGTGTTGCCGGTGCCTTCCACATAAGCAATGCCCTTTTCATCCAGGTAAGCCTTTGCTTCGGCAATGGGGGTGGTGGAATTGGCTTCGGAATTGGAGTACAGCAAGCCAACAGTCTTGACATCTGGGTTGATTGCCAGCATCATATCCAGGATGAACTGGGTGTTCAGCGCGTCAGAAGTACCGGTGACATAATCCAGGCCGGTGAGGTCTGCAGCGGCAGGGTCGCTGATGGCGGCGTACACAACAGGAATCTGATCTTCGGCGCAGGCATTGGCCATGCACTGGGCTGCCAGGGTGGCAATGGGCACCACCGCATCATATCCATCGGAAACCACCTGGGTGCCGATCTGGTTCAGCGTGGTAGCGTCGTTCTGGCCGTTAAAATCTTTGTACTCAATGGTAATGCCCTTTTCGGCGGCTTTGGCGTCCAGCTCTGCTTCCACAGCGGTGCGGATCTCATCCAGGCTGGCGTGGTCCAGCTGCTGGACCACCGCAATTTTGTAAGACTTTGCGGTATCATCTGCGGCAGCAGCTTCGCTGCTGGAAGCTGCAGCGGTATCGGCGCTGGAAGCAGCGGTAGAAGTGGCGGCGGTGGAACCGCAGGCGGCGAGGGTGGCGAGCATAGCGGCGGCGGACAGAACAGCAACAAACTTTTTCATGGTAAAAGCTCCTTTTTATCATTCACATTTAAGGTGTATCGGCGGTTTGTTCCCGGCAGTGCCGGGGCGGGCAATCAGTTTGCCCGGCGCCATCGCTCCCGCATGGTGGTAATGCTTTGCTTTTTCATGGTGTTACTCCTGTTTGTGGTCTGTGCCGGGTATAACAAAAAGCCCTTGCACAGAAATAGCTTTCTGTGCAAGGGCAGATCAATCAAATAATCTGTGGTGCCACCTTGCTTGCTGTGCCATAAACTGCACAGCCGCTCTGCGGAGAACTAACATTCCCCTGCCCTGTAACGGAGGCTTCCGTCAACGGATACTCAGCCCAGCTTTTCCCCGTGCCCTCGGCGAACCATTTATCCACTCCGCTTACCACCCCGTTCCCAGCATCGGGGGCTCTCTGTGCGTGCGCCTGTGGTTTTACTTTCGCTTCATTGGTTTAAAGTATTTATAACACAAAGGCGCGGCCTTGTCAACGGGGAATTTTAATTTTCTGTGTCAAAAAGTACAATCAGTTTTTGGCAATAATCCATAAGCGGCTTTTCTTCGGCCTGCACTTCGGGCTTGATCAGGCCGTTCTGCTCGGTGTAAGGGGTGTCCTCGTTGTCCAGCGCCAGGAACAAATCCGCCCCTGTGGCAATAAATTCTTTGCCCGCAGCTTCCGCCAGCGCGGTCAGGTCATAATAGTCGTTCTCGGCATCATCGCCCAGCAGGCCGCTGCTGCCGCGCTGGGTATAGATCGTCAGCATGGAGCAGACTTCGCCCTGCACGGGGGAGCCTTCGCCGTTCAGCAGCATGCCGAAACGGCTGTAGTTGGCAATATAATTGCCGTCCTTCCAGGCACTCTGGGTCACATGGCCGTTGCTCAGCTGGCCAAAGAATTTATCGTCCGGGTACTGGCGCAGCACAAAGTTCATGTTGTCCATCATGGCAAGGTCGTCTCGGTCCAGCCTGCCCTTATAAGTTGTGTTCACCTGCAGGTTGGCATACAGCTGCTGTACCTGGGCATAGGCATCGCCAAAATAGTCTGCCATCGCATCGGGCTGTTCCGCCATAGCGGTCTTGAACAGCTGCAGGGCAGTCGTCATATCCTCATCCCGCAGGGCCTGCACAAAGTCCGCAATGCTCTCTGCCGGTTCGATCTCCGTATCTGCCAAAGCCAGCAGGCCATACATCGAAACTACGGTATTGCGCTCGGTGCCCAGCCCTGCCACATGGATAGTGCCGCCCTGCTGGCGGTTATACTGGTACAGCCAGCGCCAGTATTCGGCTTCCGCATCCGCACAGCTGCCCTGCAGCTTCAGGTAGTGGTTCAGCCAGTTTTCATCGCCCGTGCGCAGGTACTGCTCCAGCACCTGGGTTTCGCCCACGCCGGTTTCCACCAGCTGAACATTCACCCCCTGCTGTTCGTGCAGGTACTGGAACAGCGCCTTGCGCATGGCAGTGTTCTGCGGCTGTCCGCGGGTCTCTCCGGCCAGAAACACGCGGTAATCCGCATTACCAAAATCGGCATCTTCCAGCGGGTAATCCCAGTAAATGGGTGTCGTGTTGTCTTTCAGGTAGGTGTGGACGGTGTCATTTTTTTTGCTCTGCACTTCCACGGTTTCGGGCACAGCGGTTTCCTCACCGTCAGCCGTTTCCGGGGTAGCGGTACCGGCGGCAATGGCTTTCTCTGCCGTCATATCAGTATACAAAAAGTTCTGCAAAACCGCAATGTTGGCAGCCCAATCAGGATCCATCATGGGGCGGTCATCCATGCCGTTGCGCACGCCATAGGTGCCCTGCACCGGCAGGGTCATCTGGTCTGCTGTCACGCCCAAAAAGCCCGGCAGCTGCACCATCAAGGCAGCGATCTCAGTTTTTGTAAAGTTGGTCTGCACCACCGGCAGGGCGGCATCCAGCAGGTCGTTCAGCTCGGTGACCGAAGCGCTCTTGATCCGGTCCAGCACCGCTTGGATGACGGTGCGCTGGCGGGCCACGCGGTGCCAGTCATCATCAATGGCGCGCAGGCGGGCATACTGCAATGCGGTATAGCCGTCAAAGTGGTTCCAGCCTGGTTCCACCTTGTTGACGATCAGCATCGAGTTGGAGGGAACCTCCCAGTTCAGCGCCTTGGCTTCGTCCTCAGTCAGGTTCAGGTCGATGCCGCCCACGGCATCCACAATCTGAACAAAGGAGTTAAAATTGAACCGCACATAGTGGTCCACCTGCACGTTGAAGCAGTCTTCCACCGTATCCATCGTCAGGCGGGCACCGCCGTAACGGAAGGTGTGGGTGATCCAGTCGTACTGGCCCTCGTACCCATCCAGCAGAATCGGCACACCGGTGGCGCGCTCAATGGAAACCAGTTTGATGGTATCGTCCTTGATGTTCAGGGAGCACAGAATTAAACTGTCCGCGCGGGCATCGGAGCTGAACTCCGTGGTGGCTTTTGTTCCGTCCAGCTCGTTCAAATGGGTAAACGCATCCCAGTCGTTCACGGCATCGGTGCGTTCATCAGTGCTGATCAACAAGATATTCAGCACATCTTCGTCCGCAAAGGGGCTGCCCTCCGGCATCTCCATTTCGTCATTCGTGGCCTGGGTCAGGCCGGTGGTATCCAGGTCCTGGTCCTCCTTGGCATCAACGGTGCCAACGCTGTCCACCGTGCCGTCATCGTAATGAATCAGATCCAACTTGCCGTTAATGTACAGCACCGCCAGCAGCACCAGCACCGCCAGCGCCGCAGCAAACACCGCCAGCAGTTTCAGCCACAGGGGACGTTTCTTTTTGTCCGGCGTTTCCGGTGCTGTGGTTTCCGCCTTGGGTTCGTTTTCAGTTCCCGGCTGGGCCGCATCCGCGGCCGGTTCGCTTTCCGGCTGCGTCTGCTCCGGCTTGGCCTGCTGCTCCGGGGCAGCAGACTGCATCTTGTTTTCTTCGTCCTTCATAACTACTTTCACCCTTGTTGTTTTTGGCCGCGCAAACGCCGCAGGCCCGCCCGTATCCCACAGGAATAATAGAGAAAAGCCAGCCCCGCAAAAATGCTGACCGTTAAACTGCGCCAGGTAAACCACCCGTGCTGGATGGAATGGGTGCGCAGCAGCGCCAGCCACACCGGTGCCATCAGGGCGGTAAGGCCAATGGGCAGCGCGCGCAGCAAAGCTTCCTTATTGCGCAGGCAAAGCAAAAACGCCGCAATGCACAAAATAACCACCAGCACCACCGGCCACAACAGCCCGCGCTGGCTTAATGTATCCCCCACAAAGCGGAAGATGTTCCCCCAGCTCAGCTCCATGCCGTGCCAGGTATCCGCCGTGGTGCGCACCCCGGCCTGGTGGATGGCATCGCCGATGATATCCTGCCCGGTAATCAGGGTGGCCAGCACCCATTTCAGGCCCCAGCACATGGCATAGCCTGCCCCCCAGCACAAGCTGCCGCCGATGACCGGCAGACACTGCCTGGCACCGGATGCCGCCCGCTGCGGCAGGCAGCACAGCCACACCGCCACCGGCAGCCCCAGCGTGATGATGGGGGTGACCAGCAAATCACAGAACGCCGTACAGGTACCCAGCACCACCAGGGCAATGCTCAGCTGCCCGGCGCGGCGCGGCCTGGCCAGCACCCACGCGCAGCCCGCATACGCAATACAGAAAGTGGTAAAATACTGCACCTGATGCGGCACCCAGAACACGGTAACCGCCAGCTGGCTGACGGCAAACCACACCATGGCCCGCAGCCCACACTGCCGCCGCAGCTGCCACAAAATAACCGCCAGCAGCGCAAACAGCACCAAATACTGCACCACGCGCACACCGGTGATGGACATAACGCAGAGCAGCGGCCGCAGCCAGATCAGGTAGCCGTGCCAGTACCGCGCATAGGAGAACGGCACCAGCTGCACTGCCTTTTGGGCACCGGTGGCCAGCGGAATGGTGCGCTCGCAATAGACAGCAAGGTCACCAGCCATCGTTTCAAAGTTATCCACGTTATAGGCCGTTGCGGTCATCATGGCGGTCAAGGGATCCTGCTCGCCCATGGCGGCCGCTTCAAACAGCATGATGGTATCGGTATAGTTATCCATCTGGAACAGCTTAAAGCCGAAATATTCAGGGTAAAGCCCCTCCTGCTGGATGGTTTGGGCTGAATCATACACATGTTCAAGCACCGGCTGGGCCGGCAGCGCGCACGCCCCCAGCAGCAGCACAAACAGCACTGCCACCGTGGCTGCAAACGCCGCCAGCAGCTGTAGGGGCGTGGTGTGCCGCACCGTTGGGTTTGTTTTGATTTTCTGCATAGCATTCCTTTTCTTTTGGGAAGATTGCAAAAAAGTTACAAATCTTTTTTGGTTATTATACCGTATTATTCCGCCAGTTTCAATAGCGCAGAACTGCCGAAAGTTGTGAAATCCCCATCACAAAATTTGCACATTCCCGTTACCGGGCATCCGCCTGGCGCGAAACGGAGAGCACAATGCCCATTTCGCCCAGCAGCATCATCAAACTGGTACCGCCGGAAGAAAAAAACGGCAGGCTGATGCCGGTGTTGGGGATGGTGTTGGTAACAACGGCAATGTTCAGCACCGCCTGCAGCACCACCTGCACCACAAAGCCAACGGCCAGCAGCGCACCGAATTTATCCCGCGCGCGCACTGCAATGGACATACCGCGCAAAAACAGCAGCAGGAACAGCACCACCGTCAGAGCCGCGCCCACAAAGCCAAGTTCTTCACACAGAATCGAAAAGATAAAGTCGTTCTGCGGTTCCGGCACATAGAGGTATTTCTGGCGGCTGTTGCCCAGCCCCAGCCCGGCCGCGCCGCCAGATGCAATGGCGTACAGGCTTTGGATGGTCTGGTGGCCTTCGCCCAGTGGATCAGCAAAGGGGTCCCGCCAGGAGGACAGCCGCCCCATGGCATAGGGCACCAGCTCCGGCAGCAGCACCACCGCCGCCGCAATGGCCCCGGCCCCGGCAATGCCTGCCAGGGCAAACCACTTTAAGCCCGTGCCGCCCACAAACATCAGCACCGCGCCGATGCCCAAAATCAGTAGCGTGCCGGACAGATGCGGCTCCAGCAGCATCAGCACCGTAACCGCCCCCAGGATAACCATAAAGGGCAGCACCCCGGTTGCAAAGGTCTGCATCCTGTCATGGTTGAGGGAGATGATGTGGGCAAACACCAGCACTACCGCAAACTTGGCGATCTCGCTGGGCTGCAAGGTGCCCAGCCCCGGCAGCACGATCCACCGCTTGCAGCCGTTATATTCCGGCATGAACAGCACGATTGCCAGCAACGCCAGCGATACCCCCATGATTGGCCACGCCAGTTTGTGCCAGATGTGGTAATCCACCAGACTGGCCGCGTACATGGCCGCCGCACCAAACGCCGCAAACAACAGCTGGGGGCGGATGTAGGTATAAGCATCCCCGCGCCGGTACAGCGCCACCGCATACCCGGCTGAAAACAGCATCACCAAACCATAGCACACCAGCAGCATCAAAATGATCAAAAACCAGATATCCGGTGCCGGCTGCCCCGCCAGCCGCTTTTTGATGACCGTACGGGCCAGTGCCGCTTCTTCTTTCAATCCAAAAACCCCCTTCCCCATCCAGCGTGCAGCGGTTTATTCCGCCACACCCTAGTATATGTACGGGAACAGGGGCTTAATCATTCCTGGGTATATTCAAGGCAACACCGCACAATTCCCGCCTTACGGCTTAAGCACCGCTTCGGCACTTAGAATTATGCGGTATTGCCCCAAGTTTACTGGGCCTGATCCGGCAACAGAACAGCGGTCACACAGACAAACGTGCCGTTTGTGCCGCCGGTGCTCATCAGGGTCAGGAAGGTTTCCTTATCACCGGGGGTATTGCCGGTATCAAACAGGCTGCGTTCCTTAATGCTCTGGCTGAACTCCGCATAGCTGTAATAATCCGAAAGTTCCCCATAGCTGGCGGGGGTAAAGGCATTCTCGGTGCCTGCGGCATCGGTATTATACACTGCCACAGCACGGAAATGGTAGGTCACATCACTCAGGTACAGGGTGAACTCGGCATTCTGGCTGAAGTTTGTCTGGTCCGTCAGGCTTGCCAGCGAGGCATCCGCGCAGGAAAGCACCGTGTTGGACGGCATGGAAGCGTTCAGGTAGTTGGTGCCGCTGATGGCAGCGCCATCGCCCGGCTGGGAGCCGCTGTACACCAGCTGGCCGTTCTGGCCGGGGAACGCAAGATAACCGATAATTTTTTCGTTTTCTGCCGCAGCGGATTTCAAATATGCCTGCGCCTGGGTATCAAACTGCTCTGTGCCGTAATTTTTATAGGCAGGGGCTTTCACGGTGCATCCACGGGTCAGCCCCCGCAGCACCGCAGCACCCACCAGAACCAGCAGGGCAATAACAGCCACTGCGGCAATCGCTTTGCGGCGGTGGCGGCGCTCGGCACGCTCGATCATGGCAAGGCTGCGGTTGTGGATGGCATCCTGTTTGGGTTCCTGCTTTGCTGCCAGGGGGCGCGGCACTGCTGGTTTGGCTTTGCTACGGCCAGGGAAGGTAATGGTGGGCTCTTCGTCCTCCCCGTCATCCTCATCGTCTTCAAACAACTGGCTGGCGGCGCGCTGGAATTCATCGGTGCTGCGCGGCGGGGCTTTTTCGTCCGCCTTGCGGGCTGCTTCCAGCGCGGCGGGGTCCAACCCTGCCGAAAAATCCGGGATATCATCATCCAGGATAGAAGCTTTTGGTTCCGGCTCCGGCAGGGGTTCCGGCTGCGGTGCAGCGGGCGGTTCCGGGTTGGGCTGCTCCTGCTGCTTTGCTGCCTGCTGAGCCGCCATGGCCTGCTCCAAATCTGCACGGGAAATTTTGATGGTGCGGGTGGCACACAGTTCCAGGTCCGGGTCCAGCTCGCTTTCTGCGGCGCGGCGGGCGCGCGCTTCGGCGGCGGCCTGCGGGCCTGCGGTGCGCAGGTCCAGCGGATCCGGTGTTGGCTGCGGCGCGGCAGGCTGGGCGATGGGGCGTTCAAAGGTAATGGTCCCGGTGGGGGTAGCCTGCGGTTTGGGTTCAGTGGGCTGCGCATCGTAATCGGGGACCGGTTCTGCATCGTAGCTGTCCGGGGCGTTGGGCTTAACCGCCGGTTTGGCCGGGGCAGCCTTGCGGCGCAGCGTAAAACGGAAACCTGGCCTCGGCTGGCCTTCGCCGCTGACCAGCAGCAGCGGGCGCTCCCGCCCCGGCTTGAAGGTAATAGCGGAAGGTCCCAAGTGCATCCCCAATGCACGGCGGCGGGCCAAGTCCAGAATATGGTTGGCGATTGCCATATCGGAGATTTCGGGGCTCAGGGCACAGGCTGCCGCGCCGATGCGGCTGCACAGCAGCACAAAAGGCGCCTGCCCCACTGTTGCGGGCATATACACGGCGGCATAATCTGCATTGGCCAGCAGCAAAGCGCTTTGAGCGCGGCCTGCAGCGGCCTGAACCATATCGCCGGGGAACTTTTTGAGCAGAGCTTCCGGCGCGGCAATGCGGCGGGCGTTCGCCAGGTTCAGGTAGGTCTGGTTGCCAAAATCGAACGCTGCTTCGCTGTGCTGCAGGCCGCGCAGGGCGTTGCCCAACAGGCGGCCGGTGGCTTCGTCCGCCGCAACAAGCAGGCGGCGCTTTTTCAGCAGGGCATCCAGCGCGGCCTGGGCCAGGGTGGTATCCTCAAAGCCATAGCAGGCATCGCCAAAGCGGGTGCGCAGTTTCTGCACCCACTTTTCGCAGTATTCATCCGCCATTGCCTGGGTGGGGGCTGATGCCTGCACGCAGACAAGGTATTCACCATTGCGCTCCTGCAGGCGCAGGCTGGGGCTTCCCTCGGCCTGGGCGTTCTCAATGATGGAGTTCATCTCCGCTTTGGAAAGCCCAAACACACGCAGGATTCGCATTTGGATTTGCAGCATTAAAACACCCCTTTGGTGGAAAGTTGAAGTTAAGGCAATACCGCATAATTCTAAGTGCCGATACGGCGAGCGAGGTGCGGCAGATGCCAAGCCAAAAGCGCAGATAATACTGGATGTCTTATCGAGCATTTTGGCAACGCAGATGCCGTGCCGCAGCTGCCGGAGCGGTGCTTAAGCCGCAAGGCGGGAATTGTGCGGTGTTGCCTTAGGAGTCAGGAGGGAGGAGTTAGGAGTTTTGCCGTGCCACAAAGTTGGCAGAAAAGAAATTAGAAATTAGGAATGAGGAATTAGGAATTGGTGGGTGGTTTTTGCTTTCTCATTGCCTATTAAAGTTATTGTTAAATATCAAGGGTTTCGGGTTTGACATCTTTGGAGGGGACGGGGTGGGCGTTTTCGGGAGGGATATCAAGGGCCATGCGGCGCAGAAGGTCCAGGGCGTACAGGGCGGCGCGGGTGCGGATGATGCTGCGCTCGGCATAGCCGCCGAGTTCCAGGCGCATCAGCCAGGCTTTGCCGCTGCGGGCATCCGCACCGGCCAGGTAGACGGTACCTACCGGTTTGCCCGGCAGTGCGCCGCCGGGCCCGGCAATGCCGGTAATGCCCACGGCCAGATCTGCCCCCGATGCCTGCAAAGCGCCGTAAGCCATCGCCACGGCCACCGGGCCAGAAACCACGTTATACTGTTCAATCAAAATCGGGTCAACACCCAGCAGCTTTGCCTTGGCGGCTTCGGCATAGGTCACAAAGCCATAGCCGAACACCTCGCTGGAGCCGGGCACATTGGTGATTTTTTCTGCCACAAGGCCGCCAGTGCAGCTTTCCGCGGTGGCAGCATGCAGCCCTTTTTGCTGCAGCAGGTGCACCACAGTGTATTCCAGCCCCGGCACATCCACATCATACGCATTGGGGCCCAAAATCTTGCGGAACTCCGCAATGCGGGCATCGCAGGCCGTTTCGGCTTCCGCCTCGGTTGCGGCGCGGGCGGTCACACGGATCTCGCTCTCGCCGATTTTGCAATAAATGGCTGCCGTGGGGTTTTCGCTGGCGAACAGCGGGGAAACCTTGCTGGCAATGCTGCTTTCGCCCCCCAGCACCCGCAGCGTTTTGGAGTGGATGGTACAGTTCTGGCGCTGCAGCAGCACCGGGCGGATATCCTCCGCCCACATGGCTTTCATCTCGCGTGGAACGCCGGGCATCAGCACGGCAATGCAGCCGTCATCCTCGAACCAGGCACCGGGTGCGGTGCCATGGGCGTTGGGCAGCTTGTGCCCCTTGGTGGGCACCATGGCCTGCTTGCGGTTGTTGGCCGTGGGGGTGCGCCCGCCGCGGCCGGTACGGGCAAAAAAGTCCACGATCTTCTGCCATTCTGCTTCATCAAAGTGCAGGGTATCGCCAAAGGCTTCGGCCACGGTCTCCTTGGTCAGGTCGTCCTCCGTGGGGCCAAGCCCGCCGGAAAACACCAGCAGATCGCTGCGGCTTTTGGCTTCCTTTACCAAATCACGCAGGCGGCCAGGGTTATCCCCAATCACATGCTGGTGCAGCACGCTGATGCCCAGTTCCGCCAGTTCGCGGCTCAAAAACTGGGCGTTGGTATTGACAATATCGCCAAGCAGCAGCTCGGTTCCTACACAAATGATCTCCGCAGTCATGGTTCGTTCCGTCCTTTATCCAAGGGTAATTTTTATCTGGCGCTGTTAAAACTCCGGGTCATCCCCGATGCGGATGGGGATTTTCTCCACAGTTTCCGCCGCAATCCGTTCCAGCTCTGCCAGGCCGGGCATTCCGGCTTCGGCGGCTTCGATCTCCGCCAGGCTGGGCTTGGTTTTGGGGTGCGGCGGGGTAAAGATGGTACAGCAATCCTCATACGGCTCAATGGAGGTATCAAAGGTGCCGATCTTGCGGGAAATAGCAATGATCTCGGTCTTATCCATGCCGATCAGCGGGCGCAGAATCGGCAGGTTCTGCGCGGCGTCGGTGCAGGCAATGGCCTGCATGGTCTGGCTGGCAACCTGTGCTAGACTTTCGCCGGTAATCAAAGCTTCCATCTCGCTCTGGTCGGCCACCAGTTTGGCAATGCGCAGCATGCTGCGGCGCATGAGCACGGTAAACAACACATCAGGCGCATTATCGCGGATATACTCCTGCGGCTTGGTATAGGGCACCACAAACAGCTGGCAGTTGCCGGTATATTCTGCCAGTTCGCGGGCCAGGGCGCGCACCTTCAGTTTGGCGCGCAGGCTGGTGTACGGCGGGCTGGCAAAGTGGATGTGGTGCAGTGCAAGCCCGCGGCGCGCCATGCAATAAGCTGCTACCGGGCTGTCGATGCCGCCGGAAAGCAGGTTCAGCGCACGGCCGCTGGTGCCAACGGGCAGGCCGCCCGCGGCTTCCACCTTGGGGCCATGGATATATGCGCCTTTATCGCGGATTTCCACCATGATTTCCAGCTGCGGCTCATGCACGTTCACCCGCAGGTGGGGGTGCTTGCCCAGCAGGTAAGCGCCCAGTTCGCGGCACAGCTCCGGGCTTTTCATCGGGAACGTTTTATCCGCGCGCTTGGCTTCCACCTTAAAGGTGCGGATGCCGCGCAGCGTTTCGCCAAGATAAGCTTCCGCCGTGGCGCAGATCTCGTCAAAATCCTTGCTGCAGCAGGCAGCGCGGCTCATTTTGACAATGCCAAAAATTTTGGAAATACGGCGGAACGCTTCGTCCATGTCCAGGTCATCTTCCAGTGGCTCAATGAACACGGTGGACTGCGCCTGGGTCACCTTGAATTTGCCCAGGTCTTCCAGCCGGTAGCGGATGCTTTTGGCCAGGCGGGCTTCAAATTTGCTGCGGTTCAGGCCTTTCAGGGTCATTTCGCCCTGATAGGCAAGGATGATTTCTTTCATGTTTATGGCAAACCTTTCGTGTCTGGTGTTATGGTCTCATTCAATAGCGTTATGGCAATACCGCATAATTCTAAGTGCCGATACGGCGAGCGAGGTGCGGCAG
>ERZ838118.4503-NODE-4503-length-11987-cov-3.068220_pt1 | contig 11987 bp, 17 predicted proteins | sample MGYA00519863_ERZ838118 | MGnify/ENA primary metagenome ERZ838118 (study PRJEB31850, sample SAMEA3708827) | human gut metagenome | biome: human gut; feature: human-associated habitat; material: faeces | place: China | collected 2014 ...
GGGGACGGTTGTGACGCTGACGCGGTACAGCGCGGGGGTGGAGGCCTTTGGCGAGGACGCTGCCGCCGCGCCGGGGATGAGCACGCTTTTGAAGCTGCTGTTCCAAAACGGCGCGTCTACCGTGGAGGCGGTGCGTGTGGACGAGGCCGGCGACACGGCGGCGTATCAGGCGGCCTTTGCGGCGCTGGCGGACCAGGAGGTTCAGGTCATGGTCTGCGACAGCAGCGACCTTGCGGTGCAGAAGGCGCTGAAGGCAGCTGTGGAGGCGGCGTCCGGGGCGCGGAAAGAGCGCATCGGCGTCATCGGCGGCAGCGGCGACACGGCGGCGGAGCTGGTGACAAGGGCTGCGGCCATCAACAGCGAGCGCATGGTGCTGGTGGGACCGGACATGAAGGACGAAAACGGCACGGAGCTGCCCGGCGTTTTTGCGGCGGCCGCCGTGGCGGGAGCCATCGCCGCAGGGACGGACCCGGCGCTGCCGTTAAACGGCGCGGCGCTGTACGGTATCGGCGGTTTGCAGGCGGATTACGGCGATAACGACATCGATCTGATGGTGCGGGGCGGCGTAACGCCGCTGGAATGCGTGGGCGGCACGGTGTCCCCGGTGCGGGGTATTACCACCCGGACCAAGACCGGCAGCGCCGCAGACGCCACATGGCGGGAGCTGACCACAGTGCTGGTGGCGGACGATGTGATTCCGGCGGTGCGGGCGGCGCTGCGGAGCAAGTTTGCCCGGGCGAAGAATACGGCTCAGGGCCGGGGGGCTATCCGCGCCCAGACCATTGTGGAGCTGGAGAAGAAAAAAAGCGCGCAGATCATCGAGGATTACGGCGAGGTGACGGTGACAGCCTCGGCGGACGATCCCACGGTATGTCTGGTGGAATTCGGCTTTGCCGTGGCCCACGGACTCAACCAGATCTACCTGACGGTGCATCTGACGGTTTAAGGAGGGACGGACATGAAGGGATTTCCCACCAGTGCGGATATTTACTTGGAGCTGGACGGAAGAAAAATCGCCGTGGTGCAGAGCTACCGGGCCAAGGCGGCCAAGTCCAGCAAAAATGTGGAGGCCTTCGGCGAGAGCGAGCCGGTGGCCACCATTGAAGGACAGAAAAGTTACACCGTGGAGCTGACGCGGCTCTACGCCACGGACACCGCCATTTCCGACGGCATCGATTTCTATGGGCTGACGGATTTCTCCCTTGTCATCTGCAAGCCGGATCGAAAGGTCATCTACAGCGGCTGTGAGTGGAGCGGCATTCAGGAGGATGGAGAGCTGAACGCCACGGTGGCGGAGAAGGTAACACTGACCGCAGCCCGGAGAATTGAGACAACGGCATGAGGGCCATAGAGGAGCTGAGGCCGCTGACAGCGGGGGCGCTTCTTGGGCTGTGGCAGGCGCACCGGGAGGCGTATGACGATCCGCTGGAGCGGACGCTGCGGTGCAACGCCGCCATTTTGCAGGCAAGCTGCCATGCTGACGGAGAGGCGGTCTATCGGGATGAGGCCGAGGTTCTGGATGACCTGACGCCCCGGGAGATGGAGAGGATGCTCACCCTTCTCGCGGAGGGGCGGCAGCCGGAGCGGGAGAATCCGGCCTTTGACAGCGAGCGGTTTGAGGCGTTGAGAGGAGCGTGAAGCCATGGACTATCTGCGGGAGCTGCAGCGGCGGCAGAGCGCGCTTCTGGCGCGGCTGCTGACCATGGAGAGCAGCCGGGAAGATTCGGACGAGACGGACGCCACTTCTCAACGCCTTGCGGCGGAGCAGCCGCTCCGCCAAGGAAAGCGGAACGGGCGGGAAGCGTCCTCTATGGCTCCGGGTAAAAAGGAACGTGCCGCCGTGCGGCTGGAGGGGGAAGAGGCGGTGCAGGCGGCTCCCGAAATCGGAGAGCCGCTTCGGGCCGCAGGGAAGCGGTGGGAAGAAGAAACGGTCGGCGCGGCCGGTGTCTCTGCGGCGGCGGAAACGGAGCCACAGGCGATGGTATTTTATCGGAATCAACAGGCGAATCACTTTTGGCGAAGTCCGGTGACGCCTATGGGCGTTTTCTCGGAAGCAGCGGAGACCGGAGGGGGCGGGACGGACGCGGAGGCGCTGTCCCGGGCCGTTCAGCGGGACGCCCGGCGCTATGACGGGGGATTTACCATTTTTTAGGGAGGAGTGGAGAGATGAGACTGTCCTCCATGCGATATAAAAGCTATGTGTGGCCCCATAACCCGGAGACGTTCACCGTGGAATACCGGCGGCAGGTGGCGGCCCACAAGATTCCCATGGGCGGCTGCGTGCTGCAGGAGATGGGCGTGACGTACCGCGTTTTGCAGGGTGAGGGGGAATTTGCGGGGGCAGACGCCTACCGGGAGTTTGAGCGTTTGGCGGCGGTCTTTCAGGACGAGGGGCCGGGGCTGCTGGTGCACCCGGTTTGGCGGACGGAGCGGGCGTACTTCGTGTCGCTGTCCGTGACGGAGGAACCGAGGCCGGACTATGTGCGCTACCGCTTTGTGATCTGGGAGGACATGGGTGGCTGCGATGGTAGCCTGACGGAGCGCAGCGGCACCGGCGCGGTGCTGCTGCCGGTGGAGGAGACTGCGGGCGACGCCTCCGGAGGGACGTACACCGTGAAGCGGGGCGATACGCTGTGGGGCATTGCCAAGCGGTTCGGTGTGAACCTCACGGCGCTGATCGCCGCCAATCCGCAGATCAAAAATCCCAATCTCATTTATCCGGGAAATGAGGTGAGGCTGCCGTGAAGGGAATGCTTTATACGGCGGACCACCATGTCTATGAACTGCCGCCGCTGCTGGAATGGAACGTGCGGCACACGGGGACGGTGCCATGCGATAGCTGGAGCGTTACAGCGGTGTACCGGCCGGAGATGGCGCCGGTTTTAAAAATGGCGGCGGGCTTTGCGGCGGTGGAAGACGGTCAGACGCAGCTGCGGGGCATTGTGGACGAATACAGCGTGGAGCTGGACCAAAACGGCCTGACGGTGACGCTGGCGGGGCGGGGCTATGCCGCGCGGCTGCTGGACAACGAATCCCGGCCGGTGACGTATGAGCGGGTGACGCTGCGGGAGCTGCTGCGGCGGCACGCGGAGCCTTACGGCATCACGGTAGGGGAGGCGGTGGAGCTTTCGTCCGCCGCGCCCTACACCGCCGGGGCAGGCAGCAGCCAATGGAAGGTCATTTCGGAGTTCTGCCGGGTTTACGGTGGCTTTCTACCCCGGTTTTCCAAAACGGGAGAGCTGCTGGCGGCACCGGAGCAGGCGGGGCGGCAGTTGGTGCTGGATGAAAGCAGCCCTATTCGGAGCTGCCGGCTGCGGGAGGACCACTACGGCGTCATCACGGAGGCGCTGGTCATTGACAAGCGGCAGAATATCAGCTACTCCGTGCAAAACCCGGAGATGATTCGAAAGGGCGGCCAGTGCCGCCGGGTGGTCTACACGCCGGGAAAGAGCACATGGGCCGCCATGCGCTACACCGGGGAGTATCAGATTCAGCAGTCCCGGCAGGATGAGAAAACGGTGACGGTATCGCTGCCGGGGAGCTTTGGGGCGTTCCCGGGGGATCGGGCAGAGCTGCGGCTGAGCAAGCTGGGCTTAGAGGGCTTTTTTCGCGTGGCGGAGGCGGAAAACCGTTTTTCCGCCCGGGAGGGGGCTGTGATGACATGGACGCTGAAGGAGTGTGAGTGAAACGATGTGGCTGGCTCAGAAAATGAAGCCCGCTGTTCCGGAGGCAGAGGCGGATCAGGGTGTTTCCACCATCGTAGGGGACGAAATGGGCGTTGTGACCCGGGGTGAGGTGCGGCGGCTGCCGGTCTACGGCCCCGGCGGGTATGTGTGGCTGCCGGAGAGCGGGGCAAGCGTGCTGGTCATCAAGGGCGGTCCCGGCGGAGAGGAGCAGTGCGTCTGCGGCGGAAAGCAGGCTGCGGCCCCCAAAGGGATGCTGCCGGGAGAGATCTATCTCTACAGCTCCGGCAGCAGCGTGTACCTGCGGAAGAATGGGGCCATTGAACTGTCAGGGCGGGTATCCATCAGGGGCTCGCTGTCGGTAAACGGCGAGAGCTACAAGCCCTGCACCTGCGGCGAGGGGGAGGCGCTTTGATGCTGCGAATGAAAAATGGAGACTACGTGCCAAAGGGCAGCGGGCTGGAAACGGTATCCGGCAGCGAGGCGGTCTTGCAGCGGGTGCTGCTGCGGCTCACGGCGCGGCGGGGGGCGTTCCCCTTTATGGAGAGCTTCGGCAGCCGCCTGTGGACGCTGGGGCAGTTAAAGGCGGCGGAGCGGCAGGCCGCGGCAGAGCAGTATGTGGCCGAGGCGCTGGCGGAGGAAACCGGACTCACGGTGGACAGCGTGACACTGACGCAGAGCGGGGGAGAATGCGCGGCGCTGACGGTGCAGCTCACTGCGGGGGATACGGCACTGACCGCAGAGGTGGCGCTGCGGTAGGGAGGTGAAGCATGAGAGCGATTGAGACAATCTATCAGGAGATGCTGGCGGCCTATGCCGAACGGCGGGGCGGCCAGATTGAGGAGGACTGCGAGCTGGCGGTGCGGCTGTGGGCCGCGGCGGCACAGGTGCAGGCATTGGAGGCACAGGCGGACTGGGTGCTGGCCCAGAGCTTTCCACAAACGGCGGCGGGAGAATATCTGGACCGCCATGCCGCCGTGCGGGGTCTGAAGCGGCAGGCGGCGGCAAAAGCAGTGGGAACGCTGACATTTACGGCGGCTACCGCGCAGACGGGAGCGCTGACCGTACCGGAGGGGACGGTCTGCATGACAGAGGGTGCGGTGCGGTTCCGCACCACGGAGCTGGGGACGATTCCGGCGGGAGAGACCTCTGTGACCGTGGCGGCGGAAGCCGTGGAGACCGGCGCCGGCGGAAATGTGGGCGCGGGGGCTGTCCACGTGCTGACAGCGTGCCCGGTGGCGGTCACGGCAGTCACCAATGAGGCGCCTTTTACCGGCGGACTTGCGGAAGAGACGGATGAGGCACTGCGGGTACGAGTGCTGGATACGTTCCTGCGGCTGCCTAACGGCGCCAACGCGGCGTGGTATGAGCTGACCGCCTGCCGCCACGCTGGCGTGACCTCCGCGAAGGCCGTGGGCCGGGCAAGAGGCATCGGCACGGTGGATGTGTATGTTTCCACGCCGGAGGGCGTGCCGGGACAGGCATTGCTGACGGAATTGCAGACGGTGTTTCAAAAGAGCCGGGAGATCGCGGTGGATGTGCAGGTAAAGGCGCCGGAGGCTGTGGAGGTCAATATGACGCTGACAGTCAAGCCAGCGGAGGGAACGGCATTTGAAGTAGCCAAGGCGGCGGTAGAGAGTGAACTGGCGGGCTTTTTCGGCGGGAGACTGCTGGGGCAGAGCGTGAAGCTGGCGGAGCTGTACAGCCGAATCTATGCGCTGGACGCGGTGGAGAACTGCCGCATTACGCTTCCGGCGGCGGACACGGAGATCAGCGCCACAGAACTGCCAGTGCTGGGAACAGTGAGTATCACGGAGGAAGCATGAGCGGAAAATACGAGGGGTATTTACAAGCGCTGCTGGCACCTCTGGGGCTTTATGACCTGACCGGCGGACGGCAGCAGGGCGGTGAGCTGGCCGCGCTGGGGGCGGCGCTGGACGGCGTGGATGACCGCTTGGCGCTGGCGGAGCGGGAGGGCCTTTTGGCCACGGCGGAGGGAACGGGACTGGAGCGCCGGGAGGCACTGTTCCGGCGAAAGCCCGCCGCTGTGACACCGGAGGAACGGCGGGAGGCCATTGCGGCGCTGCTGCGAATCAGCGAGGACAGTCTGACGCCGGAGGCCATCAACGATACGCTCACCGGCTGCGGCATCCGGGCCAAAGCCGAGGAAACGGCGGAGGGGCTGCGGGTGATCTTTCCCAAAACGGCGGGAATCCCGGCGGACTTTGAACAGATTCAAAGCATCATTCTGGATATTCTGCCGTGCCATTTGGCGGTAGAGTTCTACTTCCGCTACCTGACATGGGCTGAATGCGAGGCGGCGGAATATACATGGAGCAGTGTGGAAGCGGCGGGACACACATGGGAGAGCTTTCAACTGGCGGTGCCGCCGGAGGAGTGAGAGATGGGTGAAATCATAACGGCGGTCATGTCCGGCTGTATTACGCTGTTGGGTGTGCTGCTGAGCAATCGGGCGGCGCAGGCGGTAACGGATGAGAAGCTGGCGGAGCTGTCCCGGGAGGTCCGGGAGCTGAACGATTTCGCGCGGCGGACGCCGGTGCTGGAGGAGCATCTGCGGGGCGTGGACCGCAGGCTTGAAAAGCTGGAGAGGAGCAGCCTTTCGGAGCATAGGGTCCCTTCTTAGGGAGAGAGGAGCATTGCGTTGGATATTTCGATTTTCGGTATTGCCGGGGTAGCGGCCATTACGGTGATCTGCTACCTCATCGGTCAGGGCGTGAAGGCGTCCGGGCTGGACAATAAATGGATTCCCGTGATCGTGGGCGCCTGCGGCGGCGTGCTGGGCGTGGCGGGGATGTTTCTCATGGCGGATTTCCCTGCCGGGGATGTGCTGACCGCGGCGGCAGTGGGTATTGTCAGCGGCCTTGCGGCCACCGGCGTGAATCAGGCAGGCAAGCAGCTTTTTTGCAAATGAGGGAGGAGCAATTTTATGAAAAGGACAGTTTTGGCATCTGACGGAAGACCCATCACCGTGACGGACATCCCCTACGGTCTTGACGAGCGGCAGCCGTTGCGCTATGGTGTTCCGATGCCGGTCATGGACCGGGACGAGGCAAGGGCCGGCACCACCATCACCGCTTACGGCTATGCTTTGAGCTATGACAGCCTCGGCTACTGCTATAAGCGCATCCGGCTGTAAATGGTAGAGATTTTTCGCTGCGCCCGGGCAGAGGTCTATCACAACAGCGGAAAAAAGACGCTGACACAGGTCAAAAAAGAGACCGGCTGTACCCATATCATCAATGGCTACCTGTTCAACAGCAGTTTCCGCCCGCTGGGCTGGACGGTCATTGACGGAAAAATCATCAGCCGGGACGCCTACCGGGATTGGGGCGTCAGCATCGGCGCGGACAGAAGACCCGTGATGGACACGGACCGGGGCGGCAGCTTTCTTTCGGGTGTTCCGCTGCTGAAAAACGGGCAGAAGCTCAAGCGGGAGCTGACGGCAGACGTGGCCCGCAGCGCCGCCCGGACAGCGGTGGGCTGGATGCCGGACGGGCGGGTGGTCCTCTGGTGTGACAAGACCAGCCGGACCCGGGACCAGCTTCAAAACAAGCTGCTGGGCCTCGGGGTCTCCGATGCGCTGATGCTGGACGGAGGCGGCTCCACACAGGGACGCTTCCCGGACGGAGCCGTAACGTCCAGCCGTAAGGTGGCCACGCTGCTGCTGTTCTGGCAGGAAGCGGAGGCTGCCGCACCGGAGAATCCGGTCATGAAATGGGCGGCGGAAAAGGAAATTTTGACGGAAGCACAACTAACGGATCCAGGAAAAACCGTGACAAGACAGGAACTGCTTCAAAGCCTGTACCGGCTCTGGCAGCATATATGAAAATGAAAAGCAGGCAGTCCCTTACGGGACTGCCTGTCTTCTGTTTAGAATTTATAAATCGTGAACGAAAAGCGGCGGAGACATAACGGCGCTTAACGGTGGAATGGGAAAACTTTCCAGCAGCTAAACGGCGGTGTGGCATATAATGATATCAGAGAGCGGACCGTGTAAGTCCGGAGAAATGAGGAGGAACATACTATGAGCGAGGTACAGAGAGGGAACACTGTCATTGAGGCAAAAGACCTGCGGCCGGGTGAGGAGATTCTCTGGCAGAGCGCCACGGAGCCCATCGGGCTGCTGGAGGGGAGCTGCGGCAAGCAGATCATCAAAAGCTGGATCATTATAACGGTGATCACGCTGGCGCTGGTCATTGCCTGCACGGCGGTGATCGGCAGCATCCAGTTCAAGCTGCTGGCTGTGGTGGCTGTGGTGTGGCTGTGCATCATGATGGCGCCGGTGCAGGATTGGCGGACCGCAAAGGCGCAGCAGTATGCTGTGACCAATCAGCGGGCCATCGTTGTCCAGAAGGACAAGACCATGTACACCATGGAGCTTGGCAAGGTGGATGACGTTCAGATCTACCGCCCCTCCGACAAGGAGAACTGTCTGCTGCTGGGCAGCAAGACGGAGGCGGAGGCTAAAAACAAGCTGCGCTGGCTGGCGGGACACCCTCTCGGCACCACGTTCAGCGAAAAGGACAACGCTGCCGGCATGGTGTTCTACTGCGTGAAGAACGTGGAACGGGCGCTGAGCATCGTTTCCAAGGGCTGTTAAAATAAACAGAGCAAAAGGAGAGCCGACGGCTCTCCTTTTGTGTTATGTGTTTTAAATTTTCACCAGTTCATATTCCCGGCTGCCAAGGCCGATCTTTTCGCCGTGGGACAGGCAGGCCTCCCAATCCACATCGGGGTGCGCGGCCTTGAAATGGTCGGCACAGTCGCAGTCTGCGCCGCCGATGACGGAGTTCGGCATTTTCGGCTGCGCCAGCACGGCGTCAATGCACGCCTGATCCAAGGCCACGGGGTCGAAGGAGGCGAACATACCCACGTTGGGGACGATGGGAACGTCATTCTCACTGTGGCAGTCGCAATTGGGGGATACGTCCATGACGAGGGACACATGGAAGCAGGGGCGGCCCTGCACCACGGCCTTTGTATACTCGGCAATTTTCTTGTTGAGAATGGAGGGCGCCTCGTCATACATACACTGGATGGCGTCCGTGGGGCAGATGGCCAGACACCGGGCGCAGCCAACGCACTTGCTGGTGTCGATGCTGGCCTTGTTGTCGGCGTCGAAGGTGGGGGCGCCGTGGGCGCAGATCTTGGCGCAGGAATGGCAGCCCACGCACTTTTTCTGTTTGACAAAGGGCTTGCCGGAGTTGTGCTGCTCCATCTTGCCGGCCCGGGAGCCGCAGCCCATGCCGATGTTCTTCATACAGCCGCCGAAGCCGGCCTGCTCATGGCCCTTGAAGTGGGTGAGGGAAATGAAGACGTCGGCGTCCATCACGGCCCGGCCGATCTTGGCCTCCTTCACATACTCGCCGCCCTCCACGGGGACCGATACCTCGTCATTGCCCTTGAGACCGTCGGCAATGATGATGTGGCAGCCGGTGGAGTAGGGGGTGAAGCCGTTGACATACGCGGACTCGATGTGGTCCAGCGCGTTTTTCCGCCCGCCGATATATAGTGTGTTGCAGTCCGTCAGAAACGGCTTGCCGCCCTTGCTTTTCACCAGATCGGCAACGGCCTTGGCCCAGTTGGGACGCAGATAGGCCATGTTGCCCGGCTCGCCGAAGTGCAGTTTGATGGCAACGTACTTGCCCTCCATGTCAATGTCGCCGAAGCCGGCGCTCATCATGAGACGGGCCAGCTTCTGCTGAAGATTCTCCCGCCAACTGGGGCAGCGGAAGTCCGCGAAATAAACCTTGGATGCCATGTGCTTTCCTCTCCTTATGCAGTGATTGTTCCTATTTTCCTAAAGCACCGTTATTATAAAACTTAAAGTACACTTCATGTCAAGAGAAAATGCAGATTTTCATATAAAAGTCCGAAAGGAGAGGAATTTTCCCTCCCCTTTCGGACTCTTGGTAAAGCTTTTGCGGTTTTTATTGCCCCTCGTCCAGATCAACGGAAACGTGCTCCGTGCCGTTTTCGTCAAATTCGGAGAGATAGGCGTCGATTCGCTCCATGAGAGCGGCGTAATTTTCGCGGGTCAGCGGCTGGCCGTTCAGGTCCTTCAGCGCCAGCTCCTCGGCCAGTATTTCGTAAAAGACCGTGTCCTCATACTGCTCGATGGCCTCATGGATGCCGCCGTCGGCAAAGGCGCGGGAGGGAATCAGGCTGCCCTGATAGTGCTCCACCAGCTTTCCCATGCCCTGCGTAAGACAGTGGGAAAACACGGCGCTCTCCACCTGATCGTATTCCTCAATGCGGTCATCGCCCCGGGTGGCGTTGAGTACCCAGTTTCCTATGTATACAAGGTCCAGCAGATAACGAAACTGCCGGCCCGTCAATTCCAGCTTCATCAGGAGACACCTCCTCCGGCATGGCTCCGGCAGATCGGCGGCCTGCGCGCCGCGTTCCGAAGCCTGCGCTTGATTTTGCATTATTATAACAGAAGAAACCGGGAAATGCTATATAAAAAAGAGGGTAAAAAGCCTAAAATCTGTCTTGCGATACGGGGCGTGATATTATATAATATATGTTCTATGTAAGCTATGTAAGATAAAAGGAGTGAGTATATGGACGCCCGTCCCATCGGTGTATTCGATTCCGGCCTCGGCGGACTGACTGCGGTGAAGGCTCTCCGGCAGATTCTGCCGGAGGAAAAGTTGATTTACTTCGGCGATACGGCCCGGGTGCCCTATGGCGGCCGGTCCAAGGAGACGCTGCTGAAATACGCCCGGCAGGATGTCCGGTTTCTCCGCTCCTTTGATTTGAAGGCCATTGTCATCGCCTGCGGCACTGTGTCCACCACCTCGCTGGACACCTTGCAGGCGGAAAACGATTTGCCCATCGTAGGCGTGGTGGAGCCCACCTGCCGGCGGGCTTTGCTGATGACAAAAAACAAGAAAGTGGGCATTATCGCCACACTGGCTTCCATCCGCTCCGGCGCTTATGAGGCGGCGCTGCGGCGGCTGGACCCGGCGGTGGAGATCGTCGGAAAGCCCTGCCCCCTGTTTGTCCCGTTGGTGGAAAACGGCCGAATCAGCCGGGGCGACGTGGTGATCGAAACGGTGGCCCGGGAATATCTGGAGCCGGTGAAGGCCGCCGGGGTGGACACCCTGATTTTAGGCTGCACCCACTACCCGCTGCTGACAGACATCATCCGGGACATTATGGGGCCGGAGGTGGCGCTGGTCTCCGCTGGTGAGGAGTCCGCCTTTGAACTGAAGCGGCTGCTGAAGGCGGGAAGCCTGCGGGCGGATGAGACCCGGGAGGGCGGCGCGGATTTCTATGTCAGCGACCGGCCGGAGGATTTTGAGAAGATCGCGTCTGTGTTCCTTGGCACGGAACTGAGCCACGGCGCGGAGAGGATCAACATTGAACAGTATTGAAAAAAATGAGATTCCCGTGATGATCTCCGTCCGGGGCGAGCAGTATTTTGACGGGGTGGACCCGGATGCCACGGAGCTGATGACAGAGGGGACGCTGGAGGCCACGGACACCGGCCTGCTTTTACGCTACAGGGAATCGGAGCTCACCGGCATGGAGGGGACGGAGACCACATTTGAGATCGGCCCCCGGCGGGTGATTCTGCGCCGCAGCGGCAGCGTCAGCTCCCAGATGGTGTTTGAGGAGGGGCAGCAGCACACCTCCCTTTATGAGACCCCTTACGGCGAGCTGACGGTGGATATCCAGACCAGCCGCCTGCTCCATAACCTGACGGAGCGGGGCGGCCTTATGGAGATCAAGTATTCCATCGCGGTGGAGCACGTGGCCACCGGCCGAAACTGCTTCAAAATTCGGGTACGGGCAAAATAAAGCAGATTATTTTAACCAAAGAAAGGGTTTAACGATATGACGAACATGATCCAAAATGCAAAGGAACAGGCGGCGGCGCTGGCTATGGCGGCCTACCGGGCCGCGGCGGCGGACGGAACACTGCCGGAAGCGGAGGTCAAAACGGCTCCGGTGGAGATTCCCAAGGACACGGCCAACGGCGATTATACTACCACGTTCGCGCTGGCGGCGGCCAAGGCGCTGGGAAAGCCCCCCCGTGTCATCGCACAGGCGCTTCTGGACCACATGGACCTCACCGGTACCTATTTCACCTCCGCGGAGATCGCCGGCCCCGGCTTCCTGAACTTCACCCTGGGCAGCAAGTGGTACGGCGGCGTGCTCGCCGACATCCAGGCCGAGGGGGAGAGTTACGGCGCGGTGGACGAGGGCCGCGGCGAGAAGGTGATGGTGGAGTTCGTCTCCGCCAACCCCACCGGCCCCATGCACATGGGCAAC
>ERZ838118.4518-NODE-4518-length-11965-cov-2.538959_pt1 | contig 11965 bp, 10 predicted proteins | sample MGYA00519863_ERZ838118 | MGnify/ENA primary metagenome ERZ838118 (study PRJEB31850, sample SAMEA3708827) | human gut metagenome | biome: human gut; feature: human-associated habitat; material: faeces | place: China | collected 2014 ...
AACCTTCGATTAAATTTTCGGAAGTCTTATATTTCTCGTCCAAAGGAGGAAGGGCATTGCCCAAATCGATCAGCAATGCATATTTGTCCATCCAATCGTCGAATACCGAAAACTCCTCTATAATCTCGTCTTGTATTTCGTCGATACTTTTCATATTATTCATTTTTCAATCATTCTTCATAAAGAACCGTCAACACGGTCTGGCCTACGGCTTTCAACGTCGACCGATCTATATTTCTCATTGTATCGTCCACCGTATGCCAATAAGGAGGAAATCCCGTCTCTGTATCTCGATGACATGGAATAATATCGATACTGGGTATTCCATAACGGTTTACATACAAATGGTCATCGGTAACATATCCGCCGTCCTCCTCGATAAAATAGTTTCCGTACCCCAATCGCTTCGCCGTATCCCATACTTGCGCCACAATTCCGGAAGCATAATACTTCGAAAATAACTCTCGTCGAAATTGTGCCCCGGCTCCGCCCACCATATCGAGTAAGATCCCGAATCGGGCCCGATATCCCGGCTTATGAGGCCGACGTGTCCAATACTGTGTGCCCAATGCCCATGTGTTTTCGTCACTCGACTCGCTCCAATAGGGAACACCGTAATCCTCGGCATCGAAAAAGGCTATATCGACACCCGTGTCGGGCTGTCTCTTCCCTATCTGACGAGCTATTTCAAGCAATACGCCCACTCCGCTCGCACCGTCGTCGGCTCCGGCGATAGGCTGACGATGTTTACTCTTATCCGGGTCGTTATCGGCGTATGGACGAGAATCCCAATGAGCGAACAATAAAATGCGATTTTTCTTTTCAGGAGAAAACGAACCTATGATATTCCGTATAGAAAGCTCTGTCCCGTCATAAGCCGTAACCGTTCCTTGCTGCACTTCTACGACAGCGCCATGCCGAGCCAACTCGGAAGATAAATAATCGGCCGTTGCCAAATGTGCCGGAGTGTTGGGCACTCTGAAACCGAACTGCACTTGACGTTCGATATAAGCATAAGCACTATCCGTATCAAAAGAAGGAACCTCTATCGACACGCTATCCGTATCCTTTTCCTCGCTATTTTTCACCGACTTTGCAGAACAAGCGACCAACCCGACAATTAAAATTAAATACCCGACCTTACGGTTTACTGTTTTCATCATGCTCAAAAATAAACATTCTGATAAAAACTCGCAAATATCCCGGCTATTTTATACAAAAAGATAAATCCACCGACCGCTCACCGACAGAAAACACGACATCTGCCCCCTCGATCATCGGCAAATTATCCGAGACATGTCCCACCGGAAAATCGAAACATACCGGATAATCATACTCATCGACCATTTTACGAATCAACTCATACAATGTACCACCCAGACCTTCGTTCTCGGTATACTCGGTAAACCTACCCACGATCAATCCCGACAACGAAGCCAAACGACCGGACAGTTTCAAGTTATAAAGCATGCGTTCTATTTTGTAAGGAGGCTCGGCTATATCTTCTATAAACAAAACCGTTCCAGGCAAAAATATATCATACGGAGTAAAAATCAATCCGCACAAAACCGCCATATTTCCACCCACCAACATTCCCCGTCCCTCACCGCAACGGTTCAAAGGGTGAGGATTTTCCTTGTATTCGGGAATTTCTCCGAATAAAATTTGCCGTAAATAGTGCGTACAACGATTATCCGCCGGCTCGGTAGTCAAATGCTTGCACATGGGAGCATGCAACGACATCACCCCACGGCTCACACAGAGAGCATGCAAAGCCGATATGTCGCTGAATCCGATAATCCACTTCGGATTCCGAGCAATATCATCGGTCAATCCGTCCAACAAATGAACAGCCCCATATCCGCCACGGCTGCACAAGACAGCCTTCACAGCAGGATCGTACAACGCATGGCGGAAATCGTTCATTCGTTCATCTATCGTCCCCGAATAAACGCCCGAATGATCCAGACAGTGAGAAGAAACAGTCACACCGAGCGACCAACTTTCCAAAACGCCGGTCGCCCCTTTCACATAATCGGGATTGATAATACTCGCAGGCGAAACAATGGAAACGCTATCGCCGGGGCATAAAAATTGAGGTCTGTACATCATCAAAAATCCAATATTTTAAATCGTTTCTTATCCGACTCCTGTACATAATGTTGATAATGCCACCATTCATTAGGAAGCGGATAAAGCTCTTGTTCTCGCATGACTGCATACAAAAATCGTCGATTGTGATAAGCCGCCTCGCTTATCCTACCTGTCTTCAATAAATAATCGTCGTCGACCGTATGCGCTTTTTCTCCAAAAAAATCATACGGACTGCCCATATCCAATGCGACGCCATCGCTACCGAGTATCGATAAATCGACAGCCATGCCGTAATTATGGAAGCCTCCCTCATTGTAAGGATTAGCCACATACTGCTCTTGCGGTGTACCTCGCACTCGCTCAAACATTCTGCGCTGTATGCTTAACGGACGGGCGGCATCGTAAATCACCAACCTATATCCCGGCTTTAACTCCTGTAACCGGGCATGTACCCGGGCCAGCCGTGAAATCATATGAGGCAATAGATAGGCTTTTCTCAAATCGGGATATAAAATTTCACCCATAAAATTATCGGCCGTAGCGTATTTCAAATCTACGACCACATCGGGAATGGCAGTTTGAATATCGACCAACCCCGCCTGCTCGAAATATTCCTCATAGTTGATCACCATACGGCTGTAAATCCATTATTGGGTAATAAAATCTCATTATTGTTTTCTCCGTGCCTAAACGAGTATCTGTTATGTCCATACGACTCTATCCGATAATTATCGGTAAAACTTACTAAATGAAGCTCTTCCTTAGAGGAAGGTAAAGAAATAGACACATCGGCATGGCGTGTGAGCTCGGGCACTTTAAAGTAGAATTCCCGTCGTAATGTAGGATAAGAACATTTTATCTTAGCATCGAAATATACATACTCCCCATCGATACATAATACTCTGTCGGGAATATCAGAGGTAAGTTTGATACCTATTGTTGCCGAATTTTCCAACTTCACGAGCTCCACTTCTATGTCTCTTACGCAAATTGGAACATTTCCCAAATAAAATTCTACCGAATAAAGAAACTGCATTTTCAACATTCAACGACTCAATAAAAGAAAGACACGACAATTCTTCTCTCAAAAAGAAAACCTCGCCTTGCTCTTTCTGGAAGAAAGGATTCTCATTAAAAGCAAAAAAGCATGAAAATTTGGTCAACTTATTCTCCGTTCCTTTCTTCAAATATTTCTTATAACGCAAAGATTGCGATATGCAAAATCCAGCATCTTTACATCTCATGTACTGTCCAGCCTCATCGTAGAGTTCGTCTTTTCGATTAGGAATAATTTGAATATCATATACCATATCGTCTCTGTATGACGGGTTCTTTAAGATAGACGAAAATACCCCCTGCATATTCTTCGCTAAAAGACTACCTAGCAATCGCTCGCTACAATTATTCACGACATCAATCACTTCTTTGGAATCATACTTCTGAATAATATCCAATTCAGCGCCCAACGATTTAACAATACTATCATCGACCTCATTTCGAAACTCTTCCTTCACTCGTTGTTGCTGACGATCCAAAAGAGGTTTTATCTCTTCGACTATACTCTGGGCAGAGGTTCTTTTCGTAAGTAACTGATAGGTTAACGTAAACAAGAAAAATGCAATAGTCGTACTTATAATAGACGTTAACAAATCGTACAAAAATCCCTCCTGCATTTTCCATGCCTCACAAATAAAACCTATTACGGCGGCAGCCAATGCGACAGCAATGATAAAAAGGGCATACCAATAACGCTCCATCACATTCCGGAATTTACTTTCTCCCTTATCCTCCCTATATAAAAACTTCTAAATAATTAAAATCAAGACTCTACTATTCACAAAAATAGCAATCTTTCAATAGTATTTAAAATATCTGTCCCGAAATCTGTGAGACTTCGGGACAAACGACAAAAGCTATAAACAGTTTTATTTTTCTCGCATGAAAATATTGATGGGTGTACCGCTGAAATTCCAATTCTCCCGTATCTTGTTTTCGAGATACCGTTTGTACGGGTCTTTCACCCATTGCGGCAAATTACAAAAGAACACGAACGTGGGGACGTAAGTCTCCCGCAACATGGTCACATATTTTATTTTTACATACTTGCCTTTATGTGCAGGAGGCGGATAATTTTCTATCGCACTCAGCAACACTTCGTTTAATTTCGAAGTAGGTATCTTGGTATGCCGGTTCTTATAAACCTGCACGGCGTTCTCCAAAACTTTATAAATACGTTGCTTAGTCAACGCCGAAGCATAGACAATGGGAAAATCGACAAAAGGAGCAAGACGTGCCCGTATGGCATTTTCGAAAGTTTGAATAGCCTTGTTCGATTTATCTTCTACCAAATCCCACTTGTTGACACAAACCACCAAACCCTTTTTATTTTTCTGTATCAACGAAAAGATATTCAAATCCTGTCCTTCGATACCTCTTGTAGCATCGATCATCAAAATACAAACATCAGAGGCTTCGATAGCTCGTATGGAGCGAATCACCGAATAATATTCGAGATCTTCGGTAACCTTCCCTTTCTTACGAATGCCGGCCGTATCTACCAAATAAAAATTGAATCCGAATTTATCGTATCGGGTATAAATCGAATCGCGAGTCGTACCGGCAATATCGGTAACAATATACCGGTCTTCGCCAATAAACGCATTGATGATAGAAGACTTTCCGGCATTAGGGCGTCCCACCACCGCAAAACGAGGAATGTTTTCCTCTATCTCGGGTTCCGATTTTTTGGTAAAACGTTTCAATATCTCGTCCAGCAAATCGCCCGTTCCCGAACCGCTGGCTGCCGACACACAAAAAGGATCGCCCAGCCCGAACGAATAAAATTCGGCGGCGTTATACTGCCACTCGTTCGAATCAGCTTTATTCGCTACCAAAATCACCGGTTTATCCGAACGGCGTAATATAGCTGCCACATGGTCGTCGAGGTCTACCGCGCCGGTTTTCACATCGACCATGAACAAAATAACATCGGCTTCCTCAATGGCCAAAGCTACTTGTTTGTTAATCTCTTCCTCAAAAATATCTTCCGAGTTAACAACCCAACCTCCGGTATCGATAACAGAGAATTCCTGACCGCACCACTCGACCTTACCGTATTGTCGATCCCGTGTCGTACCGGCTTCTTCGTTGACAATCGCTTTACGAGTTTGAGTCAGACGATTGAAAAGAGTCGATTTTCCCACATTCGGGCGTCCTACTATCGCTACTATATTTCCCATAATTCCACTTTCTTTTTACGGCTCTCACAGCCTTTATTTCTTAATCTTTTATTCAGGTATATACCCGAAACCTTTCAATTTATTTTCCCGACTACGCCAATCTTTCTCCACTTTTACATACAGTTCGAGAAAAACTTTTTTGTCAAAAAACACTTCGATATCTTTCCGGGCCAAAGTCCCTACCTTCTTCAAAGCCGAACCGCCTTTCCCGATAACAATTCCTTTCTGAGAATCTCGCTCCACATAGATAACAGCCATAATATGAATACGATTCTCTTCTTCATGGAATTGTTCTACCGCCACCTCACAAGCATACGGAATCTCTTTATCGTACGTCTGCAATATTTTCTCACGGATAATTTCCGTTACGAAGAAACGAGCCGGCTTATCGGTCAAAGCATCTTTCTCGAAAAACGGAGGTGACGGAGGTAGTAATTCCTGAATACGCTTCAACAAATAGTCGAGGTTAAATTTATATTGTGCCGAAACCGGTATAATCTCGGCATTCGGCAACAACTGTTTCCACTCCTCTACCAACGTTTCAAGAACGCTCTGCTCTTTCAGCAAATCGACCTTGTTGATAACTACCAATACAGGAACCGTCTCCCGAGCCACCTTGTCGAGGAACGATTGGTTTTTCGCAGGAGCTTCCACCACATCGGTCACATAAAGCAAAATATCGGCATCGAGTAATGCCGACTGAGAAAAATTCAGCATCGACTCCTGCAACTTATAATTAGGGACAAGAACTCCCGGAGTATCGGAATAGACGATCTGCATATCCTCGGTATTCACTATTCCCATAATTCTATGACGAGTTGTCTGTGCCTTCGACGTAATAATCGAAATTCGTTCTCCGACCAGTGAATTCATCAACGTAGACTTACCTACATTGGGATTCCCGACAATATTTACAAATCCGGCCTTATGCATAATTCTGTTTTATTCGGTTACAAGTCAATAACTTCTGAATACAAAAGTAGTGAAAATATTCTACCCGACGAAACAACCTATAATCGCTTTTGTTCGAAAACAAGAAAAGACGCATCTCTTTCGCCAAAAGATGCGTCTTTCTTATATCTCGACAAATTTATTTTGCGTCGTATCCCCAAATGAGATAAAGAGCTCCCCATGTAAATCCTGCGCCAAAAGCCGTGAGGACAAGTTTATCTCCTTTTTTGAATTTATGCTCAAATTCGGCCATACACAAGGGGATAGACGATGCACTCGTATTCCCGTACTTTTGAATATTGACCAATAATTTTTCTTCCGGCAGCTTTATACGATCGGCAATAGCCTCTATAATACGCAAATTTGCTTGATGAGGAATAAAATAATCGATCGTATCTACGGACAAACCATTGCGAGCCATCACGCTTTCCGAAGAAGTGAGCATATCGGTTACCGCATGCTTATATACCGCCCGACCTTCCTGATAAACAAAATGTTCATCATGATCTACCGTCTCGTGCGAAGCCGGATGAACAGCGCCACCGGCTTTCATCAGCAAATGAGGCAGTCCCATACCATCGGTATGCAACACGGCATCCTTCACTCCGACTTCCTCGTCGGTAGGTTCTAACATAACGCAAGCCGCAGCATCACCGAACAGTGGACAAGTAGAACGGTCCTTATAGTTAACCATCGACGACATCTTTTCTGCCGCCAAAACAACCACATGCTTATACAGTCCGCTCTTTATATAGGCAGTTCCTGCTTGCAAAGCAACGATAAACCCTGCACAAGCGGCTTGTATATCATACCCATAAGCTGTTTTTATTCCCAATTTTTCCAATACGATCGATGCCGTAGAAGGGAAACGATAATCAGGATTCGACGTAGCACAAATGAGTAAATCCACTTCACTGGGCTTTACTCCTGTTTTTTTCAACAATTCGGCTACTGCTTTTACACCCAAATCGGAAGATCCCGTTCCTTCTCCTTTTAAAATTCTACGTTCTTTAATACCTACACGAGTAGTAATCCACTCGTCGTTGGTATCGACCATATGCGACAACTCGTCGTTTGTCAAAACATAATCGGGAACATACGAGGCAATTCCCGTTATTTTTGCATTCTGCATAATAATAAAATCGGCTTAGTGTGTGAAAAAATGCCCTAAATCGCTTTAGGGCCATACATACTTATCGATAAGAGCTTAAACAGCAGCTTCTTTTTCGATTGCCAATTTTCCTCTGTAATAACCACACTCTCCACATACAGTATGGTATACATGCCAAGCACCACAGTTAGGACAAACTGCCAAAGTTGGAGCCACAGCTTTATCATGAGTTCTTCTTTTGGCTGTTCTCGTTTTCGATTGTTTTCTTTTAGGATGTGCCATTTTTCTATTACTTTAATTATTATCTATTATTTTCTTTAATTCGTCCCATCTCGGGTCAGTTTCCTCCCCTTCGCCGGGCACTTCATCTACAACATCTTCATCATCGTATGATGCGGCATCTTCACTTTCGTCGCTATCGTCCATAGAACACGCCGCATGTTTACGCAATTTAGCACTCATCGATTTATTGCATTTTCCTGCCTGATGAACATGCTTCAAAGGTATTGTCAGTGCAATGAACTCATATAAAAACCATGCAATATTCAATTCCCCGTCCCTTTCAGGAATAACAACCACATTATCGCTCTCCTCGCTGTATTCCGAACCGAATTTCACATAGAGCGTTTCTTGGTTTTTTACCTCATGGTCCATATCGTCCAAACAGCGATCGCACGGAATTTGAATGACTCCTTCCAAATCAAAATCCAGTTCGAAAGAAGCCGCCGTCCGCTTCACTGTCAATTTCACCTTCACCTTTCCTTTTTGAACATCTTCACCTTCGATATTCTTAAAGAACACATTATCCAATACATACTCAAAATCCTGAGTACCTATCGGCATACTTTTGAGCGGTAATTTATAAGCACTAAATCGTCCCAATGCTATTTGTCGTTAAAACTCCGCAAAGGTATAAAAAATAATCGTTACAAGTCAATCTTTTCGGTAGTTTTTATTTCACATTCACAATTTTTCAAATGGAGAGCCATAACCGATTAGCCCCGACAACATTCAAAAAAAGAAAGATTTTCCAGCCCGACTAAACGACTCGCTTCAATTCGATTCTGAATGTCGTACCTTTTCCTACTTCCGAATCTTTCACATAAATGCGTCCGGCATGATAATCCTCTATAATACGTTTTGCCAAAGTAAGTCCAAGTCCCCAACCCCGTTTCTTGGTCGTGTACCCCGGATTAAAAACCGTTTTGAAATTTTTCCGTGCAATCCCCTTGCCCGTATCTTTTATATCGATATAAATCTGTTGCTTCTCCGATGTCATATAAACATCTATACGCCCTTCCCCATTCATCGCATCGACTGCATTCTTGCACAAATTCTCTATAACCCATTCAAATAAAGAAAGACACACCATCGCACCCTCGGCATCAGAAGGGAGATGAGTCGTAATCAATACTTTATCGGAAACTCTGCGACGCATATATTCTGTTGCATTTTCAAGCACTTCGTTGACATATATCAATTCCATTTCTGGCTTCGAGCCTATTTTAGAAAAGCGTTCGGCTATGACAGACAGACGGTTCACATCTTTATTCATATCCGACAGTAACGAGGGATCCACACCCGACGATTCCAACAAATCCATCCATGCCATCAACGACGAAATAGGAGTTCCCAATTGGTGAGCAGTCTCCTTCGATAATCCCACCCACACCTTATTCTGCTCGGCCTTTTTCGTACTAATCAACGCAAAATAAACGATTAAAACGAACAGGACCATAACACCCAACTGCACGTACGGATAAAAAGATAGCCGCTTTAACAAAATAGAATCGTCATAATAGAGATACTGTTTCTCCCCGTCTCCCAAATTGATCTCTATCAAATTGGATTTACTTTTTAATTGTTCCAGTTTCTCTTGTAAATATTTCTCCGTATCCGTTTCGGGCAAATTCAAATTAAGGTACTGGTTTATTTCGCCGGTATCATCGACGATAATCGCCGGTATGGAGGTATTGCTCTGTATCACTTTCAATATCAGCTCCATGCTCATTTCTGTCTTGTCACTGGCCAATTCACGCGTCGCTTCGGCCCATATTTCCATTTTCTTTCGCTCCTCGATAGACAAGTCTTCTACAAGGTCATTCGAGACATAAAGTACCCCGCCAACCAGCAAGACAGAAATCAACAAAAAAATCAGTTTCCCTTTTTGTCGGGCATCATAGATATTTTGCATAATATACACTCAGTATTACATATTATATAAACGGCTCCACGACTCGAATATTATTCAACGGCTTCTTAATGTAAAAAAGAGGAGCCTTTCGTTATTCAAAAGCTCCTCTCTTCTCATACTTTTACCAGCAGTGTGCTGACTAACGGACTTGAACCCGGATTGTTCGATTATCTACCTTCACAAGATAAACACCTCTTTCCATTGGAATTTTCTCTGTATCACTTTCTGACTCTATATAAAAGAGCATACGACCATCAATGCCATAAACAGATATTTTTCTTCCTGTCACCCCCTCAGCCATAATGCAACCGTTCATACCATAAACCCTGATGTCATTTCGGTTCAACTCATCTACTGCCGATGTTCCCAAACGAACGGTATTCGAGCGGAACGATTCTCCTTTATCATAAACAACAGTGACATGATAAGCTCCATATTCAATAGACGGAGTAGAATAATTCGTCTCAACGATAGGAGTTTGCGTCAGTTTCTGTCCATTGCAATAAACATGATACCCTACAACCGACAAATCTTTTACCGCCGATACCGGGACATACGACAAATCATCAACTAATAAAGCAAACTTATTCGAACTGATATAATGAATTGCAAAATAACGGGCATTCTCTGGTAACTGATAAGAATATTCTTTCCAACCTACATTAAGAACCGATTCCGTAGCAAGCAATTCAAAGGCATCTACATCGGTCGTTGTCGTCGAATAAAGCACTTCAAACGTCTCCGGCGTATATTCCGTTGTAGGAATCGTAGCATAGAACGACACGTTTGTTCCTCCTATAATTTCAGGAGAAATCAAGTAGTCGTCATTTTGAGGCGTCAGACCGTCATAACTCAAACCAGCCCAAGAAACCAAACATTTTTCACCAGAATGAGGCTTCCAGTTATTCGAAGTCACATCTACACCCTCGGCCAGAGGTTCCCAGACTTGAAACGCCATCGGTGTACCCATATTCGGAAATTCTACAAATAAAATACCGGCAGAGGTCAATCCATCTCCATCTACCACTGTATAATCACCTATATTCTCATAAATAAACGATTCGTAACCTTCGAAATCATCTACTACCGGCTCGGGGGTCAATGTGGGCTTTGTCCAAGACAATTCATGAGCCCTCTCTGTTTTCTCCCCGACTAAATCGGTAATAACAGGCAACTCTGATTGAGAAGCGATTATTATTGCCTCCAATATATTATTTTCTGGGATCTCATCAGACTCTTTTGCTATAACCTCTGCTTTAATAGGAGTTTCTTTGCCTATCATTTCAGCCGTAGGAGTAACCGTAAATAAATGATCGGCTGTTTCTCCCTGCGCCAAAGCCTCCGTCCGAGAAAGAGTTTGAACCAGAGTCTCATCTACATAAAGATTCACATCATAAGTTATCGACTGCTTCCCGTTATTTTTAACGACAACCGTATAATTTTCAGATTCACCCACGACAGGACGACGAACACCTTTGATACTTTCGAGTTTCGCATCAAATTCCGACTCATTAGCAACTGCCATATTATCGATGATTACATAATCACTACCATTAGAAACAGCTCCATCAAACACAATTGCAATCCACGGATAATCTTTATATTGAGCCAAATTTACTTTGCATACGGTCCAACCCGGAAGAAAAGAGGCTGTATTGGCGCTATAAACCTCGGTATATGCTTTATCATCGGCAGTCACTTTCACCGATAATTTTCCGGCAGCATTCTGGTAACGATATAATAAAAATGTCAATGTAGGAGCATTAAAACCACCCAAATTTAATTTGGGGACTTGTAAACGAGCTTCTCCCTTACCCGATTGAGAATGGCAAACGAACATTCCTCCATCTTCCGGCTCCAAACCGAGACTGCGAATATAATTCGTCAATCCCCACTCGGCTTGTCCGCTCAATGCCCCCATAATCCAAGGATAAGTTGTTGTCATATTATTCACACCGTTTTCCTCGAAAGGCATCGTATAAGGGATTCCCAATACGACATTATCTAACGCAGCCTCGCCTTCGCCCCCGATAGTAGTAGCAGAGACAAGGAAAGTATAAGAATCGAGTTTAGAAGAGGACGGAGTAGCCGTATAAGAAAGGGCTGTGGTAGTTCCCACTTCTCTATAACTCGTACCCACATACTCATAAATCTTATACGTAATATCAGATGGCTGGAAATAACCATTATGCACACCAACCGTAGGAACACTCCACGATAACTCGGCCTTCAAATTATCGGAAGAGGGTAAAGCTGTAAAGTTCGACACAATGCTTGGAACATCGATACCGCAATAACACTTTACCGTAGCTGTTCCTCCTTCACTAAACTCATTCTTGGCCACCACAGTATAAACGTTATTTCCCTGAACCGCAT
>ERZ838118.4521-NODE-4521-length-11964-cov-5.320766_pt1 | contig 11964 bp, 6 predicted proteins | sample MGYA00519863_ERZ838118 | MGnify/ENA primary metagenome ERZ838118 (study PRJEB31850, sample SAMEA3708827) | human gut metagenome | biome: human gut; feature: human-associated habitat; material: faeces | place: China | collected 2014 ...
CTAAAGCTTTCACGGAACCACGCGACTATCGCGTGGTTTTCTTGATACAAAAAGAAACTGCCGTCATTTTGACAGCAGTTTCTCTGTAACCTGTTTCTCTGAATTAAAGATTCGCAACACTTTTTGTATTGATCCAAGTCTTGAAAACTCACGGATTAATAAAACTCGTATAAACCTTTTTCTCTTTTTCAGGAAGACCGAACGCTTCCTTTCCAAGCGCGATACTCTTCATTAGAAAGACCATATTTCTCGCAACACCGCGCATTGTCTGTTTCCCTTCTTCATCAAGCGCCGCCTCTCCGACCTTTCTTCCATGAATACAGTTCCAGTATTGTCCCGATGCGATCGGCATATCTGAAATTGTAAAATATTTATTTAACTCATCAAATGTTGCAGAACATCCGCCTCTTCTTGCACATACGACACTTGCTCCGACTTTCATCGTCTTATCGAATTTAGTACTGTAAAATAACCGGTCAAGACAGGCGATCAGCGTCGCATTTGCAGATGCATAAAAGACAGGACTTGCAATAACCATACCGTCTGCAGCCTCGAATTTCGGTGCAAGCTCATTCACGATATCATCAAACATACACTTTCCGTTTTTATAACATGTTCCGCATGCCGCACATCCTCTGATATCCATTTTCCCAACTTGGATCGTCTCATATTCCACGCCGTTTTCTTCAAAAACATGTTCCATCTCGTGGATCGCGATCGTCGTGTTGCCCTCTGTTCTAGGACTTCCGTTCAAAATCAATACTTTCAATTTTTCTGCCATTTCCCCTTCTCCTTTTCATTTCATCTCTCTTTGTTTTTCTGCTTATACTTTTTACTATATTTTTTACTATATCTCTTACTCTATCTCTATTCTATTTTCCGGTTGTATATTTCTATTCCTCCTTAATCGGCATCATTCATTTTTAAGCTGCTTTGCTCCTAATATCCATTCATTTTCCGTATCTTTCTTATTCTTGAAAATATTATGTATCATCTGAAGACAGATTTTTGCCTCGCAGCTTCAGATAGTAATATTTCACTTTTTCGACAAGTGTTGTCAAATAACGAAGCACCGGTTCTGTAGCAATCGCAAATACTACAAAGAGCATAATACATTCTTTTGTCATACTTGTAATAGCGAACAGATCTTTTAGGAAGATGCTGCAGAACAATAATCCTGCAATACATCCGCTTACAATACTAAACCGTATTTTATTCATCGGCGCGCTGATCTTATATAAGATCATAAATCCTACGATCGCCAAAAGCATCGTTGCCGCCGTTGATATATCCGTAGAGCTTACGTCAAATGTTCTTCCAAATATGACAAGAGCCGCAACTGCAAGAGCATCTGTCAACGCAGCAGGAAGCGCTTTTAATAGCACATTTGTAAGGAAATGTCCTTTGATCATATTTTTATTCGGTTCCAGAGCAAGGAAGAATGCAGGAACACCGATTGTAAACATACTGATCAATGATACTTGAGACGGCTCCAACGGATAAGTAAACATAAACACGACAGACGCAACGCTTAGCAAAAATGAGAAAATATTCTTCACAAGAAATAAACTTGCCGATCTCTGAATATTATTTACAACCCGCCTTCCTTCCAACACAACTTCCGGCATACATGAAAAATCTGACTCCAGCAAAACAAGCTGAGATGCCTGTGCCGCAGCGTCGCTTCCCGATGCCATGGCAATACTGCAGTCGGCATCTTTCAAGGCAAGCACATCATTAACCCCGTCTCCCGTCATTGCTACCGTATGTCCTGCCTCTTTTAAAATACGGACAAACTTCCGTTTCTGACTCGGCGTAACCCGACCGAAAACCGTATTATTCAGAAGCGCTTTCCTCATGGACTGTTCATCTTCAAACTCTGACGCATCTACATATCTGTCTGCATTTTTAATTCCGGCCTGCTTTGCAACATTGGAAACAGTAACCGGATTATCCCCTGAGATAACCTTTACTTCTACGCCTTGTTCTGCGAAATACTCAAACGTCTCTTTTGCAGCTTCTCGTATAGGATTGGCAAGTAAAACAAAGCCAAACGGAAGAATGCCATGTGTCAGAGGTTTTCCGTCAACCTCTCCGTCATAAATTCCAAAAGCAAGAACTCTGGATCCTGTAGATGCATATTCTGTGATCTCTTCCGCATAATCGTCATACTTTTCTTTTAAAACAAATTCCGGCGCTCCGAGCACATAAGCTCCGTCTTCAAATGTAACGCTGCTGTATTTTGTTGCGGAAGAAAATCCTGTTTTTGACAAAACCTTCTTTCCTGATGCTTTTGTAAAATATTCTTTTAGGGCAGCCATCGTAATATTATCATTTGTCATAGCTGCCGCAAAATCTCCGACAAGCAAAGATAACCCGCCCTTTTCTTTTTCATCGTACTCATCCGTCTTGATCAGCTTTTGGACTTTCATTGTATTTTCCGTAATCGTTCCTGTCTTATCCACACAAAGCACGTCTACACGGGCAAGCGTTTCAATACATTTCATATCATGCAAAAGCACTTTTTTCTGTGCAAGACGAATTGAACTCACCGCAAGCGCCACACTTGCAAGAAGATACAATCCTTCCGGAATCATTCCGATCACCGCCGCGATCATAGATGTCACGCTTTCTCTAAATCCATCATGTTGAATGAAAAATGCCTGTGAAAAAAGAACGATTCCGATCGGGATAATAGCTACTCCTACACATTTAACAAGCTTATCAAGCGAACGAATCATTTCCGACTGTTCTTTTGACTGCATCGCTTTTGCCTGCAATGTCAATTTCGATATATATGAATCCTCTCCTACTTTATCAAGCCGCGCGTGACATTGTCCGGAAACAATAAAGCTGCCTGACATCAGTTTATCGCCTTTACGTTTTGTAATCTCATCGGCTTCACCTGTCAAAAGCGATTCATTCACCTGAACTTCTCCGGCAGATACTTCCGCATCGGCACACACCTGATCGCCGGCTTTAAAAATTACGATATCATCTACGACAAGATCTTCGGCATTGATCACCGTTCTTTTTCCGTCTCGGACAACAGAGGCGCGGGGCGCATTCAACATAGTCAGCTTATCCAGTACTTGTTTTGCTCTAATCTCCTGAATAATTCCAATCAATGTATTTGCAATAATAACCGGAAGAAATGTCAAATCTCTGAAAGATCCCACAAGACAGAGCAATACTGCAAGCACGACAAAGATTAAGTTGAAATAAGTAAATACATTTTCATGAACAATCTCTTTCGTCGTCTTTGACGGAGGTTCAACCGCCTTGTTCGTCCAACCGTGCAGCCGGTGTTCCTGAACTTGCTGACTTGTCAGTCCCTTTTTATATTCGGGATTATATCTTGTTGTCGGGAGCCGTCGTTCCTTTTTTTCTTCTACCTGCAATTTTTTTCTTCTTGCCATACAGCTTTTCACCTCTGTCTCTTCTTTTGTGTCTAACTTCTTATTGCTGTTCTTTTTTATTTTCTATTCATACCGTTGTACAAGGGTAGCGTCGATGTACAGACCGTAAACGGTTCTTTCTGTACAGCGACGCTATCGCCTGCAATTTTTTAATTTTAACAGATAATCTTTATTCCTCAGAAATATGCACTTCTTTGTCTGATGCTTTTTCTTCCTCTAAAATCTGTCTGCCATCTGCCGCAAACTCTGCGCCTGATGCAGTCTCTCCATCTGAAGAAAGTTCTTTCTGTGACAAGATCCGCATAAATTCGTCCCCTGTGATTGTTTCTTTCTCATACAAATATTTGGCAAGTTCATGCAATTTCCCCTGATTATCTTTCAACAGCTTTCGCGCCTTCTCATAAGACTGTTTTACCATATCTACAACCATATCGTCAATAGTTGCCGCTGTCTCAGGAGAACAACTTAAACTGCTGTCGCCTCCGAGGTACGGATTTGACTGCGTCTCAAGAGCAACCATTCCAAATCGGCTGCTCATACCATATCTGGTGATCATTGCCCTGGAAAGCTTCGTCGCCTGTTCAATATCATTTGACGCTCCTGTTGTCACTGAGCCGAATACAAGCTCCTCCGCGCATCTTCCTCCTGTCAATGTCGCAATTTTATTTTTAAGTTCTTCTTCAGTCATCAGATTACGTTCCTCTTCTTCTACCTGCATCGTATATCCGAGCGCACCCGAAGTTCTGGGAATGATCGTAATTTTTGTCACCGGAGCCGAATGTGTCTGTAATGCCGCCACCAAAGCATGACCGATCTCATGATATGCGACGATCAGTTTCTCTTTCGTCGAAAGAACACGGTTTTTCTTTTGGTATCCCGCGATCACAACTTCAATACTTTCCTCTAGATCCGACTGCACAACAAATTTTCTGTTTTCACGGACAGCCCGAAGAGCCGCCTCATTCACCATATTTGCCAACTCCGCTCCTGATGCTCCCGAAGCTGCTCTTGCAATCGCATTAAAATCCACATTATCCCCGAGTTTTATTTTTCGTGCATGCACTTTCAGTATTTCTTCACGCCCTTTAAGATCGGGAAGTTCTACAGGGATTCTCCGGTCAAAACGTCCCGGGCGCAAAAGCGCCGGATCCAATGTGTCCGGTCGGTTTGTTGCCGCAAGTATTACAACACCTTTCGACGCATCAAAACCGTCCATTTCTGTAAGGAGCTGATTCAATGTTTGCTCCCGTTCATCATTTCCTGCCATTCCGTGGCTGTCACGTTTCTTGCCGATCGTATCGATCTCATCGATAAATACAATACAAGGGGCTTTCTCATTTGCCTGTTTAAACAGATCACGCACTTTTGAAGCTCCCATGCCGACAAACATTTCTACAAATTCCGAACCGGAAATGGAGAAAAACGGCACATGTGCCTCTCCTGCTACTGCCTTGGCGAGCAAACGGAACTCCCGCTTCCCCTGCAACGGCTTTTGCAAGAAGCGTCTTTCCTGTTCCCGGAGGCCCCACAAGGAGGGCGCCTTTCGGACATACGGCGCCGATTTCCTGATATTTCTGAGGATTATGAAGGAAATCAACAATCTCTGTCAAAAGTTCTTTTGCTTCATCTTCACCTGCCACATCGTTAAACGTAATACCCGTCGTAGACTGCACATATACTTTTGCATTGCTCTTTCCAAACTGCATAAACTGGTTTCCGCCTGCCGCTCCGCCCATCTTTTTCATGAGTTGACGTGACAAAAACTGTCCGAGGAGAATGAAAATGATCATCGGAATCACGATTGATAAGAGCATACTTAAAAACGGACTCATCTGTCGATCCGCAACTCTTCCGAACTTACATCCTGCTTTTTCCAAACGGTTTACAAGATCCGGGTCATCAAACCTCGTAGTTTCATACTGTCTGGAATCTTCACTTTTATCTGTAAAATAAATGCTTTCGCCTTCGAGCTGTACTTTCGATACTTCTTTGTTTTCTACCATCGTAAGGAACGTGCCGTAATCAACTTCCTCAACATTTCCCCCTACAATGGCAGGGAATACAAAGGAGTTAAAAAGGATCAGCACCGCAATCGCTATCAGATAATATACGATCAATGGCTTTCTTGGTTTTTGTACTTGTTTCATAAAAGTCCTCCTTTCTGTATCCCTCTGCTTCTCTTCTGTTAAACCAATCTTTTAAAGAGAGCTTTATTTTTCTTTTTTCTTCAGCGCCAGACGGATTGCTTTCAAAATCTGGATGATCGGAATATTCACTGCCGCAAGGCCGTATACGATCAAAAGCTGCGTCAAATTCAACGTCTGTACTTTAAAAATACTGTGAAGTCCCGGAATCATAACAACCATTGTCACTAATGCCAGACCTACAACAAATGCACCTATCAAATAAATATTATTTAAAAGCTTGCTTGTAAATACAACAGGTCTGTCTGATTTGCAGTTAAATCCATGGAACAATCTTGCAGAGCACAGTGTCGCAAATGCCATTGTACTTCCAAGCAATGCATTACCGCCTTTATATCCGATCAAAAATGCGATCATTGTTGTGATTCCGATTGACAGTCCTTCTGTTCCGATTTTCAGCATAAAATCTTTTGTAAGGATCGACTCGTTCATCGGTCTTGGTTTTTCTTCCATCACTTCTTTAGAGTGAGGTTCAAGTCCGAGTGCTATTGCCGGAAGGCTGTCTGTCAACAAGTTAATAAACAACAAATGCACAGGTGCGAACGGAACCGGAAGACCTGCGATAGAAGCGTAGAGCACAGCGAGAATCGCGCCAAAGTTTCCCGAAAGCAAAAACTGGATGGAGTTTTTAATGTTCCGGTAAATATTTCTTCCGTTTTCTACCGCTTTTACGATCGTTGCAAAGTTATCATCTGTCAATACCATCGCCGCTGCATCTTTCGATACTTCACTTCCGGTGATTCCCATTGCAACACCAATATCCGCCTGTTTCAGCGCCGGCGCATCGTTTACTCCGTCACCTGTCATAGATACAATATTTCCCTTTTCCTGCCATGCACGTACAATACGGATTTTATGTTCCGGAGAAACACGGGCATATACGGAAATTCCCTCTACAAAATCTTTCAATTCTTCATCGGAAAGTTTATCAATCTCCGCACCTTCACATGCTTCAGACTCATCTTCCAAAATACCGATTCTTTTCGCAATCGCCGCAGCCGTCACTTTATGATCTCCCGTGATCATAATCGGACGAATACCCGCCTTCTTACATTCCGCTACAGCAGCTTTGGATTCTTCACGCGGAGGATCCATCATTGCGATCAAGCCGATAAACGTAAGATTATATTCGTCTTCCAAAGTCAATTCCAACTCGTCTGACACTGTTTTATATGCAAAAGCAAGAACACGGAGTCCCTGTCTTGAAAATGCCTGATTTTGTTCTTCGATATTTTTTCTGTCCTGCTCCGTCATCGGACGCACTTCAGAACCGATCTGTATCTGATCCATACGAGTCAGCAACACATCGACCGCACCTTTTACGATCATCGTAGGAACATTTTCAATCGTATGCTTTGTTGACATTAACTTACGATCGCTGTCAAAAGGATTTTCACTCTCACGAGGATATTTCGTTCTTATTTCTTCCGGATCAAGTCCAAGCTTACTTCCAAGATTGATCAAAGCTGTTTCTGTCGGATCTCCGATTTCTACGCCGTCTGTATTTTTAGAATCGTTGCATAACATACTTCCGATCAACAGCCTGCTCTGGGAAGGGTCATTCAAATCTATATCTTCTGCTTTAATGCAAAGCTCATCAACATAATAATCTTCTACTGTCATTTTGTTCTGTGTCAGCGTTCCTGTTTTATCAGAACAAATGATCGATACGCTTCCGAGTCCTTCCACTGCCTGAAGTTTACGCATGATCGCATGTTCTTTCGCCATCTTCTGCGTACCAAAAGAAAGTACGATTGTAACAATAGAACTAAGCGCTTCCGGAATTGCCGCCACTGCAAGGGCTACTGCAAAAAGAAAGGCATCACCGATCTTATCGCCTCGCAAAATATTGATTCCGAATAAAATACCACAGAATACAAGGATCAAGATCGACAACTTTTGACCAAACTGATCCAGATTGATCTGAAGCGGCGTCTTTTTCTCGGAAGTTGTCTTTAACAGACTTGCGATTTTTCCGACTTCTGTCTCCATCCCGATTCCGGTTACAACAAAAGATCCCCTTCCATATGTGACAAAGCTTCCTGAATAAACCATATTCAATCTATCGCCAAGCGGAACCTCTTCTTCATTTATAATATCTACAGACTTTTCTACTCCAAGACTTTCTCCTGTCAAAGCGCTCTCATCAACTTTCAGGCTGGCGCTTTCCAAAAGACGTCCGTCGGCAGGAATGTAATCTCCTGCATCCAACATTACAATATCACCGACTGTTACTTCCGAAGACGGAATCGGGATAACTGTTCCGTTTCTCAGCACTTTTGCTTCCGGACCGGAAAGTTTTTTCAGGCTGGCAAGAGATTGTTCTGCTTTCACAGTCTGAACTGTTCCCAGTATTGCATTCATTGTGATTACGATTAAAATAACCGCCGTACTTTCCACATCTCCCATAAATCCCGATGCAATAGCCGCAATGATCAGGATGATAACAAGAAAGTCCTTGTACTGTTCAAGAAAGATCTGAAGCACCGTCTTTTTCTTGCCCTCCACAAGCTCATTCCGACCGTATTTTTCCTGATGCTCTTTCACCTGCGATTCAGTAAGCGGTTCGGCAGAGCCGTTTAACTGCTTCATCGTATCCTCTCCGGACATTTGATAAAATGTTTTCATCTGTTTTCCTCCTTAAGATTATATGAGTGTGCATTATGCACGGAGCTTTTTCATCCTATAAGAAGTAATATTTCTCATACAATAAAAAAGAGACTCCTATTGCACACTAATTATGTAATGCAATAAAAGTCTCACTGTTTAATCACGATACGGATGCATATGCATCGTACTGACGACATCGCAAACGCTTTTAACAAGCGCCAGTTACTCCCTTTTACTAAACAGTAATATATCTGAAATAAAAGTATGTGTCAACGCCTTTTCTTAAATTAACAGTTTTTTCACAAACTATCGATCAAAGCTTTTACTTTCCTGGCAGCATGTTCTAAACGAATAAAAAATGAAAATATCTTATTTCCTATATTAACATACTCCCTGCGCTGTCATTGCATCTGCAACTTTCTCAAATCCGGCAATGTTGGCTCCTACTACATAGTTACCTTTAAATCCGTATTTTTCAGCTGCATCAGCCATGTTATGGCAGATATTTACCATGATCGACTGCAGTTTCGCATCTACTTCTTCAAATGTCCAGCTTAAGCGCTCGCTGTTCTGGGACATTTCCAGAGCAGATGTTGCGACACCGCCTGCATTTGCTGCTTTTCCCGGTGCGAAGAGGACTCCGTTCTCCTGAAGGTATTCTGTTGCTTCCATCGTAGTCGGCATATTAGCGCCTTCTGCAACTGCCATACATCCGTTTGCAACAAGCATTTCTGCATCTTCAAGATGAAGTTCATTCTGTGTTGCGCATGGAAGAGCGATATCAACTTTCACAGACCATACTCCTTTTCCTTCGTGATATTCGGAATTCGGACGATATTTTTTATACTCTGTCAGTCTTGCACGATTTACTTCTTTAATTTCTTTCAATGCTGCAAGATCAATTCCTTCCGGATCATATACCCATCCTGTAGAATCACTTACTGTCACTACTTTTGCTCCAAGTTCCTGTGCTTTTTCCGTCGCATAAATTGCAACATTACCTGAACCTGAAACTGCAACTGTCTTTCCTGCCAGTTCTTTTCCGTTGATCTTAAGCATCTCCTGTGTCAGGTATAACAGACCATATCCTGTCGCTTCTTTTCTTGCAAGAGAACCGCCGTAACTTAAGCCTTTTCCTGTAAGAACGCCTTCGTAAACGCCGCGGATTCTCTTATATTGACCGAACATATATCCGATCTCTCTTGCGCCTGTTCCGATATCTCCTGCCGGAACATCTGTATCAGCTCCGATATATTTGCAAAGTTCTGTCATAAAGCTCTGGCAGAATGCCATTACTTCTCTGTCTGATTTTCCCTTAGGATCGAAGTCAGAACCACCTTTACCTCCGCCGATCGGAAGTCCTGTCAGTGAGTTCTTGAAGATCTGCTCAAATCCAAGGAATTTGATGATACCAAGGTTTACAGATGGGTGCAGACGTAATCCTCCTTTGTATGGTCCGATTGCGCTGTTAAACTGTACACGGTATCCTGTATTAACCTGAACCTGTCCTTTATCGTCTACCCATGGAACACGGAATTTGATCTGTCTTTCAGGTTCAACAAGTCTTTCAAGAAGAGCGTCTTTTCTGAATTTCTCCTCGTTAGCCTCTACAACAACTCTTAATGACTCTAATACCTCTTTTACTGCCTGGTGGAATTCTGGCTCTGCAGGATTCTTAGCTACTACTTTCTCTAGTACTTCATCAACATATGACATAGCTTTCTACCTCCTAAATAATATACGTATCCTTTTCAAAAGCGTCCCTGTCCAACAATTTGTCCAAATACTGCGATCCAGCCGCCAGCTGTTTTTTCTACACGCTTTGGAATAAAAAAAGCAGATGACTTACGCCATCTGTTTTTCCCTGACGCCTTTGTCCTTTACTATTGTAAAGCAAACAAGTGTATCTGGCAAGATATTTTTTAGAGTTTTTATTATTTTTTGCAACTTTTTACAAAACCCTTGCAGATTTTGCAAGGGTTTTGTGCTTTTTCTTGTGTTTTATTCATTTTTTTGAAACAGAACGCACTCTGAATTGCATTTATCACAATACATAGAATTCTGCTCTTCTCTCTGTCTGTTTCATTATCTGAAGTATTTTACTCCGGATTCGAAGATCTTCATATCCTGTTCTCCGTAAATGTTCATTGCCACGCTTCTGTTTCTTCTTTCTGAGTGTGCCATCTTGCCAAGTACACGTCCATCCGGGCTTGTAATACCTTCGATCGCACAGTAAGAACCGTTGACATTCCATTCTTCGTCCATCGTGATATTTCCTTCCGGATCACAGTACTGTGTTGCAACCTGGCCATTTGCGAATAACTTGTCCAGCCATTCTTTATTTGCAACAAATCTTCCTTCACCATGAGATGCAGGGTTGGTGTATACTCCGCCAAGTTCTGCTTCTCTGAGCCATGGAGATTTGTTCGTTACTACTTTTGTATAGACCATCTTGGAGATATGGCGGCCGATCGTGTTGTATGTAAGTGTCGGTGAATCCGGCTGCTGTCCTGTAATCTCTCCGCTTGGTACCAGACCAAGCTTGATCAGAGCCTGGAATCCGTTACAGATACCAAGTGCCAGTCCGTCACGCTCATTCAATAATTTTTCTACCGCTTCTTTCATCTTCGCATTCTTAAATGCTGTTGCGAAGAATTTTGCTGATCCGTCCGGTTCGTCACCTGCACTGAATCCACCTGGGAACATGATGATCTGTGACTGTTCGATCGCTTTTTCAAATACTTCTACAGAATCAACGATATCAGATGCACTCATATTTCTGAATACTTTTGTGATTACCTTTGCTCCTGCTCTTTCGAATGCTTTCGCACTGTCATATTCACAGTTTGTTCCAGGCATTACCGGGATAAATACGGTCGGCTGAGCGATCTTGTGGTCACAAATATAAATATCAGATGTATCATATAATCCTGTCTCCACCTTCGCATCCTGTCCTTCCGCTCCGGAATTGGTCGGGAATACTTTTTCCAGTGTTTCTTCCCATGCAGATACTGCCTCTTCTAATGCGATCTTCACATCTTTATATTCGATTGCCGCATTATCTGTCACTTCACCGATCACGGTATAGGTAATTCCAAGTTCAGACACCTTATCTGCAGGTACTTCTGCAATGATATCTCCGAATGACGGTGCAAATAAATCTCTTGCATCTACATTATGCTCAATCTTCACACCCATGCCGTTACCGAATGCCATCTTGCTGACTGCTGCCGCGATACCATGTCTGTCTAATGCATAAGCTGCTACGATCCTGCCGCTGTGGATATCTTCGGTAAACTTACCATACTGTTCCATGACCTTTCCATATACAGGAATATCGTAATTATCCGTCTCAATACGAAGCCATACAAGTTTATCTCCGGCTTTCTTAAGTTCCGGTGAAATAATGTCTTTCTCTTTTGCAATGTCCACTGCGAAAGATACCAGTGTCGGTGGTACATCGATGTCTTCGAATGTTCCTGACATACTGTCCTTTCCACCAATGGATGGAAGTCCGTATCCAAGCTGTGCACTGTAAGCTCCGAGAAGAGCTGCGAACGGCTGACTCCATCTGTGTGGATCTTCTGTCATACGACGGAAGTATTCCTGGAATGTGAAACGGATCTTGCTGTAGTCACCGCCTGCTGCTACGATCTTTGCGATAGATTCTGTCACTGCATAGATTGCTCCGTGATATGGACTCCATGTTGACAGATATGGATCAAATCCGT
>ERZ838118.4534-NODE-4534-length-11943-cov-9.273637_pt1 | contig 11943 bp, 8 predicted proteins | sample MGYA00519863_ERZ838118 | MGnify/ENA primary metagenome ERZ838118 (study PRJEB31850, sample SAMEA3708827) | human gut metagenome | biome: human gut; feature: human-associated habitat; material: faeces | place: China | collected 2014 ...
AATCGGCAACCGCGCCCCTGTTCTCTATGGGCTATTCCTCGTCGGTCAAGATAAACTCCCTTTCGGAAAACTCGCTGTCCGTCATGGCTTGCAGCTTGTTCACCGCTGCGGCGGCAAGCTGGCGCATATCCTCGTCCATGTAGGGCATGGCGGCAAGGATATTTTCAAGCGTTGTTTCCCGGCTGTCCTCGGCGTAGATCGCAACAATGTTTTCTTCCTCAATGGTAAAGCGGGTATTCATGCTATCAAACCTCCAAATCCTTTTTATGCTCTTTCTGTTTATCTTTCGGCTGCTGCGCCGCCTGTTTCTTGTATTCGTCCAGCTTCTTCAAAATGGACGGTTTTTTCTGCGGCTGTTCCCGTTTCTCGGCTTTTACCGCTTTTGCAAGGTCGGTAACGGAAATCGCTTCCCCCGCCTTTGCCCGCTGCTCAAAATCTGCAACGGTGGGCGTTTGCGGCGTATTGTTGATAAGCCCGTCAAAATTGTTGTCGTTCTGCTCTATGGTGTCCTCGACGTGCTTTAAGGGATTATCCCGCTGCGGCTGCTCGGCGGCTATGGCATAAGCCTGTGTGCCATTCCCCATAATGAGATACTTCCCGTCCTCCGACGCATGGTGAAAACCAAATCCCGCCGCTTCGATCTGTTCACGGCTCATATCGGTAATATGAAAATTGCCCCTCGGCGTTCTAACGGTTTCACCCGTCAAAAGGCTGTCGGGGGTCGCTTCCGGCTGCTGCTTTTCAAGCTGCCCGTCCTTGTAGGAATATCCTTGCGCCGCGATTGCTTCAAGGGTCTTGCCCGTAACGTCGCCATAAATCCGCTTGTCTGCGTCAACCAGCATTTGCAAAGTGTCTTGTACGGTGTCGGACAAGGCTTGCTGCTGTTCGGGCGGCAGCTTGTCAAATACGGGGGTCTGCTGCTCCTGCAAAAACTCCGGCACTTGCTGAAAACCGATACTGTCTACATAGTGGGCGGTGTCCTCGTCGTTCTGATGAAGCACAACAATGTCGGAAACGGAAAGGCTATGCCCCTTGAAATCGGCGGGGTGGTCGATATTAAACCTTTCCCAAATGTCGCCCAGCGTCATATCCTTTGTAAGCGGTGCAGTATAGACGAGTTCATAATTTACCCGGTCAATGGTAAGTCCAGCCGCTTGCAGACGGTCATAAGGCTCAAAGCGCAAGTCCCTTGTTTCGTCCCCGCGCTTTAACTGATAAATGGAAAAGGTATCGCCCTGCTCCTGCTCGGCTTGCCGCTGCTGCTGCAACTCGGTAAAATGCCCCTCAATCTCGGTAATGAGTTCCTTTGCGGTGGTCTGTATTGTTTCAAGGGACGCTTTTAACTCGGTCATTTCCTTGCCGCTGCTCCAACCAGCCACATAGCCGAAAGAGTAATCGGAAGTATCAAGGCCGAAATGCTGGCAAACCGTATAAGCGACGCTTTCCGCTTCTACCTCGCAGGTATGGCGGTCAACGCGGTTTTGCTGCTCCGGCGGGGCGTTTAAGTCTACGTCGTGCAGCTTCGCATGGGCGATTTCGTGAATGGCGGTCTTTACCGCCTGTAATTCACTCACGCCCTCTTTGATTGCAATACGCTTGTCGGTCAAACTGAAATACCCATTTGCGCCGTTTGTGATCTGCTCAAATGCAATCGGGACGGGGGACGCTTTTTCAAGGGCGGCGAAAAAATCCTCGTACTGCTCCACATCGGCAAGCAGCGGTTTAACGGAAAGGTCGGGAAACTCCTTGCCCTCGGTCTGCGAAATATCAAAGACGGTTATAACCTTAAAGGCGGGGACGGTGATTTCCTTTTCTTCCTTTACCACTTTTCCCTCGCGGTCAAGCATGGGCTTTCTCGTTTCGGGGTCGATTTTATCAACCAGCTTTTTCACCTTGTAGGGCGCGGGGGCAAAGATTTTAATGCCTTTCTCGCCTTTCTTTACATGGCGGTCAAACTCCTTTTCCCATTGACGGAAGCCCATTACCAAATTGCCGCCCTGCATAGCAATTAGGATAGTGTTATTCAAACTATAATCATGGAACTTTGACATAGCGGTTAGAAACTCTTTGTAGCGGTCGCTGTCAAAAATCGCCTGTACGCCCTGTTCCAAACGCGCGGTGATCTCCTTTACCTTTTCGGCGGGCTTTTCGGAAGTAAGGATAATGGGGACGACGGGGCGGGGCTGCTGCGGCTCTGCGGCCTGTGCGTCTGCTTGCTGCGTTTCGGCTGCGTCCATATAGGCTTTGTCCTGTTCGCCGCGCTCCGGCTGCGGGTAACTCATAATGCGGTATTCTTCCGGCACTTCGCGCCCCTCAAACTGCCGTTCCCACTCGTCGCCGCTTTCCACGATATAGCCGTACTCGGTAAACGCGCCTTTTTCCTGCGCGGCAGCGTTCCTGCCAAAAGTAGAAAGGTCAATGCCGCCTTTCCATTCTTCGGGCATTTGTACCATGCCGGATTGATTTAAGTAATAGTCGCCCAAATCGTGGTAGTTATGTACTTCGGGGATATGGACGTAAAAATCCACGTTGTAGGTGAAGTCAATTACCTGTCCAATATTTGCAAGCCCGTTTTTCTGCTGCAAAGCTGCGTTCAGCTTGCCAACCTCGGCGGGGTCAAGCTGTTCGAGCCGCGCCGCAAGAAAATTGAGTTCGTCCACGTCGGCGGCGCATACCATTTCATAAGGCAAGGCAATATGTTTCTCCGGGTCGTCGGAATAGCCGCGAATGGAAAAATCCTGCGGGTTGTCGGCGGTAATGCCGACGTTCCGCATAGCTTCGTGCAACTGCTCCTTTGTGGCGGGCATATCCAGCCAATAGCCGCCGGGGTCGCCCGCGTCAAAGCGGCTGCGGTTGCCTATCATAATAGAAAACTGTTCGCTCATGTGTTCACGCTCCTTTTCCTGCCCGGTATTTTCGGGGATAGCTGCCGCCTGTTGCTGCTGCGGGGGTTCTTCGCCCTCTATGGTGTAGTCCGGCATGAGCATACCGTTTACTTTGAAATAGTCGGCGTACTCCTGCGGGATAGGCGGGGAGATTTCCGTAAACAAGCGGTCATACGCTTTGATACGCCCATTCAGATACTTTTCCATAGCTGCCTTGTCGGTGAAAACCTTTCTATCTTGTCCGGCAATCTTCGCTTGGGTTCTGCTTGGGCTGTTGGTGCGCACGCTCCATGTAAGCGTCCATGAATACGGGATAGATTTCTGCGCTTCTTTGTCGTAGCGGGTATTCTCGTAAATGTAGTAATTCATCTGATATACCCGGTTGCTGCGAATATGGCGGTTATGCTCGGTGGTCTGCCACTCGTTAGCGGTGTGCTGGACGTGCGGCGTTCTCACATATTCAAGTGTTTTATCCAGCAAAAGCGTTCTTCCCGCCTGTTCTTCCCATGCGGCGGCGCGTTCTTTAAGGTCGTCAAAAATCGCCTGTTCTGCCGCCGCGCTTTCGCTGCGCATGGAAAGTAGCTGCGCAATCGGCAAGGAAGCATAAGGGGCAATCTCCCTGTCCTTTGCTTCAAAATATATCCGGCGTTCTATCCGCATGGTTTCGGCGGCTTCTAATTTGTCATGGTCGTATGAGGAATACGGCATATTCTTTCATCACGTCCTTTCTCGGTCATATAAGGGTTTGGGACTATCCCAACAAGCAAAATGCCCGCGCTCTCTATGGGAAGCGCGGGCATTTCTCGCAAACGGGTACTCGTTTGCTGTGCTTGCTATGTAGTTGTTTTTATCCGTAAACGCCTGTTTCTCTCGCTTTGGGCTTTCTGTCTGCGGCGTATCTTTGCCGCGCAATCGGGGCAGTATTTCGCCCGGTTGCTGCCCGCCGCAAACGTGCTGCCGCATACCGCGCAACGCTTCAAATCGGTTTCCCCGCTGCGGGTGATCTGTTCGCAAAGCTGCCTGTCGGCGGGTAATACCGCTTCGCGGAAATAGCGGCATAGCAGCGAATAGCTGATACTCTGCACACAAACGCAAGTTTCCCCGTCGTCCAGCAGCAGACAATTCCCGCAATCGTTGTTTGCACAAGCGGCGCGGGTCATTTTCTTTACGGCGCGGTATTGCTTTTCATCAAGCCTTATCATTTTCGGTTCTGCTCGACGCGGAAGTTTACATACTTGCCGCCTGTGTCGGCAAGCAGCACAACTCCGTCAAAGGTCTTTCCCGTCTTGGTCGAGTACATACCTTTGATTTTTACCTTTCCGTCTTTCAAAAGGGCGGCGGCAATCGCCTTTGTGAAAGCCTTTTTGCGCTGCTCAAAAAAGCGGTCATTCTTCCACATCACAAAGCTGCAAGCCCTGTCGGAGCAGTAAAAGTTTTTCTTGCCCTCGTAAACCGCCGCGCCGCAACGGGGGCAAGTGCCGATTGCTTCCCGCTGCGGGGTAAACAGCTTCGCTTTATCCTCGGAAATCGCGGAATAGGTCTTGACAAGCCCCGCTGTCATTTCCTCAATGCTGCGCATGAAATCGTCCGGGCTGTCGCTGCCTTTGGCAATCCCGGTAAGGCGGGTTTCCCATTCTGCCGTAAGCTGCGGGGACGTAAGGACTTCGGGCAGAATAGCGGCAAGGTTATACCCGTCCTTTGTGGGGATTAGCTTTTTGCCCTTGCGCTCGGCAAAGCCCGCGCTAATGAGTTTTTCAATGATACCCGCCCGCGTTGCGGTAGTGCCTAACCCTTTGCGCTCTGCGTCCTCCGGCGTTTCTTCCTTGCCCGCGTTCTCCATAGCGGACAGAAGCGTATCTTCGGTAAATGCCTTTGGGGGCTGCGTGTAACGTTCGGAGATCTCCGCTGCCGGATTGTCAAAGGTCTGCCCCTCGGCAAGCGGGGGTAAAACCGCTTCCGGCTCTGCGTCCTCGTCCTGTTCCCCGGACGCGGCGCGGGATAGTCTTTCAATCTCGCGCCAACCCTCGCAAAGCGTCGTCCTGCCCTTTGCGGTAAAGGTATAGCCGCCGCAAGTGAAAACCGCCGTAACCGCTTCATACTCATAGGGCGCGGCAACGGCGCAAAGCAGTTTTGCGCACACAAGGGTCATTAGCTTTTTCTCACTTTCGGCAAGGGAAGAAAAGCCCGTTTTCACAAACTCCGCTGTCGGCAAAATGGCGTGATGGTCGGTTACTTTGCTGTTGTCGCAAACCCTTGTAAGGTCTGCTTGCAGCTTCACGTCCCGCATAAAGGGAAGCAGCGAACAAAGCCCGGTAATGAGTTCCTTTGTGCTGCGCTGCATATCGGAAGTGATATATTTGCTGTCGGTGCGGGGATAGGTCAAAAGCCGCTTTTCGTAGAGGGCTTGCGCATAATCAAGGGTCTGTTTCGCCGTAAACCCGTACAGGCGGTTGGCTTCGCGCTGCAACGCGGTAAGGTCAAACAGCTTCGGCGGTGCAACGGTCTTTTTCTCTTTTTTGAGGGAAGTACAAACGGCTTGCGATTTCTCGCAAGCCGCTTTCATCTGCTGCGCCGCCGCTTCTTCGTTCAGCCTTTCGGACAAAGCCGAAACACCGCCCGCGTCCAGACGGACAACATGATATTTTTCTTTCTTAAAACTGCTGATCGCATAGTCGCGGTTTACCAGCATGGTAAGGGTGGGCGTCTGCACTCTGCCGACATTCAGCGTTTTGTGATAGAGGATAGAGAAAAGGCGGGTCGCGTTAATCCCGACAAGCCAATCTGCCTTTGCTCTGCAAAGCGCGGATTGATAGAGGTTGTCATAGCCGCGCCCGTCTTTGAGATTTGAAAAGCCCTCGCGGATTGCACTTGCTTCCATGCTGCTAATCCAAAGGCGGGAAAAGGGCTTTTTGCAATTTGCCTGTTCATAGACAAAGCGAAAAATGAGTTCTCCCTCGCGCCCGCTGTCGCACGCATTGACAATCTCGGAAACGTCGCTGCGGTGCATAAGGTCTTTGAGTACGGAAAACTGCTGCTCCTTGCCGCTGGCAACGGTAAACTGCCAATCCTGCGGGACAATGGGGAGATCGTCATACTTCCATTTTCGGTACTGCTCGTTGTAGGTTGCCGCGTCTGCAAGGCTAATCAAATGCCCGATACACCACGACACAAGGTAGCCGCTGCCCTCAAAATATCCGCTGCGCTTTTCATTCGCGCCAAGTACGGCGGCAATCGCCGCCCCGACGCTCGGTTTCTCTGCAATTACAAGTTTCATACTTCCTCGTCCTCCTGCTCGGTTTCTAATTCTTCCTCGTCGTCCTCGTCAAAATCGAGATCGTCAAGGTTGCTGCTGCCTTTTGCCGCGTCCTTTTTGAGCTTCATAATCTTAAAGTAATAGAACGCGCCGCCGCTTACTGCGGCAAGAAGCAGCACGACAAGCAGAATAGCACCGCCCATGCCGCCGCCTTTATCTTCCTCCGGCTCCGGCTGCTCGGTTTCTTCCGGCTCCGGCTCGGCTTCCTTGCCCGCGCACTCGCTCATGTTGACGCTGCAAACGGGGCAATCGGTGTTGACGCTTCCGGCAACGCATTTTTCAGTACAGCTACAAGCGGGGGCTTCGGTCTGTTCGTCCTCCATAAGCTGCAAAAGGTCTTTTTCATCAACTTGATTGAGGAAATGGACGGTGTTTTCTCCGTCCTCGGCGCGGTCAATGATGATGTAAAAATAGTTTCCGTTTTTCGTAACGACGGTAATAAACTGCTTATCGCCGGACGCTTCGCCCGTTATGTCGTCCACAAGGCTCATGTTGCCCTCCGGCGTTAAGGGCTGCGGCTCATAGCCGCCCGTCGTTTCTTCCGGCTCGGTTTCGGTTACGGGGGTAGGCGGCTCGTCGCTCACGTCACCGCCGCCCGCAAAAGCGGTAACAGAAAAGCCGCCCATGAGTACAAGGGCGGCAAGCAAAGCGGTAACGCTGCGGAACAGTTTTTTATGCTTCATCTTCGGTTTCCTCCTGTTCGTCGGTATAGTCTGCGTCCGGCTGCGGCAAAGCAATTTCGCCGCTGGCGTAAGCGGAGAGGAACGCGGCAAGCTGCGCCCCGTCAAGGTGTACCGCTTTCACCATTTGAACGATCTGCGCATTTTCTTCCTCGATTTTCTGCGCTTCAAGGTCTTTCAGCCTTTTTTGGTATTCAAGGATTTTCGCCCTCGTTTTCTCAATATCCCGTTCGATACGGTCAAGTTTCGTGTTTGCCATAGAAATAAACTCCTTTCAAAGTCAGTTGTAATGTAGCCGCCCATAGGCGTAAAAATGGGATTGCCAATAGCTTGTATCAAGTTTTGCGTATTGTATCGGGTCGCCACAATGCAGCATGACGGGGCTTCCGTCCCCGTCCTCGCCAACGTAGATACCCACATGAGATACCCCCGGCGTGTCGTATGTACCCGTAAAGAAAACCAAATCCCCCGGCTGCGGGTTGGAAACGCGGGTTGAAATGTTGTAAAGCCCCTGCGCCCCAAGTCTGCCCGTATTGTATAAGCCGCTGTTCGTCAGCACATAGCTAACAAAACCGCTGCAATCAAAAGAGGTTTCCGGGCTGCTGCCGCCCCACACATAAGGAAAACCGACATACTTTTCCGCTTCCTCAATGAGCCGCGCAAACTGTTCATCTTCCAGATAGGCGGGCGGGATTTCATAATCCGCTGGCGGGTTTTCATAGTATTTTGAAATATAGCCGGATTGCGGGAAAAGGTCGGGTCTGTTCCCAAGCGACGACATATACATAGCGTACATGGATAGCTGTTCCTCGCCCATAATGTAAACGGGAACATGGGAGAGGTTGAAGTTTTCCAAATCCACATTGAGAATGTAATAGTTATAGGCTACTTCAACGTCGTATTCGTTGCCCTCGCTGTCCGTCCGCGTTTCGGTGCGGTAGCGTACCTCGACTTCCTCCGTAACCGTCAAGATATACTGTTTATCAAAGAGCATTTCAAGGGTGCTTTGCGCTTCATCGAGAGTAAACACGCCCTCATGCCAAGCGGAGAGGATAGAGATTAGCACATACGGGTCATGCTCGATCTCGTCAGCCGTTACCCGGTATTCGTCATAGCCGGGGTATTCGCTTTCGATGTTATCCAGCATATCCTGTAACTCGGCTTCCATAGCGACATACGCGCTTTCTGCGCCTGTAATATCCGCGTCCTCGGAGAGATAGGACGACGCAATCAAGCCGCTTCCGCTGTTGCCGCCGAACAGGGAACAAGAGGACAAACCGCCGAAAAACAGAAGCACGATAAAGGCAATCCCGCCCACGATCAAACAGCCTTTCCAATGCCGGACGACAAAGAACGTCGCCCGTTTGGTTTCCTGCGCCGTTTTCTTTGCTGCCTTTGCGGTGGCTTCGGCGGTCTTTTTCACCTTGCCGCCCGTTTTCAACGCCTTTGCATACTGCTTTTTAATGCGCTGCTTTTGCCAAAAACGGGAAATCGGGTTAGAGTGCGCAAGGGCGGGGTTATCATGCAGCGCCTTTTGATAGAGAAAATCGGCGTTTGCCTTTGCTGCCTTTTTCTCGGCTGCTGCCGCCGCCCGGTAAGGTTTCAGCTTATGGCTGCGTATGCCGCGTTTTACTGCCCGCGTCGTCATGCCGCCCGCTTTCTCGCCCACAAGTTCTATCCTGTGTCCGCTTTCCACACCGACGTTTTCTTTCTCCACCTCATAGATTTTTCCATGTACGGCGGCGTCCAATTCCTGCGCCGGACGGGATAACGGGTTATGACGCAATTTACCGTTTGGGGGCTTATCCGTCTTTTCAAAAGCAAGGCGCGTCTTTGCTTTGCCTTTGGCCTCGTCAAAAACGCGCTCTTTTGTGATTTTGGTCTGTTTGGGGATAGCTGCCCGCGCTTTGTCTAAACGGTCAGCCGCCGTATCGGATTTTTTGATTGCCTTTTGCAGGTCCGGCGTTGCCCGTTCCGCTTCGGAAAACTGCAAGCGGGAAGAATGGGTTTTAGGCTGCGCCGCGTCAAGGGCTTTTTTCTCCGCGCCTTTTGCTGCGTGTCGCTCAATCTCTGCGCCGATATGCTGCACAACCTTTTCCGCTGCCGCGCCTGCGGGGGCTGAATAGTTTTCCTCCTGCGGCCTTTCGCTGATACTGGACGTTTCGCCCGTCGTGAGGTTTTCCGCAACCGCACCGTCGCGGGTCATTTTCTGCGTTACCTTGTCCGGGGCTTTCCATTCCTTGCTCATGGGCTTTCACCTCCAATCCGCTGTTTCGCAAGGTTACAGTATTCGGGGTTGATCTCAATACCAATATAGCGGCGGTCAAGGCTTTTTGCCGCCGCTGCGGTGGTTCCGCTGCCTAAAAACGGGTCAAGGACAATCCCGCCGACGGGACAGCCCGCCAAAATGCACGTTTCCGCAAGTTTCGGCGGGAAAGCTGCGAAATGCCCGCCGCGATAGGAAGCTGTGTTGATCTGCCAAACGTTGCGGCGGCTGCGGACGGGGCATATCAACTCATCGGCGTATGCGCCCTTTTCGCGGGGGCGGTTGATTTTCTGCGGTTGGTTTTGCCCCGGAACAGTAACGTTATACTTGTTTCCTTTGCTAACTCCGCTTTTCAGCCGACCCGCCGTTGTGAGGGCTATCGGCTCGGCTACCGCTTGCCAATCGTAAAAATACTTCTTTGACTTGGTAAGCAGAAACACATATTCATAGCAGCGGGTCGGCCTGTCCCGCGTGCTTTCCGGCATGGGGTTCCCCTTATGCCAAATGATAGAACTGCGCAAATACCAACCGTCGCCCCGCAAGGCAAGGGCTACAAGCCACGGAATACCGATTAGGTCTTTCGGCTTGCAGCCGGGGGCGCGGTGGTTTACCGCCACTTGCTGCCCGTTCCTGCCTTTGGGATATTTGGGGTCTTGGTGGTCGGCTTTGCTGCCTGTGCCGCAATAAGTGTCCGCGATATTCAGCCAACAAGTACCCTCCGGCGTAAGCACCCGCTTTACCTCATGGAAAACCGCCGTAATGCGGGAAACATATTCCTCCGGCGTTGCTTCCCGCCCGATCTGCCCGTCTGTGCCGTAATCGCGCAAAGCATAGTAGGGCGGGGACGTTACGCAACAATCCAAACAGTTATCCGGCAAGGTTTGAAGCACTTGCAAGCTGTCGCCGCAATAGATTTTATCCGTTTCTATCCTCATGCCGACACCTCGCCGGGCTTGGTCGTCATCACGCGGTAGAGTTCCGTATCTTTTGGGAAACGGTCAATAAAGGGCAAAATCACGTTGCCATAGAAGATAAGTCCCTCGCCCGCTTCGGAATGGGTTACATAGGTCATTTGCTGCTGCGAAATGTTAAGCTGCTTTGCAAGGATTTCCCTGTCGCCCTGGGCTTGGTTGAGCATATACACAAAGTCCGAGTTTTCAAAGATGTTCTCCACCTCGCGGGACGACAACAAATCTTTCACGTTTTGGGTGATACCTGTCGGAATACCGCCCCACTTTCTAAAACGCTTCCAAATCTCAACGCTGTACGCTGCGGTCTGTTCCTCTTTGAGCAGCAAATGAAACTCGTCGATGTAATACCGCGTCGCCTTGCCCTCGCTGCGGTTTACCGTTACTCTGTTCCATACTTGGTCTTGGACGATAAGCATACCGACTTTTTTAAGCTGCGTACCGAGTTCCTTAATATCAAAGCAGACAAGGCGGTTATGAATGTCAACGTTTGTCCTGTGGTTAAAAATGTTCAAGCTGCCGTTTACATAGAGTTCCAATGCCGCCGCGATACGCTGCGCTTCCTTTTCCGGCTGCTTCTTGATCTCGTCGTAGAGGTCGCCCAAAATCGGCATATTTTCGGGCTTCGGGTCGGCAAGGTAGTTGCGGTACACGCTGATAACAGCGCGGTCAATCAAGGTCTTTTCGACAGCTTCCAGCCCGTTTTTACCTCCCATAATCAACTCACAAAAGGAAAGGATAAAATCGCTCTTTAAGGCTATGGGCGTGTCGCCCTCGCTGTAATTGAGGTTAATATCCATAGGGTTAATGTACTGCGTGCTGTTCTGCGAAACCTTGATAACCTGTCCTTTCAAACGTCCGACAAGGGGGTAATATTCGGCTTCGGGGTCGCAAATGATAATGTCGTCGGACGTGATAAGAAAAGCGTTTGTGATTTCGCGTTTTGCAGAAAAACTTTTGCCGCTGCCCGGTGTGCCGAGTATCAAGCCGTTGGGATTTTTCAGCTTCTTTCGGTCGCACAAAATCATGTTGTTGGAAAGGGCGTTTAAGCCGTAATACAATGCTTCGCCGCTTTGGAACAGCTCTTGCACCGTAAAGGGAACGAAAACGGCGGTGCTGCTGGTCGTCAAGCCGCGCTGGATATGGATAAGGTTTTCCCCCAACGGGATAGAGGACATAAGCCCCTGTTCCTGCCGGTAGTCAAGGCGGGTCAAAATGCAGTTGTATTTCTGTGCGATTGCCGCCGCCCCAAATACTTCGTTATCCAATTTCTGCTTGGTATCTGCAAGGTTTAAGACAAGCAGCGTGAGCAGAAACATTCTTTCGTTGCGGCTCTGCAAATCGCGGAGTAGGTTTTTTGCTTCCCCGCCGTAGGTGGCAAGGTCGGACGGAATAATATCCATGTCGTAGCCGCTGCGGATTGCTTTCTTTTGTTCCTCAATCTTCATGCGGTCAAGGTCGGTGATCTTGCGCTTAATCGTCTTGATTGCTTCGTTGTGGTCGATACTCTGAATGTGCAGATTGACGATAATCCCGTTTTCCGCGTCCATGAAGTCGGCAAGCATACGGTCGGAGAGTTCCGGCGCGACGATCTGCAAAAAGGAAACCGCACCAAACTTGCCGCCCATTTGAAACATTCGCCCGTCGCCAAATCGGAAAGAGGACGGGGCGATAAAGTCCTTGACGGAAAGCCCACTTGCGGGTAGCCATTCCCACGCAAAGTTAAAGCGTTCCCCGTCCGGGTGGAAAATCCCATGCAGCACTTCAAGACGCTGTTTCCCGTCCAATACCCGCGCCGCCGCGCCGATCACCTTAAAATGGTTGAGGGTGT